>Ga0233415_10000144_pt1 | contig 34610 bp, 31 predicted proteins | sample Na_anoxic_12_MG_FD_188631 | JGI IMG/M metagenome (GOLD analysis project Ga0233415, IMG submission 188631) | Seawater microbial communities from Saanich Inlet, British Columbia, Canada - Na_anoxic_12_MG | ecosystem: Environmental > Aquatic > Marine > Inlet | place: Canada: British Columbia...
TCACACGAAACCCTGGAGGCGATCCGAATTGATCTTGGTGAATGCTGCCGCTGCCGGCTTTCAGAAAGCCGAAAAAATATTGTCTTTGGTGCCGGTGATCCTCATGCAAAGCTGGTATTTGTGGGCGAAGGGCCGGGCTATGACGAGGATCAAAAAGGGGAACCTTTTATAGGGGCTGCCGGCCGTCTTCTTACAAAGATAATAGAGGCCATAAAGTATACACGCAAGAAGGTTTATATATGTAATATTATAAAGTGTCGCCCTCCGGGTAACAGAAATCCTATGCCGGACGAGATAGAGGCATGTTTTCCTTTCTTAATGCGTCAGATTGTGGCCATAAAGCCGGATATTATATGTGCTCTGGGGAGTTTTGCTGCACAGACGCTCCTTGAAACAAAAAAACCTATTTCAAAACTCAAAGGGCGTTTTCATGATTATAACGGGATAAGGGTTTTGCCCACATATCATCCGGCTTACCTTCTTCGCAACCCCGCCAAAAAGCGTGATGTTTGGGAAGATATGAAAAAGTTGATGAAGGCATTGGACGAATAAACGCCCCAGCGATTCTACAACTTGATGTAACTTGAATTAAAAACATGAAAAATATATTTTTCCTAATATCGGTCTCCTTATTGTTTTTATTCTGCTGCCCCGGAAACGGTTTTACAGCAGCAAATGAGGTCTATATTATCCGGATGTCGGGTCCCATCAGTCCGCCGGCAGCTGATTTTTTGAAAAAAGGGATTACCAAAGCTTCGGAGGAAAGCGTTTCATGTATTATCATAGAGCTTGACACGCCGGGTGGCCTCGCCGAATCCATGCGTGAAATTATAATGGCAATTTTTGCAAGCAATGTCCCGGTTGTGATTTATGTGGCTCCGAGCGGGGCCAGGGCTGCTTCCGCAGGCGTAATGATCACGATGGCGGCAGACATTGCAGCCATGGCGCCGGGAACAAACATCGGTGCTGCGCATCCGGTGGGGGCCGGCGGCAAGGAAATCAGCGGCGCTATGTCCGAAAAGGTGATAAATGACATGGCGGCCTATGCAAGGAGCATCGCCAAAAAAAAGGGAAGAAATGCCGATTGGGCTGAAAAGGCCGTCCGAAAAAGCGTTTCCGTGACGGAAACCGAGGCCCTAAAAGCAAATGTCATAGATATTGTGGCAAAAGACATAGATGATCTGATCCATCAGATCAACGGCCGCAAAATCCAAGACAAAGGGGTTTTAAAACTCGAAAATGTCAAAAAGATTTTACTGAAAGAGGATTTAAGGACTAAAATTTTAAAGACCATCAGCAATCCTAATATTGCGTATATTCTTATGATGATCGGTCTTGCCGGTCTTTATTTTGAATTGTCACACCCCGGCGCTGTTCTTCCCGGGGTTGTCGGCGGGATTTCCATTATCCTGGCGTTCTTTGCATTTCAGACCATACCGGTTAACTATGCAGGATTTCTCCTTATCGTTCTTGCCCTTATTTTTTTTATTATGGAGATGAAGATTGCCAGTTACGGGCTTTTGAGTATAGCGGGCATTACTTCGCTTTTGCTCGGCTCTATTATGTTATTTGAAAACAGCGGCGCCGGTATGAGATTGTCATGGGAAGTGCTCATACCGACCCTTGTTCTGATTTCAGGCTTTTTTGTGGTTGTTTCAGGTCTTGTTTTTAAATCACATCTGTATAAACCGAGAACAGGTGCACGAGGCCTGATCGGGGAAATAGGGGTGGTAAGAGAAGCTCTCATGCCTGAAGGCAAGGTGTTTGTGCACGGAGAACTGTGGAAAGCAACCTCAAAAGATCCGATCCAAACCGGTGCCAGGGTCCGGGTTGTAAAGATCGTTAATCTTGTCCTTGAAGTGGAACCGGTTGAAAGGAGCATATAATGTATACGGTAATCGCCATAATTATACTGACTGTTTTTTTTCTCTCTGCGGCCATACGCATTTTAAACGAGTATGAACGAGGGGTTATATTCAGGCTCGGGAGGGTGATAAAGGCAAAAGGGCCCGGGCTGATCATCCTTATTCCGATTGTTGACAAAATGGTAAAGATAAGTATGCGTCTTGTGGTCATGGATGTTGATCCCCAGGACGTTATCACCAGGGACAATGTTTCCGTAAAGGTAAATGCCGTTATCTATTTCAGGGTCATTGAACCCATAAAAGCGGTTATCGAAGTGGAAGAATACAATTATGCAATGTCACAGCTGGCACAGACAACGTTACGGAGCGTATGCGGTCAGGCAGAACTAGATGAACTGTTATCTGCAAGGGAAAAAATTAATTCTCAGCTTCAGGAAATTCTGGATATGCACACGGACCCGTGGGGTATAAAGGTCACAACGGTGGAGCTCAAGCATATCGATTTGCCCCAGGAGATGCAGCGGTCTATGGCCAAGCAGGCTGAGGCGGAGAGGGAGCGGCGTGCCAAAATAATCAATGCAGACGGTGAATTCCAGGCCGCAAACAAGCTGGCTGAGGCTGCTGAAATTATTCGTGACCATCCCATTGCTCTGCAGCTTAGATATCTCCAGACCATGCAGGAGATGTCTACCGAGCAAAATACAACCACAATCTTTCCGTTTCCTATTGATCTTTTCAGGCCGTTCTTTGAGCTTATGGATAAAGAGAAAAAAGGGAAGGGAGAATAACGGTTATCTATTTATTGACATAATATCTAAAAATTGTTAATAGATTGTCTTTTCAGCGGGGGTTTTGCAGCCTCCGCTTGTGCTTTATAAACAAAGGATAGAAAAGGAGATCTAAGGAATATGGGTGGAAAGAAAAAAGAGACCAAAGAAAAACCGCTGGAGAAAATGACAGCCAAGGAATTGAGGGAGGTTGGCAAACAAATACCTGAATTAACGGGAGTTCATGGAATGAACAAAGCCGAACTCATCAGCGCTATAAAAAAGGCTAGAGGGATAACAGAAGATTCCGTGAAAAAGAGTGATTCCTCGGTCCGGGAAATTAAGAAAAAGATTAAAAAACTGAAGACGGAGCGAGAAGCCGCGCTTAACAATAATGATAATAAAATGGCGAAAATTTACAGACGCCGCATCACCAGATTGAAGACAAAAACGCGTAGAGCAGCCTGATTTTGATGATTTCACTTTCTTTGAAGAATCAGATAAAATCTTTCATCGAGTCCCTTTCCTCTGAAAAGGGGTACTCCGCAAATACATGCCGTGCTTACTCTCACGACCTCAAAGAGTTTGTAGCATTTATTAATCAAGAACTCTTTTCAGGGAAGAACAAGAACCAAAATTCTACGGATAATATCACTGCAGATCAGGTCAATGGGCTGATGATAAGGGGTTATTTGGGATTTTTACACAAGAAGAACAAAAAGGTTACGATAGCGAGAAAGCTTTCAGCTATCCGTTCTTTTTTCAGATATCTCGTCAAGCGTGGTGTTATTCTGGACAACCCGCTTGATTTGACTTTGACGCCAAAACAGAAAAAAACGATTCCTGTCTATCTTCCTGTTGATGACATTTTCAGGTTGCTCGATTCAATAAGGACAGATACTCTTTTTGGTTTAAGAAGTCGTGCAATTTTTGAAACCCTTTATTCGAGCGGTATACGTGTTTCGGAGCTTGCCGGTATGAATGTGTTTGATGTTGATTTTACAAAGCAAGTGATCCGCGTGCTTGGAAAAGGGAACAAGGAACGTATTCTACCTGTGGGCAGGAAGGCTTTAAATGCTATTTGCAATTACAGAAAAAGGTTGCAAACCGAAGTCGGCATACGTACTGACGAAAATACGCCGCTCTTTTTAAATAAAAACAAGGGCCGTCTTACGACCCGTTCGATAGCACGCATTCTGGCAAAGACAGCAAAAGAATGTGGATTGTTAATACCTGTTTCACCACATTCCATGCGTCATTCATTTGCAACCCACTTGCTTGATGCAGGGGCGGATTTGAGGGTGGTGCAAGAGCTTTTGGGCCATAAAAGCCTTTCTACTACCCAAAAATATACTCATGTAAGTATCGACAGATTAATGGAAACCTATGACAAAGCGCACCCGAGACGATAACGCGAGACCTTTGAAAAACGCCCCCTTTTGCCCAATTCCGGCGTCAGGCTCAAATTTTAATCCTCAAAATACTCAATGTATTCCTGTGGTTAAAATTTTCGCCTTCCTTGGCCTTGAACAAAATTGGACATTTTTCAAAGGTCTCAACATAGGAACAAAAATAAAATGATGAAATTTCATGGCACAACAATTCTTGCTGTCAGGCATAAGGGTAAAGCGGCTGTGGCTAGTGACGGACAGGTTACATTGAACAATACCGTTATAAAGCATAAGGCAAAAAAGGTCAGAAGGATTTACAATGACAGGATAATCGTTGGATTTGCCGGCGCCACGGCCGATGCTTTAAACCTTTCCGAACGTCTGGAAAAAAAGCTCGAGCGTTATAATGGGAACCTGACGCGCAGTGCCGTTGAATTGGCACGGGACTGGCGTACCGACAAGTATTTGAGACGTCTTGAGGCTATCATGATTGCGGTGGACGATAAAAACATGTTTGTTATCTCAGGAAACGGTGATGTGATTGAGCCGGATGAGGGTCTCATGGGTGTGGGGTCCGGTGGGGTCGGAGCCCAGGCGGCGGCAAAAGCCATGATAAAACATACGGATATGGATGCTGTTGATATTGTTAAAGAGGCGATGAAAATAGCAGGTTCCCTATGCGTATTTACAAATGATACTATTACGATCGAAGAGTTGTAGATAGACGCTAATTTATCGATTGATACTGACAACCCTTAAAAATCGCAAACTAATGACAAATGTCTAACGACCAATTATCCACAACATGTAGAAAAAAATGAGCAGTCTAAAACCAAACGAAATCGTTCAAGAACTTGATAAATATATAATTGGCCAGCACCAGGCAAAACGCTCTGTCGCCATTGCATTAAGGAATCGTTGGCGAAGGCAACAGGTACCGGAAGATCTTCGTGATGAAATTGTCCCGAAGAATATTATCCTTATCGGTCCCACCGGGGTGGGGAAGACAGAGATAGCGAGGAGGCTTTCAAATTTAACAGACTCTCCATTTACTAAGGTCGAGGCTTCCAAGTTTACAGAAGTCGGATATGTGGGGCGGGATGTTGAATCTATGGTTAGAGATCTTCTCGAACTTACCGTCAATGTACTTAAATCAAAGGAGCAGGAGGCTGTCAAAGAAAAAGGGTGCCAGATTGCCGAAGAGAGAATGCTCGATCTTTTGCTTCCAAAAGGAGGAGCGCAGCCTACACAGAAGCGTGAAGATCCAAAAGAGACCCAGTTTGAACTTGTAACATACAAAAACGATAAATCTTCTCCCACAAGGGAGAAGCTTCGGAAAATGCTTCGTCAGGGGAAACTAGACAATCGATATGTTGATCTTGACGTATCAGAGCGAACCATGCCCATGGTGGAGATTTTCTCCAACGTCGGTATGGAGGAGATGGGGATTAATTTTAAAGATATGATGGGCAGCCTTCTTCCCAGGAGTACAAAGCGGCGCAAGGTAAAAGTACCTGAAGCCATGGAGATGCTTGCGGCTGAAGAGGCTCAGAACCTGGTAGATATGGACAAGGTGGTAAAAGAGGCCATAATAAAAGTCGAGCAGTCAGGAATAATTTTTCTTGATGAAATTGATAAAATTGCTGGAAAAAACAGCACCCACGGTCCCGACGTGTCCAGGGAGGGTGTTCAGAGGGATCTTCTTCCGGTTATAGAAGGGAGCACTGTTACAACAAAATACGGCCCGGTTAAGACTGACAATATCCTTTTCATTGCTGCCGGTGCTTTTCATACCGTCAAGCCTTCGGATTTAATTCCGGAACTCCAGGGCCGGTTCCCCATAAGGGTGGAACTGGACGCTCTTGGTCAGAAGGAGTTTGTAAGGATACTGACAGAACCCAAAAATGCTTTAATCCTTCAATATATGGCTCTTTTAAAGACCGAAGGTGTTGATGTTGTTTTTAATGATGAGGCTGTTGAAGAAATAGCAAGGATTGCTGAAGAAGTTAACAACATGACCGAAAACATCGGTGCCAGGAGGCTCTATACCCTTATGGAATGCATGCTGGAAGACATCCTTTTTGAAGCACCGGATATGCAGGAAAAGAAAATAGTCATCGATAAAAAGTATGTGGAAGACAAGTTAAAGGATATCAAAGATGACGAGGATCTTAGCAGGTATATTTTATAACGGATAATAAATATGAATTCAAATGTTGCCGACATACTGATTGAGGCTCTGCCTTATATTCGCCGTTTCTACGGTATGACTATAGTGGTAAAGTACGGGGGGCATGCCATGGTCGACGAGCAGTTGAAGGAGGATTTTGCCCGTGACATTACTTTAATGAAATTTACGGGACTGAATCCGGTTGTTGTTCACGGTGGTGGTCCGCAGATCAACTCGGTCCTTGACCGCATGGGTATGAATTCCAGGTTCGTTAAGGGGATGCGTCTTACGGATGAGGCGACTATGGACGTGGTGGAAATGGTTCTAGTGGGCAAGGTGAACAAGGGGATTGTTGCTCAGATAAATCAGCAGGGTGGTAAGGCTGTGGGTTTGAGCGGTAAAGACGGAGGGCTTATTCGTGCCAGAAAACTTCATATCGTTCATCGGGAGGATAACGATAAGCCGCCGGAGATAATTGATCCGGGCCTGGTGGGTGAAGTTACACATGTCAACCCTAATATAATCAATACGCTGACCAAACAGGATTTCATTCCTATTATCGCACCGGTCGGTACCGGGGATTCAGGCGAAACATACAACATAAATGCAGACCTCGTTGCAAGCAGTATTGCCATAGCCCTTTCAGCAGGTCGACTTATCTTGTTAACAGATGTAGATGGAGTCCTGGATTCCTCAGGAGCTCTTATATCTTCAATCAGCGCTGAAAGCATCAATCAGATGGTGGAAGAAAAAACCATTTCAGGGGGAATGATCCCTAAAATCGAATGTGCCTTAGAGGCACTGAAAAACGGAGTTGAAAAAGTGCACATTATAAACGGCAACAAGCGCCATGCTTTATTACTTGAACTTTTTACCGATAAGGGGATAGGGACAGAGGTAACAGAAGGGTCTTAAAATGAGCAGAGATATAAAAGCTAAAGCAGATCGGGTTATAGCAAAAACCTACAAGAGATTTCCCGTTGTAATAGAAAAAGGCAAGGGGTGCACTTTATGGGATACCGATGGGAAAAATTATACCGATTTCGTTGCAGGAATCGCCGTATGCAATCTCGGACATGCACATCCGGGGGTTTCAAAGGCGCTTTCAAGGCAGGCTGACACCCTTTTTCACGTGTCGAATCTTTATTATACAGTTCCCCAGGTAGAGCTGGCATCCTGGCTTACGGAAAACAGTTTTGCCGACCGGGTTTTTTTCTGTAATAGCGGAGCCGAAGCAAATGAGGCCGCCATTAAGCTGGCCAGGATATATTTCAAGGAAAAAGGAGAAAACGGGCGATACAGAATAATTTCAATGGAGCATTCTTTTCATGGTCGGACCATGGCAACCCTCTCTGCAACCGGACAGGAAAAGATAAAAAAAGGATTCGAACCTGTGCTCGAAGGTTTTGACTATGTGCCGTTTAATGATATTGGTGCATTGCTCAGCAAAATAGGCTCGTCCACATGCGCTGTTTTAATAGAACCGATACAGGGTGAAGGCGGGGTTCGCTGCCCTGACCAAGGGTACCTTAAGGCCGTAAGGCAAGCTTGTGACGAAACTGGCACTCTTTTGATATTCGATGAAATACAGACAGGGATAGGACGTACAGGAAAACTTTTCGCCTATGAACATTTCGATATGGAACCGGATATAATGACCCTGGCCAAAGCCCTTGCCAATGGATTGCCAATAGGGGCCATGCTGGCCAGAGAAGAAGTGGCCGATGCCTTCGGGCCGGGATCACATGCTTCGACATTTGGTGGCACTCCGGTTGTCACTGCGGCTTCACTTGAAGTTGTCAGGGTGCTTTCAGAAGAAAATATAATAGATCATTGCAAAAAAGTCGGGGCATATTTTAAGGAAAGACTTTCATGGTTGAAAAACAGGCACGAATCGATTGAGGATGTCAGAGGTATGGGCTTGCTTTTGGCAATGGAGCTAAACATGGAGGGGGATAAGATTGTTACTTTGTGCATGGAAAAAGGGTTTCTGATAAACTGCATCCAGGGGAGTATTTTACGTTTTATTCCTCCGCTTACCATAGAAAAAGAAGAGATAGACGCCCTAGTGGCATGTCTGGATGAGGTTTTAGATTGAAAATATTCAATCAGATGGTGAGGTAAAATTGAAAAAAGACATTTTGACACTCATAGATCTTACCAGAGAGGATTTTGAAGAACTCTTTGAACGGGCGATTGAACTAAAAAAAAGGTATAAAAACGGGATTGCAGACAAGCCCCTTGCCGGTAAAACCCTGGGTCTTATATTCGACAAACCGTCTACCCGCACCCGCCTCTCCTTTGAAGGGGCAATGGTTCAGCTCGGTGGAACACCGATTTTCATAAGCGCCAAGGACACTCAGATTGCACGAAACGAACCTGTTCGAGACACCGCCAGAGTTCTTTCAAGATACCTGGATGGTTTGGCGATTAGGACTTATTCACAGGATTTGTTAAAAGAGTTCGCCGAATTTACTAACATTCCGGTCATAAATGCCCTGACCGATCTATTTCATCCGTGCCAGGTATTAAGTGATATTATGACGGTGATAGAGATTAAAGGCGATTATAAGGATATCAGGATAGCCTGGGTCGGAGATGGGAATAATGTAGCTCATTCATGGCTAAATGCTGCGGCTGTCCTGGATTTGAATCTTGTTTTAGCATGTCCGGACAAGTATTCCCCTCGTAGGGATGTTATGGAAAAGGCTCTTGAGAGAGGGGTTGGTAAAATTGCCGTAACATCGAATCCTGTTGAAGCGGTAAAAGATGCCGATGTAATCTATACCGATGTTTGGGCCAGCATGGGGCAGGAAAATGAGCACGGTAAAAGAAAGCACGTGTTTGAGGCTTTTCAGGTAGATCAAGCGCTTCTAAAAAATGCGAGCCAAGATGTTATAGTAATGCATTGCCTCCCGGCGCACAGGGGTGAGGAGATCAGCGAAAATGTGCTGGAAGGCCCAAATTCAGTTGTCTGGGATCAAGCAGAAAACAAACTCCACATGCATAAGGCAATTCTTGATGTTTTAATGAAAGGGGATTAGATCGTGTCTGATACCGTTAACAAGGTGGTACTGGCTTATTCCGGTGGACTGGATACATCAGTGATTTTAAAGTGGCTGATCCAAACTTACCGTTGTGATGTTGTTGCATTTTCTGCAGATATAGGCCAGGGGGATGAGCTGAATCGGGTAGAGGAAAACGCCTTAAAAACAGGGGCAACCAAGGTTTATATAGATGATTTGAAGGAAACCTTTGTAAAAGATTATGTTTTCCCTGCGTTTCGGGCAAATGCTATTTATGAAGGACAGTATCTTCTGGGCACTGCTCTTGCGAGGCCCCTGATTGCAAAACGGCAGATGGAGATCGCACAGATTGAGAGGGCGGAAGCTGTAAGCCATGGTGCGACCGGAAAGGGAAACGACCAGGTGAGGTTTGAACTCAGTTATTTTGCAATAGATCCGAATATAAGGATCATTGCTCCCTGGCGTGAGTGGGAGCTTAACTCGCGAAGTGCCTTGATGGCTTTTGCCGAACAGCACGGTATCAAGGTGCCGACAACCCGTGCAAAACCATACAGTACCGACGGAAATCTCCTTCACATAAGCTTTGAAGGGGGTCTGCTTGAGGATCCCTGGAGACAGCCGCCTGACGATATGTTCAGTATGACGGTTTCACCCCAGGATGCGCCGGACCAGGCTGAAATTATTGAAATAACGTTTAAACAGGGTGATCCTGTGGCCATAAATGATAAAAATATGTCCCCGGTCGAACTTCTCAAAGAGCTGAACAGGCTGGGGGGACGTAACGGCATCGGCAGGGTCGATATTGTCGAGAACCGTTTTGTCGGGATGAAATCCCGCGGTGTTTATGAAACTCCAGGCGGCACGGTGTTGAGAGCAGCCCATATGGCGATTGAATCGATTACAATGGACAGGGAAGTAATGCACCTGAGGGACTCTCTAATTCCAAAATATTCCGAGCTTGTGTATTACGGCTTCTGGTTTTCACCTGAAAAGAAACTCCTGCAGGATATGGTCGATCGAACCCAGATGAATGTCTCCGGTGTTGTACGACTTGAGCTTTACAAGGGGAACTGCCGTGTCCTGGGACGTAAATCAGATGAATCGATTTACAGTGAGGATTTTGCAACTTTTGAAGATGACAGTGTGTACAACCAGAAAGATGCTGAAGGCTTTATACGTCTGAATGCCTTGAGACTCCGTATTCAGAAGATGATGGAAAAAAATAAATGAGGTAAGTATGGCTACAAAGCTCTGGGATGGCAGGTTTTCAGAAAAGACAGATAGAATGGTTGAAGATTTTACATCATCGATCGATATTGATAAAAGGCTTTATTCTTATGATATTAAAGGGAGTATTGCCCATTGCCGTATGCTTGCCAAAACGTCTATTATTTCCGAGGAGGATGCTTCATCATTGATAGAAGGTCTTGGCGTGATAAAAAGAGAGATAGATCGGGGAGATTTTCAGTTTGATAAAAGCCTGGAGGATATCCATATGCATATTGAAACCAGGCTTATCGAGAAAGTGGGCAAAGTCGCCCAGAAGCTTCATACCGCAAGAAGTCGAAACGACCAGGTGGCTCTGGATGTCAGGATGTATTTGAGAAAGGAGACTTTAAATACAGTAAAGCGTCTTATTATGCTCCAAAAAGTTATAGTCGAGCTTGCAAAAGCCCATATTGACGTTGTTTTGCCGGGATACACTCATTTGCAGAGGGCTCAGCCGATTCTCTTGTCCCACCATCTGATGGCGTATTATGAGATGTTTTCAAGAGATGTCGGCAGGTTTGAAGACTGTTTGAAACGCATAAACGTGATGCCGCTTGGCAGTGCCGCCCTTGCCGGAACAACATACCCGATTGACAGGGAGTATGTAGCCCGGATTCTTGACTTTCCGGAAGTATCGGCAAACAGCATAGATGCAGTCTCAGACAGGGATTTTATCATCGAATTTCTGTCAGCAGCAAGTATTTGCATGGTTCATCTGAGCCGTATGTCAGAAGAGTTAATTCTCTGGTCTTCATCGGAATTCGGTTTCATCGAGCTCCCGGATTCCTTTGCCACCGGCAGCAGTATAATGCCTCAGAAAAAGAATCCTGATGTGCCTGAACTTGTACGAGGGAAAACCGGCCGTGTTTTCGGGGATTTAGTTTCACTTTTAACTGTTATGAAATCATTGCCGTTGTCTTATAACCGGGACATGCAGGAGGATAAAACCGCACTGTTCAGTACTGTGGATATATTGTCAGAATGTTTGGAAATTTACATAAAAATGCTTCCAAAACTGAAAGTAAACAAAGAAGCGATGCAGCAGGCCACATCCACGGGATTTTTAAATGCAACCGATATGGCGGATTATCTTGTGACCAAAGGCATGGCATTCAGACAGGCCCATGGCTGTGTGGGAGAGGCAGTTGCCTACGCATCGAACAAAAAAAAGGAGCTTCATGAACTTACCTTAAAAGAGCTAAAATCCTTTTCATCCCATATTGAAAAGGGTATCTTTAATATTTTAACCATTGACCAGATGATAAACCGGCGAAAATCTTTTGGCGGGACGGCGCTAAAAAACGTAAAGGCTGCCATAAATAATGCTGAAAAGAACCTTGCCGTGAAGATGGAAGGTTAATCTATTGATAAAAAAAAAATTTTCTAAAAAATATATTATTTTAATATATTCTATTGTTATTTCAATTGTCTTCATTTTCTCAGCATGTGGCAAGAAGGGACCCCCCAGGCCGCCGGATCATGAAAAACCCCATTCAATCTTCAATCCTATTGGGTTAAGGTGATTTATGCATCATTTTTTATACCGGAACAACGAGTTATATTGTGAGGATGTTCCGATCCGTATGATTGCCGAAAAGGTCGGCACTCCCTTTTATTTATATAGCCATGCCACCTTAAAGCGCCATTTTCTTGTTTTTAATGAGGCCTTTGAAGGTTTAGAAAGGCTTGTATGTTTTTCTGCAAAGGCCAATACTAACCTTGCAGTTTTAAAACTGTTTGAAAGCCTTGGCAGCGGGCTCGATGTTGTTTCTGGCGGAGAACTGTATCGCGGATTAAAAGCCGGTTTCTCTCCGGATAAAATTGTTTATTCAGGAGTGGGAAAGCGCATCCACGAAATAGACTATGCTCTTGAAGCAGACATTTTAATGTTCAATGTAGAGTCTTTGGAAGAACTTGAACTTATAGACGAAAGGGCAGGCCTTTTACAAAGGAAAGCTCCTGTGGCCATTCGTGTAAACCCTGATGTTGATCCAAAAACTCATCCATACATCTCAACCGGTCTGAAAAAAAACAAATTCGGCATTGATACGGAGACTGCCACTGAAGGATACAAGATCGCAAGCAAGCTTAAGAACATCAATATAATGGGAATTGATTGCCATATAGGATCACAGATTACAGAATCAAAACCTTTTATAGAAGCTCTGGAAAGCCTAAAGAAGCTGATAAATGAACTCGGGCAAATGGGAATCGAAATCAGATACATGGATATGGGTGGGGGTCTTGGAATAAAATATGAGGATGAATCGCCGCCCCATCCCCGTGAATATGCCAGGGCGATTGTGGAGTCTCTCAAAGGCTCGAATCTTCAGCTTATTCTGGAACCGGGCAGAGTTATTGTTGGAAATGCCGGAATACTGGTTAGCAGGGTTCTTTTTAGAAAATCGGGAAAAGTTAAGGAGTTTGTTATTGCTGATGCAGGTATGAACGATCTGATGCGCCCCACACTGTATGGTGCTTTTCATGCTATTGAACCGGTTATAAACACTGAAAATCAGCCGATAACAGCTGATGTTGTTGGTCCGATTTGCGAGACCGGGGATTTTCTGGCGATAGACCGCAAGATGCCCGATGTAAAGAAAGGCGATCTTATTGCGGTGATGAGCGCGGGTGCGTATGGCTTTACCATGTCGTCCAACTACTGTTCCAGGCCAAGAGCGGCTGAAGTGATGGTAAAGGATGACAGATTTCATGTTGTTAGGGCTCGAGAGAGTTACGAGGATCTTGTTGACGGTGAATCGGTTCCACCGTTTCTTGATGATTAAATTATTATGAAAAAAATAGATTTTTACAAGATGAGCGGCAGCGGCAACGATTTTATAATCATTGATAACCGCGATAAAATTGTCGATGAAACCGATCTGCCAAATTTTATCGCCAAAGCATGCCGTAGAAAAATGTCAGTCGGTGCTGACGGTTTTATACTTGTGGAAAACACTGATGCTGCGGATTTCAAGTGGCGGTTTTATAATTCTGACGGCAGTGTTGCAGAGATGTGCGGGAATGGTGCCAGGTGTGTCGCACGCTTTGCATATTTAAATGGTATTGCAGGACCGGACATGTTATTTGAAACTCAAGCCGGTATTGTTTATGCCCAGGTTGCCGGCGAGAGTGTTAAAGTAAAAATGACTGACCCGTTAGATCTTAGAATGGATTATACAATTGAACTTAAAAACAGTTCGCTTTCCATCTCCAGCGTCAACACCGGTGTCCCCCACGCGGTGATTATAAAAGACATGATCGAGGATGCTGAAGTGGTTCAAGCGGGCAGGGAGATACGGTTCCACGATATGTTTGCCCCTGCCGGCGCCAATGTAAATTTCGTGTGTCATTTAAAGAACAACATCATCGCGATCCGGACATATGAGCGGGGTGTTGAAGATGAAACTCTGGCCTGCGGTACAGGTGCGGTTGCTAGTGCAATTATTATGGCACGCAAAATGAAGATAAAATCCCCTGTAAATGTTCTGACACAAAGTGGTGGATATCTGAACATCTTTTATCAAGAAAATGATGGTAAATATCACGACATTTATCTTGAAGGTGATGCTCGCATTATCTACAAGGCTCAGCTCTGGGAAGATGCATGGAAAGATGATTGCTAACCAATGGAATTTCATACCGCATACATCGGTGCAGGGTCAAACATCGGGAATAAACTTTTAAACTGTAAAAATGGTATTGCTGCTCTGACAAGAGCCAAAAAAACCGTATTGAAGGATTGGTCGAGATTTTACAAAACCGAACCTGTTGATTACAAAGACCAGGACTGGTTCGTAAATTTAGTAGTAAAGATTGAAACCACCCTCGATCCTTTTCAGCTGTTAATTGAACTTAAGTCAATCGAGCGTGATACAGGGCGGGTGTATGACCCTATACGGTTTGGCCCGCGGATTCTCGATCTGGATATCATTTTATATGATGATTTGGTGAAAAATTCATCCGGACTGGTTGTCCCTCATCCCAGGATGCATAAAAGACGTTTTGTGTTAAAGCCTATTTGTGATATAGATCCAAAAATTGTCCATCCTGTCTTAAAAAAGGATATGCAATATCTGTTAGATATTCTGGATGAAAATGAACAAAGGATCATTGAGTATTAATGCGATTATTAATCTTATTGGGCATTATATACCTTTGCTACAGGGCTCTGAAATCCTGGATGCTTCAAGGCAGATCGCCGCAGAAGACTGTATTTGGCAATACAGCCGGCGAGATCGATGACGTCATGATCAAAGATCCTTTCTGCGAAATATATTTCCCTAAAAAAGACAGTGTGCATTTGAGAATCGATGGAAAAGATTTATATTTTTGCAGCAAAGAATGCAGGGATAAATTTGTAGAAAAGTATTCAAAAAAATAATACCCAACCCGGAAAAACCGGACTTCGGCTCCGCTTCCAGCCTGTAGTGCTTTCAGGTTGCAGGGTAGATTCTACATCTCGGAGAGAAATAACAAATAACAAATCGCAAATAACAAATAATATCCAATAACCAAAAACACAAATTCAAAACAAAGATGTGAGATTTAATATACAAATCAACTAGTTTTGGTTATTGGAATTTAGAATTTTGGAATTTGTTTGTTATTTGGTCATTGGAATTTAGAATTTAGTCGATATTTTGTGCTTGTGTATTGGTTTTTTGCCATTAAAAGCATAGATTTCAAAAATTTTAGGCCAATTTATCACACAGGAGGTATTTCCAGATGAAATTTTTTATCGATACTGCAAACATTGACGAGATAAATGAAGCAAACAGCATGGGTATGGTTGACGGCGTTACAACCAATCCGAGTCTGATTGCAAAAGAAGGTCGAGATTTTGAAGAAATTATAAAAGAGATTTGTCAAATAGTTGACGGTCCCATCAGTGCCGAGGTTATTAGTATCGATACCGAGGGTATGATTAAAGAAGCCCGTCATCTGGCAAAGATCCACGATAATATTGTGGTGAAGATTCCCATGATAGTAGATGGTTTAAAAGCGACACGCAGACTTGCGGAAGAGGGGATTAAGACAAATGTAACATTGGCCTTCTCACCACTGCAGGCCCTTATGGCTGCAAAGGCCGGGGCTACTTATATAAGCCCATTTATCGGTCGTCTTGATGATCTGTCCCAGGAAGGTCTTTTGCTTGTGGAACAGATTGTTGAAATTTACAGTAACTATGCATTTGATACCGAAATAATCGTAGCCAGTATACGTAACCCGCTTCATGTGCTGGAATCGGCTTTAATGGGGGCAGACATTGCAACCATCCCTTTTAGTGTTCTCGGCAAGCTGGCAGCTCATCCCATGACCGACAAAGGCCTCAAAGCTTTTCTTGACGACTGGGAAAAGACAAAAAAGTAGGAACTTAATCAAAACAATGTTTCCAGGCGGGCAGATAAAAAATATATTGAGACACCCCAACAGCTTGACTTTGTTTCGTGTTGCTGCAGTACCGTTGATTGTTATTCTGCTTATGTTCCCCGGCAGAGTCTGTACATTCGTAGCCGCACTGATTTTCAGCGCTGCCGCCATAACCGATTTTCTGGACGGATTTTTTGCAAGGCAAAGAGGATTGGTGTCTAACTTCGGAAAGGTTATGGATCCTGTTGCAGACAAGGTTCTGGTTTCTACTTCTTTTATTATGCTTACTTCTCTCGGGTGGATACCGGCCTGGATTGTTTGCATAATTATAGGGCGGGAGATCGCAGTGACCGGCTTAAGAAGTGTTATTGCTGATAAAGGGAAAGACGTTTCTGCATCCAGCCTTGGAAAATACAAAACCGGATTTCAGATAGCATCCATCATTCCACTTTTAATACACTTTCAATATTTTACGATCGACTTTCATGTAATAGGGATCATATTTCTATGGCTGGCCTTGATATTGACTGTCTGGTCAGGTATGGACTATTTTATAAAATCCAGAAGTCTTCTTAAGAAATAATTTTCTCTTGACAAAATCGGAAAAAATATTTATTAAATTTACATTGTTGAGCGGGAATAACTCAGAGGTAGAGTGCGACCTTGCCAAGGTCGAAGTCGCGGGTTCAAATCCCGTTTCCCGCTCCATTTTATTTGAGACCTTTGAAAAAGGCTCAGTTTTGTTCAAGGCCAAGTAAGACGATAATTTTAACCACCCCAGTACGATCTGCCGGACCTACGGGGCAGGCAGGAATACATTGAGTATTTTGAGGATTAAAATTTGAGTCTGACGCAGGAATTGGGCAAAAGGGGGCGTTTTGCAAAGGTTTATTTTTGGCGGCATAGCCAAGTGGTAAGGCAGCGGTCTGCAAAACCGCTATTCACCAGTTCGAATCTGGTTGCCGCCTCCAGAAGGATATTGAGGGCTTGCAAGGAATTCAATAACTTGTAAGTCCTTTTTATTTTTGATCGTTATTTTGTTTACGCTCATTCAGGATATAAATTTGTTGAACCCATGGCTGACTCATAAATTAATAGCGGGCTAAACTCTGGATAAATTGCAAACGCCTAACTTGTATGATATGCAAAATTATTACTGTGCTGAAAGGTAATGTTAATGAACTCGTAAAAAGTCAAAATCCGACGGCAAAGTAAAAAGCTCCAAATTCAAGGCGCGCAAATACTGAGGAACGAAGCGTACTTATAGTACGCTGCAGTGACAAAGGATGCAGCGCAACGCAGAAGTTGGACTTTTTACGAAGCCGTCAATGTTAATCGGAAAAACTGCGGGGTATTAATACTATGGAGAACCTATTGGGTGAATTTTGGATGTTCAAACTTGCCTGTTTGGCAGGGGTGGCATATCTTCTTTATATATTCATTAAAGATCGTATGAAGAAATAACTTTATTAATAAAAACCATCCCAATGAAAGTTTGAATCATGATCCGAATTAATGAAAATTATCTGAAACTTCAGTCTTCTTATCTATTTGTTGAAATTGTCAACCGTGTATCTGCATATCAAAAAGAAAACCCGGATGCCGGGATCATACGTCTTGGAATCGGTGATGTAACGCTGCCGCTTCCGCCGGCATGTATTCAAGCTTTTCAAGAAGGTGTGAAAGAGATGGCTTCGGATGCTACTTTCCACGGCTACGGGCCTGAGCAGGGGTATGGCTTTTTAAGGGAAAAGATCGCTTTCAACGATTATCAGTTCCGGGGGGAGGATATAAGTCCGGATGAAATATTTGTAAGCGACGGTTCCAAATGCGATACTGCAAATATTCAGGAGCTGTTTGCCAAGGATATTCGCCTTGCTATTCCAGATCCGGTATATCCGGTTTATCTTGACACTAATGTAATGGCCGGACGAACCGGGGATTTTAACGACGGGAGATATGACAAAATTCTCTATTTGGAAAGTCTGCCTGAAAACGGGTTTGTTCCACGCCTTCCTGAGGAACCGGTGGATCTGATTTATCTCTGTTTTCCCAATAATCCCACGGGCGCAACCATTTCCCGGGACATGTTGAAGACCTGGGTAGATTTTGCCCTGGAAAACAAGGCGCTGATTCTTTTTGATGCAGCCTATGAAGCATTCATCCGGGACCAAACGCTTCCACGCTCGATTTTTGAAATACAAGGTGCTCGCGAAGTGGCCATTGAGTTCAGGAGTTTTTCCAAGACCGCCGGTTTTACCGGTACCCGTTGTGCCTATACTGTTGTTCCCAAAACCTGCATGGCTTATGACGGGAGCGGTCAGAAGCATTCCTTACATACGCTGTGGAACCGGCGACAGTCTACCAAGTTTAACGGTGTGTCTTATCCGGTTCAGAAAGCGGCCGAAGCGGCTTACACTGAAGAGGGTAAAGCCCAGATCATCGGATTGACAGACTATTATTTGAAAAATGCCGCCTTGATACGAAAAGAGATGGCAGAACTTGGTTTTGAAATTGTAGGGGGTGAAAATTCACCTTATATCTGGGTGAACTGTAAAAGCGATGCCTGGGAATTTTTTGATCTGCTTCTTAAAAGAGCCGGTGTGGTCACAACCCCGGGCCCCGGGTTTGGCAAATGCGGCAATGGCTTTATCCGTATCAGTGCCTTTAATAGTTACGAAAACGTTGAGAAAGCGATGGAACGAATCAAAGACGTTCTTGATCGGTGTTGAATCAAGTATTGACAAAAATATATCAATATCGCGATGAAATATAATGAACTTGTAAAAATTCAAAATCCGACGGCAAAGTAAAAAGCTCCAAATTCAAGGCGCGCAAATTCCGAGGAATCGGCTATCCGCCGGTCCCGGAGGGAACGTACTTATAGTACGTCGCAGTGACGAGGAATGCAGCGCAACGCAGAAGTTGGACTTTTTACGAAGCCGTCAAAAATAAAACGATCACATATACAATAAGAAGTGGCGGTTTCTGTGAAATGAACAAGCTCGGGCAGAGAAATCCTTTGATTAAAACCTCCCAGATGTGGGCCTGTCATAATTGTAATATCTTCCAGACCTCTTGGCAGTCCATCTATGTTGGCTCCGTTAAACCCGCGCTCTAATAAAAATTCATTAAATTCATCATCGCTCATCTCCTGTTGATCAGTAGCTCTGAAAATTTCCTCCATGTATCGATCAACTCCGAATTCATCAATCAAACGTAAAACAAAATTATCAAAATCAACAGGTAAACGAACATCTATTTTTCTTCTTGTGAATCCTTCATAATAGGAGTTAAACGAAGCTTCTATCAGCTCCTGCATTAAATCAGGGCAAAAAAGGTTCCGTGCGTCAACGGGATATCCTTTTTTATCAAAACCCGTCCGTTCAGGATGATGATTACGGAAATAACTTGCACATATAAGAATAATACTTATAAAATGATTTCCAATAAGTCTGTAATACCTGTTTGAAGAGCCTGAGATAGCCTCAAGGTGCTCAAAATCTCTTATACCCGATTTTCCCAGATTAGGATAGCGGCATGACATTAACCATTTGTCTAACCTTCCTCCTCTCGGCCATTCATAATATCCCCCATCATTTCGCCTGTGCCTTTGTACACGATTGTGAAAAAGAGGTACCGGAGCTGTGTGAACTATACCCATGGAAGCCAGCCTTCCCAGAAGCCAGGCGTTCCGCCCCATAACCTCCATAAAATTGCTCCAATCAACTCTTTCTTCATCAGGCAGAGGATTCGGATAAACAAAATAGTCGGGATGGACCATAAAACCTATGGCGTAATCTATACTTATATTAACTCTGTTTTTCAGCTCATCCGGGAAATCTATCAGTCTGAATAGATACTCTTCCCCAAACCTGAACGGTGTAGGTATATCAAACTTTATCGGAAATTCGTGCTTAACAGTTTGCAAATACTCCATCCATAATGCCTCACGATTCAACGCCGCATTTTCAAAATCCGATCTTGACAGTTTCATTACAAATAAAAGATCACTAGCTATGGAGAACACAAGACTCCGGCCTATACATTTCATGCCGCAGCTTTCATTTAAACCTGTTTTACCGCATAACTCATCGAATGTGATTGAGGAAACCTTTTTTATGCTTTCCTCATTTAAAGACGGCCTTTTTATGTTCAGAGGAAGCGAGCCCAATGCCTCAGCTGCTGCCCGATGTGAAGGTCCGTCAGAATCAGCAACAATATGTTTAAGACTCTCTATGGATTCTGCGGACAGGTCCGGGTTTTCACGGGCGGACGCAATAAACAGGAGGGTTTTTGCCGCTTTTCTGTATAAAAAATAGGACTGCCTCTGGTGAGAGTGAACTTTTTTTAGGATAACATTTTGTAACGCATTAACCGTCTTTGATGATGCTAAAGAGGAGTTTTTTTCCAGATCGTATTCAAGCATGGAAACCGCCATATATGTGGCGGAAAAATCTATGCATGAGTTTAACAAATAATTTTCACTGTCAATAAGATCTTTGTACATGCACTTGCTCTTAATTCAGGGCCTAAACTGTTGTGAAGTGGGGATAAAATTAGATTCTAAACAAAAAAGATTAGCGTAAATATGCTAATCCATTGATATCATTGGTGCCCCCGGCAAGGATCGAACTTGCGGCACATGGATTAGGAATCCAATGCTCTATCCACTGAGCTACGGGGGCGTAGATTTGTGACAGAAATACACCAATTCCAACCGCTTGGCAAGCCTTTTTTCATTGAAAGCCGGAGCGCTTGATGCGTAAAAGCCGTTTAATTTCATTTGCTTGTCGCAACGCATGTTCCTGTTTGCGTGTATTGGCAAGGCGCATTGAAAATTTGGCGGCCTCTAAGGGCTGTTCTTTTTTACTTTCAAGGTGGAGCCGGTACCAATAGGGCAGGTCGTTTTGGTAGATGGAAACCAGGTCTGAACAGTGACGGTGCACGGACACCCTTCGGGCTTGTATCTTCGCGGCTTCATTATTCTGCTTCTGTTCGGCTCGCAACATATCCAGCAAAGCCCTCATATCGGATGAGAGGCGGCCCTTAATCTTTAAATACCTGCTGATCGGCAATATCCAAAAGCGAATGATAATATAACCAAAAAGGCCAAAGATGAAGCTGATTAAGGACACAATATAGATAGGTTCCATTAAAATCCCCGATGGATGGACACTACTTACAAAAACCTTTTTTCTTAGCCCAATTTAATCCATCACAATTTCCTAATTCACAAACCTTTCGCCAATCATCGCACGCATGCTTTCTCTTTCCTAAATCATAGTAGGCATTCCCTCGGTTGTTGTAAGCATAGGTATCATTCGGATCAAGATTGATGGCCCGGTTAAAATCCTCTATGGCTCGCTGATACCAGCCTAACTTATAGAAGGCAGTTCCACGGTTGTTATAATCTATAGCATCGTCTGGGTTTAGTTCTATTGCTTTGTTCAAAAGATCCAATGCCTTCATATAATCGGCTTTATCTTTCTGAAGCAAAGAAAATGCCTGGTCTCTCAAGGAAGCTACTTCAGTTTTCATTACCTTATTCTCATAATATCTTTTATAATGAACAATTGAAATTGTTAAGAAGGTCAATAAAGTTATTATAATTGCCGGAGCTACAAAGGATGGCCAATGCTTTCTATATATTTTTACAATGGATAAAATTAGGGAAATGATCAGTAAATATACTAAAGTCATACCAAATAAAGCTGCAGCAGATTCCACAAGAGAAATAAAAGCAAAAGCTTTTCCGAAGTATATATGATTTATAGCAAGAAAAAATGTCAAGTTGAATAGGTATCCACCAAGCAATATAGAGAAAGACTTCTTTTTCATTGAGCTTAGCTCTTCGATACTTTTTGCTGATGAATCAGAGGATATCATGTAGAAATGTTTTTCTAATTTTTTCATATTCCCGGTTTTTTTCTTTTTATTGCCATGTTGTTTATACAACATTAGAATATAGTTAAGCAGGATATTTTGCAAGATTAGATTATTTTGAAGATTCAACGGTTGTTGGCGGAAAGTAGTGTATAATTTTTGGGCACAAAAGGAGAGACGTTTCTATCCTAGAAAAAACGAACAGGCCAGGACCGCAAAGATAACGCCGGCCGCATCGGCCGTCAAAGCTGCGGCAAGTGAATGGCGGATACGACGTACCTGTACGGCTCCAAAATAAACGGCCAACACATAAAAAGTCGTTTCGGTTGACCCCTGCAGCGTGGAAACCAGATAGCCGGTGTAACTGTCGGGTCCGATGGCCGGATCGTTGATGATGGACGCCAGAATACCGTATGCTCCGGATCCGGAAAGCGGTCGCATCAAAGCCATGGGAAGGGCTTCTGCCGGCAGGCCGAAACGCCCGGTAATGCCGCCCAGCGCACCGACGATGGTACCCATGACACCGCTGGCCCTCAGCATATCTACAGCCACCAGTATGGCCACCAGATAGGGGATGATGCGAATGGCCACCCGGAACCCGTCCTTGGCGCCTTCAACAAACACTTCGTAGACGCGCACGCGCCGCACCAGGCCAAAACACAAAAACCCGACCATAAGGGCCGGTATGATCCACGGTGATACGGACCGCCCGTAGAACACTGCAACGGGTATTAACGCGACCAGGGCTGTAAGGGCTGCAAGGCTGACCCACAAAGGATATCCTTCTGAAGCCTCTTTCAGCGGCATTTTCACCCCATCATTTGAAGGTTTTTGCTGTAAAGAAGTGCCGGCATCAACCTTGAGCGGCGACAATCTTTGATACATTTTGGCTGCAACCACGGCAACGGTGGTCGAACCGATGGTGGCCAACAAGGTGGTGGGCAAAATTGCTGCCGGATCTGACGCACCGGCCGCTGCGCGCAGGGCAATGACACCGGTGGGCAGCAGGGTTACACTGGATGTATTGATGGCCAGAAACAGGGCCATGGAGTTGGTGGCCGTACCGCGCTGAGGGTTAAGTTTATCAAGCTCCTGCATGGCACGGATGCCGAACGGTGTGGCAGCATTGCCCAGCCCCAACATGTTGGCAGCAAGGTTCAGGATCATGGCGCCCATAGCCGGATGATCAGCCGGTACATCGGGAAACAGCTTCACCATCAATGGACGAATCAGCCGCGCTAAAATGGTGAGCAACCCACCGGCTTCGGCCACTTTCATCAGCCCCAGGAAAAGGGCCATCACGCCCACCAGGCCAATGGCCAGTTCCACGGCTCCGCCGGCCGATTCGATCATCGCCTTGGAGAGGACTTCCATAGGCGAAGGGCCGCCTTGTACAGGAATAAAGAAAATTTGCTGCCAGCCGGCAAAAAAGAAAGCACTCAGAACAATTATTACGAATATGATATTCATGGAAACTTAAAAAGCCACTTTAATAAAAGTGGCTTAACTTATTGGTATTATATGGTCGGGACGGCGCGATTTGAACGCGCGACCCCAGCGTCCCGAACGCTGTGCTCTACCAGACTGAGCCACGTCCCGACTTGTTTTATCCTTTTATACCCCTGATAAATAATTGTCAATCAATATTGACGGTCTCGTCAAAAGTCCAACTTCTGCGTTGCACTGACAGCACATTTGTCAATTTTAGCTCACTTTAGATCACTTTGCTAAACGAAAGGATTACTGATCATAATGGTCTCATCCCTGCCCGGGCCAACAGATATAATATTAATTGGGGTTTCGGTAAGTTCTTCAATCCTGCTAAGGTAGTTTTTGGCATTTTTGGGCAGATCATCTATTTTTCGGATATCAGATATATCTTCCGACCATCCCGGCAGAGTTTCTAATACAGGCTTACAGGCCTCAAGGATCTTTATACTTGCCGGAAAATCATGGATAATATCACCTTTATATTCATAGCCGGTGCAGATTTTAAGGGATTTCAGCCCTCCCAATACATCTAATTTAGTAATAACAAGACCTGTAAGTCCATTCAGGCGTGCAGAATTTCTTAATAAAACTGTGTCAAGCCATCCGCACCGGCGCTTTCGCCCGGTTGTAGCACCGAATTCCACACCTTTTGTTTGAATTGCGTCACCAACTTCATCAAAAAGCTCCGTGGGGAAGGGTCCCTTTCCCACCCGGGTAGTATAGGCCTTTACAATACCGATAACACCGGTGATTTCTTTTGGGCCTATACCTGCTCCGCAACAGGCATTGCCCGAGACAGTATTTGACGAAGTAACATAAGGGTAGGTGCCGTGATCAATGTCAAGATGGGTGCCCTGGGCACCCTCAAAAAGGATCTGCTTGTTTTCTCTGGTTGCCTGGTTCATCAAAATAGAGATGTTGACAACATGGGGCGCAAGTCTTTCCGCATAACCCTTATACTGATCAATAATGCTGTCCGGATCTAATGTTTCAGAAGAAAGATAATGTTTAAGGTAGAAATTCTTCTCTTCTAAAATAGTTCTTACATTTTCTTTAAAAACCTCGTGATCAATCAGTTCAACAAAGCGTATTCCCATGCGACAGGCCTTGTCTTCGTAACAGGGACCTATTCCACGCCCCGTAGTCCCTATTTTTTTATCACCTTTTTTCTTTTCACGGGCAAGATCAATCTGTTTATGATAGGGCATGATAATATGCGCTTTTTCGCTGATTTTTAATATATCCGAACCAACGTCTATGCCCTTACTTTCCAGATTATTGAGTTCTTCCAACAGAACTGCAGGATCAACTACCACTCCATTTCCGATAAGGCAGGTTTTTTTCTGCAGAATACCGGAAGGTACCAGATGACTTATTAACTGCTCGCCGTTTACAACAATCGTATGGCCTGCATTGTTCCCACCCTGAAACCTCACAACAATATCGGCAAATTCCGACAGAAGATCAACTATTTTACCTTTGCCTTCATCACCCCATTGGGTTCCGACAACTACTATGTTCGACACTTGTTACTCCTTTTTTGCCTGATTGTATAAGAATTTATCTTTTCGGACACAGATCAACACAGATTATCAGGATTTTAAAATTTATAAATAAACGACAGCCCACTTTCCAATTTTTCCAAAACCCATTACTCCATTATTTCAGCATTGCAATTGGGCGAAACCCCTAATTTCTAGCATTATTATCTGTGTATATCTGGAAAATCTGTGTCCTAATTTAATCTAAATTCGTTTTGCACGAAAGAAATCCTGGATAAGTGTTAGGCACTCATCCTGACATATACCGTGTATGATTTCCGGCCGGTGATTCAATCTTGTATCATCGGCAAAATTATACAGGGAACCGGCAGCCCCCCACTTTGGATCATAGGCGCCGAAAACAACCCTTGATACTCTGGCGTGAACAATTGCCCCCATACACATAATACACGGTTCGATAGTAACATACAGAGTTGTGCTTAACAACCTGTAATTCAAAATCTTTTGCGCAGCCTTGCGTAGTGTGATTATTTCCGCATGTGCAGTGGGATCAGCAAGACTTATGGTCTGGTTGTGTGATAAGGAGAGGATTTCTCCTGATTCAGCAACAAGCACTGCACCTATAGGAACTTCCGACTTTTGTCCAGCCTTTTTGGCCTGGTTTAACGCCAATTTCATGAATTCTATGTGTTTTTCGTTCATTATATATTATTAAAGTATAAAGTGAACTAAAGTGAATAAAAGAGCCTGAATATAATAAAATCCGGCACTTCCAAATTGGTCCATTTTAATTAGATGCGATACTTGTTTTATGATTTCTTTTTTTGTATCTTTGTCAGAGTTGAGATTTGATTTCGTCCATCGATTTTTCAAAACTATTAACTGTTAACTGATAACGCCCAATCGAATTTGGACTTGATTAGTGTTCACCTAAAATCTGCAATTGCCTATTTGGCCGCAGCTTCAAGGCGCAGGGTGTGCTGCTGTAGTAAACTACTGCAAACGCCCTGCAACACAGAAGATGCGGTCAAAGGGGCAATCCCGAAGGGCACAAATTTTAAAAATTTCTTTTATTTTCATACTCAGCAATATGATGCACCGTAAAACATACACTCTATATGCTAACAGTATAATATAAATATATTTATTTAAGCCTTTTAAAATTTGTGTGCAGTTTTTAGTGTTCAAGTTGTCATTGACATATATGTTTATATAGCTTATTAATCGAGTAAATTCCAATTAAATTTATACATGAATTTTGAAGACAAATATTATTTTCACCTTTCGGAATTTGGCATACAAGATTCAAGTTATATGCGCCCGTAGCTCAGCCTGGATAGAGCGCCGGACTACGAATCCGTAGGCCGCAGGTTCGAATCCTGCCGGGCGCACCAACAATGACAAGGGTTTACAGAGATTAGAGTCTGTAAATCTATTTTATTTGAGGATTTGTGAAGTGATATATTCGTAGATGCTTGTTTCATAAGTCATTAGAAGCTAATCAATTCTTGTGTTATGCCTCTTGGTCAACACTTTGGTCAACATTTGCGATTTGGTGGTCAATCCATCGGGTATATTTTTCCATCGCTTGCCTCAATGTTTCATCATCCGGAGCCATGTAGTGGACATCCATCACCTGGAGGCTGTGGCCTAGGATCAGATCTCGGTAATAGTTATTTATGTTCACCGACCTCAAGATCTTCAACATCCGGCAATCCGCTTTTAAAAAACACAGCAAATAAGCTGGCTATAATAACCCACAGACAAAAAATAGCCGTTATTACTGCAATGAAAAGTAATACTTTAAACATGATTGCTCACCACCTTAATAGTTACCCGAAATGCCGTTATTAACACCAGGGCATATCTTCTCTTTTTATTTAATTTTTTGAAGATCCCGGCTGAAAAGATGCACGCGCACCCAAGAAAACTATTTGATTAAACCATTATTTAGCAAAAACCGTGCAAGGCTGTATATTTTAATTTTTAATAAAGGGGAAATCAAATATATATCAGATGGTTAGCTTCAATAGGTGCATTGTAAACTTTAAATATTGTGACAATATTTGACAATAATATTTCTATTTTTTGACAGTTTTTTCAATCTGTTGGAGAAATATAATAAAAAGAAAAATCTGGATAGTATCTCAGGATACAAAAGGTAGGATTGATAAGATCTATGAATGTTTATCAACAATTATTCGATTATCCTACAATGCAATAACTACTCTTGGTATTACATGAACTCTAAAATAATCATAAAATTGCGCCTTTTCTTCTATTTTCTTAAAATCCGCTGTGCAGGGAATTTTAAAATATAGGATTATGCTAAGATATTGGAAGTTATAGCTGATAATGGGAAAATAAGAACTTTATCATAAGCACTAATTTGAGACACTTTCCGGAAATTAATATTTCCGATTTCTCTTTTATTCATTCGTTTTCAGGTAGGCCTTGTTGAAGCAGAGTCTGATAATGATCGAATATGTTAACTTTATAGAAATTTTTAAATACTCATTACAGTCGGTTTTCATTGATTATCAATGATTATAATTTTCGACACAACATAACCACTTCAGACAGTTTTATGATTTGGCAGGGTAGGGGGGTGAACCAAAAATTCGCTCATAAGGTGGGTTCAAACAGGTCGATATCACAACTATGTAACCAGCGGGCTGGATTCAAGATAAATTGCAGAAAGCACAAGTCTTGGATTTAAGATTTTAAACCGAAATTATAACGATTTAATGACTTTATTTTTATAAGCTATTACCAGGTTGAAGAAATCTTCTTGAAGTATTCTAAAATCTTTTTCAGAATGACTTTTCCTTTCAACCGCAGGGTAATTTCTTTTAATAAATCGCTATACGATTTTATTCTATTGGACCAAATAATTTTGCTGCATCGGGTTCTATCGATGACTGTTTGATCTCTATAGGTCCAAACAGTTCGGATGAATCATTTTCTATTGTAGGTGATTCGGAGTCTATGGGCTCGAACAATTTCGGTGATTCCAAAAGCGTTGAGGTCCTCTTGGGTGAGGAAAGTGCAGTTCTTTTAGGAACCGTTGGATGCACAAAGGAATGAGGCATTGGTTTGTGCGTGGTCAACAGATCTTCGGGGATAGAAATCGTGTCACCAATGTCGATTTGTTTCGGTTTCAGTTTAGGATTTGATTTAGCAATGGCTTTCCAATTCTTCACCGCGCCAGTGTACCATTGTGCGATATGTGAGAGTGTTTCTTCCGTCCAACGCACCTTGTGTATATAGAAACAGGGTTCTGGCGTCGTTATCTCTAAAGCAGGTGTATCTGACACTGTAACGGGAGTTTCAGACTTGATTTCAACGGGGGAAGGCGGCCTCTCAGGTAATGGTTGTAGCAGGGGTCGCTGGTATATACAAGCCGTAAGGATAAATAGCAAAGTTAGTGTCAATATACCTTTGGCGATTCTGTGTTGTTTGCTACAAACCACTATGACACTCCCTTTTAATTTTTAAGCTGATTTAGATATTGCTGTACCCTTTGATTCTTGGGGTTGTTTATTATGGCTTTTTCAAGATTTTTGATGCATTCCTGTTGCTTCGCCTGTTTTTGTTGAACCACCGCAAGATTAAATAGTGCTTTGTCAATATAGGGCGGTTTTAAATCAACTACTTTGAGAAACATTTTTTCAGCATTTGCGAAATCATTGATTGATGCATAAATAAATCCCAAATTATAAAATGAATCCGATGGCCGATGGTTTAGATTTGCGGCTTGCTGATAGGCTTTTATGGCGTTTAGGTATTTTTTTGATTTTGTATAAAGCCTTCCCAAATAGAAATAGGCTTCAGCATTTTTAGGGTCAGCCTCAATTGCCTTAGCCAGCAAAATTTGGGATGTCTCTGGGTTTTTTATAAAGATGCTGGCTGCCTGTCCTTGCAACGCCTTTGAGTAATACATTTTTGTTGTCTGCACATTTTCCGGGTTTTGTGCGATCACCCGCTCAAATAATTCAATTGCCTGGCTAAAGTTTTTATTGTGCAGTGCTGTTTTAGCCTGCTCTAAAACATTGGGTTTCGATATTTCGGTTTTTTGGGGAGATACTGCTTTTATTTCTTGATCCCGTGTAATTTCGTCAACTTTTATCTGGTCGTTATGTGAGGTTAAATGCTCTTCGGGATTATTTGGAGATGACGGCGTTTTTTTGAGAGCAAGTAATGTTGGTTTGGCTAGATTGTTTTTAGTGGTTAACGCTTTCTGATAAAGACCTGTAATGATCAGGATCATCAATGCAATAGATACAATAACCGTCCCAAAAAGCCATTTATTTTGAGGAAGTGTTGGTAAAGATACAGCAGAAACCCTGGAAGATAGTCTTTTTTGACTGCGTTTCAAAAAAGGTACAGCAGCAGAAACCCAAGAAAACAGTTTTTTTTGACTGCTTTTTATAAATGGTACGGCAGCAGCTGACTGGTAAAAGATTTTTTTTTGCATTTGAGTTACGAAAGATAATACAGGTGTCCAGAAAAATTTTCTTTTTCGCAATTGTCTTTCAGTAGACACTTTAGAATCATCAACGGTATTATTTTGAGTTTTTTCTTGAGAGTTTATCTGTTCCCGAATTCTTTCTTTTTGAGGTAAAATAAAAACTCTAGTTCCTGTATTTTCAAATGATCCTGCCTTTTCGGCTATATCTTTTAAAAACGGACACGTTACTGAATGAGACCAGCATTCTGATTGATGTTGGTCGTGGTAAATTGAATGGTTTTTGTTCCAAGTGTTACCTATGGATTTGAAATGTTGAGCACATTCCATGATAACATCCGGTGTAATTTTTTTTAAATTTCGGGCATACCCTGTCAATAGAGCGTCATCGCAAATGATGTTTATAAGGCGAGGACAACCCTTAGAAAATTGATATATCCCTCGATTGGCATCTTGAGTAAAAATGCTTTTTTCAGTCCCAGCGATTTTTAGTCGGTGCTTGATGTACTCCAAAGTTTCATTTTTTGACAGAGGTTTAATCTTGTATACCAAACTGATTCTTTGTTTGAGGGCGCGACATTCCGGCAAGGCCAAGGTTTGATGTATCTCATTTTGGCCAACAAAAAATATGTTGATGAGTTTTTCTTCTGGGAGTTCTATGTTGGATAAAAGTCGAATATGTTCAAGAATTTCTTTTGATAAACGGTGAGCTTCGTCAATGATGAGCAGAACACTTCTATTTTCCGAATAAACTTTCTTTAGAAATTGCCTGAAATAAACAATAAAATCAATTTTACTTTCAAACTTTTGGGGAATATTGAATGATAATGCAACAAAATTAAAGAATTCAATAAGATTTAACGCGGGGTCCGCTATGTTTGCTATAAGCGTATCTTCTTCGATACTTTCCAGTAATGCATTGATCAATGTTGTCTTCCCTGTACCAACATCCCCGGTAAGTAGCAGAAATCCCTTTTGGTCGATAACGCCATATTTTAAAGTTGCCAATGCTTCCTTATGCTTCTCACCAAACCAAAGAAACTTTGGATCCGTGGTTAATTGGAATGGCTTTTTGGAGAGACTATAATGAGATCGATACATTTTTGAATTTTATCAATTTTTATATAAAATATAAATAGGTGCAAGATTTTATTCGGAAAGATCCATGGCAATCCTGTGTATCGACCAGTTATATCGGACCGGAGATAGGTCTCTTTTTTAGGATTTTCTTCATCTTAGCATACGTCAGGGTCAACAATACTTAAAACCAGAATCCATGTACTGTTTAAAAAGTTTTCTTACAAAATATGCAAAAAGTATGCAAAATTAAGTAGTTATACTACAATCGCTTGAATATCATATACTTGTATAAATCATCGGGTAAAAACAGACAGGAAAATCCATTAAAAAACTATGTAATTATGGGATAAATTACATAAAGACTATTACATTATTTACACAGCATTGTGAAACAATTCAAATGGTTATATATCACATTGTGGTATTAATTGATGGGATGAATCGATAGAAAAGGAGGGGTGTGGTTGATTACATGTATCTTGCCATTCTAACAACCTGAATCAACTCTAACTGTTTTACATATATCATTAAAATCAAAAAGGCAAACCCTGTCAAACGGATTTGCCCTTATTGAAAAACGATATCACACGGATTTTAAGGCTCTGATATTTACATTTCCATTGCAGATATTGCAGGTTTTGGGTTCAAGATATCGTACACCAATCTACACCGCTACTGGAGTATTTTGCAGGCAGGGTTCAAGGCAGTTATGTTACCGTTTCAATGCATGATGCCTTGCCTGACTCTTTAATCGGCTTCGGCTCGATTTCGTTGAAGATTTGGGAACAGAATCAATACATTTTTGATTTGGATTTGTGAAGTTGGCGAGACGGCGCCATAAGCATGTCGGCGCTCCTGATAACAGGATTAAGTCTCGTTGGATAGAGAATGTCCTAACGCCCCAGGACAAAGACATGATCCTGGAACTTGGACCGATGGTCACCGTCCCGCCATAAATAACTTACAATATTTTTACACCTTCAGCAATACATTTTATCCAATTGCTGGTAAAAATAGAAGATAACTCTCCATACCCTCAAACCAACGTCAATTTTCACCGATTACATATATCCCAAAATCCACGAAAAATCAAAAGGGCAAAACCTGTGGAATGGATTTGCCCTTATTGAAAAATGATATCACAAAAATATTAAGGCCTCAAAAACCTGTCATTTATAGCAGTAACATGCAATTCGTTGCTTGAACATATACGTTGGAAATAGTGCGGGTTTCGAGAAGCATCATATTCAAATGGTACCATTACTGATCTGCACTTTGCTATATGTGCAGATATCATCATACGAAACAGAATATTTAAATGTTACTGATCATGTTATGGCGCACAACTTTAAATTTTCCCTTATTCCCATCTTGAAAAGGGAATTCTTATCACTTCACTTAAAACCGCTTCACCGGTTTCTGCATCGACTGCTGTATGACAATAAAGCAAAAATGAACACCCGTAGCGTTAAAGTGACGGTGGATGTAGATCCCTTTTTTCTGATGTAAATCGACCGCAGTAACAGCCAAATATATTTTTTTGCCCTTCAATCACCACGTAGCTGCCCCAGCATTTGATTTGGCAGAAGACGCTGTGGAAAAGTGGAGGTATTAACATCAAAGCGATGTTTGACAAATTGGATATCCCAATTATTTTTATGTATAAGCGGTGAAAATAAAATATTTCCATATATCGTACTTTCTATGAATTCTAAAATAAGTTGAACTAAACACCATCAAATTTAATCATAAAAGGAAGACAATATGAAAACTGACACCGACAATAAAAATGATGCGATTGAGCTCAGGTGCCCGGAATGTCGTGCACAGTTAAAGGAACGGAGATCACGTACACCGGATAAATGCGAGATGATTTGCGGTGGGTGCGGACAAAGTTTTGATGTGTGTGACTTTGAAACGTTGGATGCACTGAAAAAGCGGTCTTAAATAGGATTATTTTAGAAGTGCCTTAATGGTTTTTAAAAGTTCGAGTAGTTCAATGGGCTTGATTCCTGAAAAAAATCCCGACAAAAGTTCTTATCCTTTACAAATAGTTATTATTGCTATTTCTAATAAGTTAAGAAATAATATTACGATAGGGCAGGATGCCTTCAGGATGAACAATCAAAAAGGGGGCATCCTGGAAGAAATGGCCCAGTGACTGAAACAATAGAAAAAAACAACGCGAAGGAGGTAAAACATGGCAAAGGAAAGATACCAGATCAAATCGGAATGCCCTGAATGCGGATGTGGCCTGATATGCAATATGACTCCTGATGAATTCCGGGAAAAACATGGCGACATCAAGGATAAAGTGACCGTTAATTGTAGCAAGTGCGGCAAGGACCACGAAGGCTGCGTAACTGAGGAACAGTAGAAGCTGTTTCAAAAACGCCCTTATGGCACTGGTAGCACATCCTGAAATCAATTAGTTCCGATTACATATATCGCATAATGTGCCCTCAAAGTCAAAAAGGCAAACCCAAGAAAAAGGATTTGCCCTTATTGAAAACGATATCACAAATATTTTCGACCTCTGATATTTACATTTTCATAGCAGATATGCAATCGGGGTTCGTTACAACTTCGTTGTAGATATCACCGGTTTCATACCAGATCCCATCACCACAATATCTTTTATAGCCATATAAAAAAGAAAAACTTGGAATTTTATCAATAATCCTCGCTTTCTTTTGTTATTTAAAACGAGTACTAATAGCCGTAGTCTTCAGATTGTTGATACTGAAGACCACATGCGTAAACATAACTTTTTTGGGTTATAAGGGTGTTGATTTCGTTTCTCAATCGCAACCAGTGTTGTGATGATCTGCATACGCGATTTATGTCCGAAGTCAACACTGGCGGAATGTGTCGCCCAGGTACGTATAGAAGGCAGGAATCAGTCAAACGACTTAGCGCTTGAAATAGCAACATTGCGGTATCAAAAATGAAAAGCAGGACCATTTTTGATGACCCTGCCAATACGATGGCCCCCTAAGATGCCGTTATTTTCTCTCGAAAAGATGCACGCACACCCGAGAAGCCTTTTAGATACCACCCCTTACTTCTTTTTTGAAGTATAACCTTTGGAGGCCGTTAGACCATCTCATGGTTTATTATAGTTTGTTGAAGTTGGGTAGGATCTAAAATAATATATCGTAGGTGCTTCCCTTTGTCAAGACCTTAATTGAGACTGACAAGGATGTAACCGGATGGGAAAAATGTTAATTAATAAAAAACCATAATGGTAATATAAACATATCACAATTCCAGAAAGGAGACAAATATAGAGAAGGCTTCCCTAAATGCCGTTATTAAACTCGGTGTACATCATATTATTGCATATTCATGCGGATGACCGAAGAATAAGATGCACGTACACAAGGGAAGCCATTTAGTTGCCATCTAAATAAAACAAAGTACCATGTCAAGATGTTTTATTAAAAAGACCCACGGGATAGGCGAGGCCTGGCTAAGGGGCTTGGGGGTCGACACTTAAATTGCCGACAGATGACGGTTTCTAACCGAAATTAAATTTGAGGTATCTTGCCATGAGCACCGGCAAAAGTACCTCAATTAAAAGTGCATATATCGTATTTGTAACAAAAATGAAAAAAAGGCAAACCCAGTGAAATGGTTTTACCTTTTTAAAAAACGATATCACAACTTTTGAACTGGCATTAAAATATTGAATACATAGCAGAAATCTGTATTTTAGCACACCAATCTGTTACCATCACATTTTGTGTGTTTCACAAAAATGAAAAAGTGCAGAATAGTTTCGATAGTCTTCAGTAAAAATTTGTGGGGATAAGCGAGGACTAATAGCCGTTGTGCTCGGTAACCGTAAACATCTGCGGTTTATCCGCAGCATGTTTTTGTTGGGGCTTCTTATTAAGGATAGTACCATATGGGGGTCGACCACTAAAAAGTTCTCCGTCTTGACTTTTACTATGTGTGAAGAATGAAGACGCGACCCCTTTGTTTCCTCAGCCCCATAGAGCATTGGCTTAATTCGAGGATAACCTCAGTGAATAGAATCAATCATCTGCCATGACACGTTCAATGATAGATACGATTTCATCCACATCATCAGGAAAAACTTCGGAAAACCATACCTTCTGAGGGTAAATCATCACATTGGAGCCCTTGGCGCAAAGCCCCATACATCCTGAAGTGGAAATCCTGACCTTTCCTTTCCAGCCTTTCTCGTTAACTGCATCCTTCAATTTAGATTTAATAAGCTGGCTGTTATTGTCTGCACACGATTTTCTTTCTCCGCCACGATCATTGGTACAAACAAAAACATGAGAGACGTAGGG
>Ga0233415_10000145_pt1 | contig 34476 bp, 32 predicted proteins | sample Na_anoxic_12_MG_FD_188631 | JGI IMG/M metagenome (GOLD analysis project Ga0233415, IMG submission 188631) | Seawater microbial communities from Saanich Inlet, British Columbia, Canada - Na_anoxic_12_MG | ecosystem: Environmental > Aquatic > Marine > Inlet | place: Canada: British Columbia...
AACACAATAACACAATAACACAATGCCTACAGCAATTACTCTCACCCCAGCAGCTCCAGCAGCCCCAGAACTAACAACAGCAGAACGGGACGCGCAACGCGTTGTCGTTGATTCAGACCTAGCGCTTGTGCGCCTTGCAGACTCCATCAAACGTGGATTCGAAACCGTCTGGGGGGCTTTGGATAACCCTCGCTCGAAAGACGAAGCTCAAGCCACTGTGGACGCTTTAGGCGACAATCGAGCCGAGTTGTTTGCACGTCACGCAGCTATCGTGGCCATGCTCGCATCCGAAGGTCTAGCAACATTCGAGCCTTGGGAGACTGTCCCAGCCTACCCCGTCGACGATCAGGGACAGCTAGGGGAGCTAGCACCGGAATGGTCTCAGTAACACAAACAAGCACGCAAATAAACACACAAACAAGCACACACACATAATGGAAACTACTACCACGCCACTGACACCTTCACAAGCTCTCGTGATACTAAGCCAAGCCACTGAGCCCGGGGCTAAAGTCTCGCGCAGGGACTACGTCTTGATCGAGCACTCTTTGGAAGTAATCGGCAAGATTCTCGCAGAAGGCAGCGAAGGCGGTCAACCAGAAAGCAATTAGGGGCTTCAGGGCGACAGAACTGATTGAGGAGGTGACTATCTAATGACTGTGCACCATCACTTCACCTTTTCAGAAAAATTCGTCGCTATCGTCGGAAACGCATCTGCGTGGGTTCTAGCCTCGCTCCCTCAAGATTTCATGTGGGTGGCTGCTGGCCTAGCTAGCATCTCCACTGCCGCATTCATGATCACGCGTATGGTCTTACTCATCAAAGGTAAGATCAAATAGCATTATACTACTATGGCTGACTCGAATATCCTCTGCGCCAACATTGGCACCCTATGCGAGATCATCGACGCTTGGAAAGCGAGCGAGATCTGCACGACTCCGTGCGGATCTGGCACAGGCACGGATACGAACACCCAATACACTCTGTCTATTGCTTCGGGCTCGATAATCCTCACCCCGGATGACGGAGGGGACGCTCAAACAATCGACCTGTGCACGTCCCTCATAGAGTGCGGGTTTGCAAGAGAAGACTCTAACCTAGACGCTGTCGAGGCGAACGACGGCACGCTGGTGATAACGCTAACCGATGGGACTGGAGCAGTCACAACGGAATCAATCATACTCACAGAGCACCCGACGATCGCAAACGCCTTCAATCTGACGATGGCAGGGAAGACGGCGATCATCCAAGACACTACTTACACGCTGGCCGCTACCGGAGCCGCCGCGCCAACCTCGATCACGTTGACCTCTTCGACAGGGGTAGAGTCAGTGGTCGACCTGTGTCCTCTTGTCCAGGCATGTGACCCAACTACGGACATTGATCAGGTGACCACGGATGGAAACGGATCGGTGACGATTACGTTGACCGACCACGAAGGCACTGCCACTACTCAGACGATCTCAGTCACGCAGGATCCAGTCAACACCAACGTCTACAACCTGAACATCGGAGGTGTCACGCATCAAATTTCTCAAATTCGCTATATCGTCGAAGCGTCGCCTACGAGCGATACGTCGATCCGTCTAACCCCCGATGACGGCTCCATCGCTACTGAGGTTGACCTATGCCCGATCATTGCGAATTGCACGGCAGACACTGATGCGCTACCTCTTACTTGTGGGGCCTTAACCACCCTAATCTAATGTCCGATAAAGAAATCAACAACGCAGAGCCTCTCAGTCTAGAACAGCGCTTGGAGAACCTGAAACAGCAATTGCAGACCCAAACCCAAATGCGCGACCGACACAGTGAAGCTGCCAATCAGGCACAAACTACGGTTCTCCAAATTACTGCCAACATCCAGCTGGTAGAGGAACTCATTCAAACTCAGACATAGCATGGCCACAACACGTACTTACATTAGAACCAGTGACCTCAATACCACTGACTTTGCCTGTGGCCCTGACGGGCTGACGGTCATCGACAAGCGTGTTATCGAGGGTGCTGGAGATCCAGTCAATCCACCCAACTCGATCGACCAGGAGGCGGCTAACGACACCCCTACAATCTACTACGACACCGACGATCAGACGCGAGTCTGGACGTGGGATGTCTCCACTACCACCTGGATCCTATCCACAGGCGCCGTGGCAGCAGGTAACACCTCGATAGTCACTGGTGTCGCTGCAGCAGCAGCCACCGCTCCGATCGCTGATGAGTACGTGCAGCATAACGATGGGACGGGCACGCTAGTCCAGCACCTTCGTGGGTTAGGGGCAGTCACCAACACCCAGGATCCGTTCGTATTCGACTCGGTCAACCGGACGCTTCAGATCCCCGCCATCGACGACCCGGTCAACTTCGCCCCAGCTATCGCTGGCGCACCTACTGACGCAGAGGCTCTGGCAGCGGTTCCAGCCGGATCGAACCCCGGCACGCTCATCTGGACAGAAGGGACCGTCGATAACCCTGACTTCGTTTGGCAGCTGCAGACGAATGGCACTGTTCTCCGTATTGAGGAGACGGGTGCCGGGAACACGTCAGCCGTCGCTGGTATCGCGGCAGCGGCTGTCACCTCTGAACTCGTCACCGAGTATGTCCAGCATAATGCCGGCAACGGGACGCTGTCTGAATTCCTCCGTGGTTTGGCCAATGTGACCAACCTGCAGACGCCATTCGCCTTCGACTCGGCACTACGGACTTTGAACGTCCCGGTCATCAACGTACCGGTCAACTTCGCCCCAAGTGGCAATCTGGCGCAGCTAGACGCTCTGGCGCAGATAGCGGTTGGCACGTCCAACCCTGGGACGATCATCTGGTCTGGCGGAACTGTAGAGAATCCTGACTACGCCTGGATCGTCCAAGCTGACGGATCCGTTGTCCGTGTCGAGACGCCTACGTGCTGTCCGGATCCACCGATCAACTTCACTCCAGCCGGTGCGGTGCCAACAGACGCTGAAGGCCTAGCGGCCCTAGCGGGCGCTGAGATTGGCACCATCTCATGGACCGGCGGGACAGCAGAGAACCCGGACTACGTTTGGCGGCTTGAGTCTGACGGAACAGCAACCAGGATCGAAGGTCCTGGCGGAGCCGAGGGGCTAGCCCACATCGGCGGAACCCTCGACGCAGGCGTGGAGCAAGCGGACATCCAGATCGTCGCACCGACAGTGGAAGGCCGGCCTTGGCAGCTTGGCTTGCCCTGGATAGATGTTACCTACGATCGTAATACTGCCGCCTTATGGGGGAACCCAACAGCATCCGGACCACGGTCTATTGCTATTGGAACCGTCTCTGTGGCATCCGCTGACAACACTACCGTTGTGGGTGGTTCAGGTAACTCTGCTACTGCAGACAGAGCTGCCGTTTTCTCCGGTCAAGACAACGTCGCTTCTGGCGGACGTGCTACTATTGTGGGGGGTTTCGCTAATACGGCATCTGGAGCCCGCTCCTTCGTCGCCAGTGGCGCAAACAACATCGCAGACTCAACAGACTCAACCGTCCTTGGCGGTAGCGCCAACACGGCGACAGGCAGCTTTGGAACAGTTCTAGGTGGAACTACTAATACTGCTACATCATCCGTGGTCTACGGCTCTAACAACACCGCTATTGCGGGGTCAAACCTCGGCTCGATCATCGGCGGATCCACGAACTCCGGAACTGGTCAGTTCTACGGTATCTTCGGTGGTAACGCTCACACCCTAGCGTCCGATAGTGCTGGTATTCTCGCAGGAACCGGGCACAACGTAACTACTAGTCCAACAAGCGGAATCGTTGCTGGAGGCGCTAATACGATGACCGGTTCAACCTCCGGATTCATTGGCGCTGGTGACAACAACTCCGTCCTATCTAACCGGGGATCTGTCGTAGGCGGAACAACCAACACGGCAAGCGGAGGTGATTCGACTGTTATCGGATCATCTAACTCGACGGCAAGCGGAGCGGTTTCTGGAGTCTTCAATGGTATCGGCTCAACAGCTTCTGGGGCTGAATCTCAGGCATTCGGACCAAATGCAACTGCCTCGCACATCGGAGCCAAGGTCTTCGCCGCAGGGATCGTAGGTCCGGTAGCTAGTCAGTTCGATAATGAGATTGTTCTTGCGACTGACTACTCAGACCCAGCCGTAACCGGGGGTCACCTCGATGGCGGTATCACTGCCATGGTCGGATTGCAACCGCTCCGTATCGACGGGACTACACACAACGAGGCACTCGGTGCGGCTGATCCACCTATCTACGCCACGGGCGTTCAATTCTTCGTTCGTCACGTTGGTGGCATAGCCAAGCTCTACGTCATGGATGGTGCAGGTGTCGTCACCCAGCTTACTCCTTAACAATGTTCCAACTGATCTCCAGTCTAGCAAATTCGATGCAGCTGTACTTGGGGATCAAATACAAGAAAACAGAGTATGATCTCTACAAAGAATCCAAGCAGGTCGTTGAGGATCTCAAGGCCCGACTCATCAAGGCCAAGAATTCTCCTAACTCTTCTGCTGCTCTCGTTGCTACTATTCGTGCAGAGTTGCGCGACGCAGACGGCATCTGCGACGCTCACCGACGAGACGTACAAGAAACCATTGAGTCCTGGCCAGGAAGAAGCTCTTCAGATGATTCTGGAGGACACCGCTTCCGAGTACAAGGACTTGTTGGCTCCTCGCCAACCCCAACCGGAGGATCTAAACCAATGACAGAAGGAGAACAGTCATCTGAGTTCAGAGGAGCAAGACGAGCGACTTGGGCGGTCGTTGCCACCATTGTCGCGGAAATCGCAGCTAATTACTTTCTTAAAATCTCACTGGGAATTGATCTACAAGTGGCCCTTGCTGCTGTAGTTGGACCTACGATGGCTTACGCAATCTCACGAGGCTTAGCTAAGAGTAAGATCACACTCCCACCCGCACAGGATCCACCCGCTCCTCAAGTCGTCGACGTCTTCGCCGGAGTTGCCAATCTACCTAAAAAATAATGCCTGTATCCAACTCAGACCCCCTGACAGATCTTCGTGAACGTGGACGCCCTCTAGAGGTGGCAGACCTTGGACCTGGGGGTATCTTGCTTGTGCTCCAGTATGCCCTCAACCAGCTCGATTATGAGCTGCCCGTCACGGGCGAGATGGACGACGCCACAAGCCAAGCAATCCTGGAGACGTATGACATCGCCGTCAAACCAGAGGTTGCTCCTGAGATTCAGGCGCACCTCGACCGGCTAGCACAGTGGGTTGACCAAGCGACTAAACTCCCCGGAATCACCGTCGACGAGGATGAACTTAAAGACCTAACCCGAGCTGCCGAAGACCTATTGGATTAAAATGCTCTTAAAAAATATTCAGAGACATGTTGGCGTCGATGATGACGGGATATGGGGTCGTCAAACCGAGCGAGCCGTTGCCGTTGCGCTTGGACTCCTCGTTGACGCCACTCCTACGAAAGGGCCACCAACACCCACGCACCTAACGGTCACCGAAGAATCTCGGAAGAAGATCATGGAGTTCGAGTGTGGTGGACGTGTGTACTACAACTCAAGGTATGCCCGTCCATCTTGGCCCGGTGGCGCCAGTGGCACGACTGTTGGGTGCGGGTACGACCTAGCTTACAACTCCAAGGAGCAGATCGAGAAAGACTGGGGCGGGATCGTCTCAGAGACCGAGCTGCGCTACCTGAAGTCTTGCTCTGGGATCAAAGGTTCAAGGGCGAAAGCTCACAGGAACCGGATCAGACCGCACGTCTACATCAGTTTCGACGAAGCTTGGCAGGTGTTCTTGAAACGGAGCATACCCCGCTTCGCTAAACTGGCGGCGAAAGCGTTTCCGAATGCTAAAAACCTGCATCCGGTGACGCAGGCCGCTATCCTTAGCGTCACCTTCAACAGAGGTGCGAGTAAGGTAGGGTATCGTCGTCGTCACATGGCGCAGATGGCTCGAGCAACGACAGATGAACAGGTGAGAGACGCGATCGAAGCCAGCAAAGCTATCTGGCCCAACTTCAAGGGCGTCCGGAATCGTCGCGATAAAGAAGTGGCAATGATTGACAACCGTCATTCTGATGACAGCGAGAGGGTTCGAGTGTAATGAGCGAGTGTGATTCCTGCGACCTTATCCCTGTCGACGCTAGCTCTCCTAAGCACGTTCTCGATGCAGCCGTTGCCGAGTTGGAGCAACGCCTCGACGTCTTCAAGAAAATGGCTCGAAGTTCCGCAGCCCATCTTGCGATCCTGGAACGGGTCGCAAACCTCCAGCAGAAGGTCGACGCCAACACCGAGCGGCTCAACGCGCTCACCGATCAACTATATCAGGTCAAATCCGAGGGCTCGGTCATCCTCCTCTCCGTATCATGAGCTTCTATGGGAACATTACCACCTCGTCAAGCCTTCAGACTCGCGTCTCGGCTCTGCAAGAGTATGTGAGCGACTACGCCGAATCCGCCTCCAAAGGCCTGGGCATCGGAGGCACTCGAGAACTCCTCGACAGTTTAACTAACACGCTGGAGCGCCAAGCGGCTCATATCGCAAAGCTTCAGTCTGACCTACACAACATCACCACCGGAAATGGTGGCCCCATCGTGCTCTCTGTGAGCGAATCTATCACTGTATAATTATATGGCTACAACATCCGGATCACCAGCCTGCACATCCTGCGGGAAATACGTAAACCCTGGAGTCGTCTCCACTTCGGATTGTTCAGACTCTTCATGTTCTGACACGGTCTGCAGTGACTGCATTGTCACCAACTCAGACGACGGTGTTATCCAGGGGCGTGACGCCTGTATCCGGACGGAGGGTTGCGCAACGACGGCACCTTCTACCGCATGCAACCCATGCTTCGAAGGGACGACCAGGGAGTGCAAAGGTCACATCATCGTCAAATCAAACCCAGAGGACAAGTGCCTGAAACACCTGCACTCTGAGGAGAACGCTTTTATCGTATCCAATCCAACTTCTGGGTCCACTCTGGAGACGAATCCAGAGGTTCAGGTCCGAGGTGCGAACGGCTACCAGACAGACGCGAACGGGACTGTCCTGAATGACACGGATGGTAACCCACTCGTTGCCGAGGTGCCTCAGTTTACGAAGCTGTGGATCTCGGGTGTCGTCGATCGAGACACGCACAAGCTCTTTGTCGCCCACCCACCAAACTCTACGGTCCCTCTCTACCTCAAGTCGGAGAACGGATGTTTCAGCTTTGCGTCTAGAGCTGAGGAGCAACTGTGTGCTGAGGTTCTTCCTGAGAAGGTGACGACCGGGCGACTACTGCTAGTCGACAAGGTCTCGGATTGTGAGGGAGATGACTGGTGTGTTAAAGAGCTAGACTTCTCCCACCTAGCAGCCAGTGACACGGACACAGCCTGCGTCTGGATGACAGCATCCAGAGATGCAAACGGTCACACGAACATCTCCTACGCCACGCCACCTACCACAGAAGGGATCGTTCGCTACAACCCAGCGAACCCCTGCGAGCTTGGGGTGGTCGACACGTTGACGACTGCCGAAGTGACGCAGTTCACGGACATCTTCAACCAGCTCTTCTGCGGAACCCCTGACGCTTTCTGCGGGACCTCAACGTTTGACGGCGTCTTGGCCTGCGGAACACGTACAGATAATGCGGGCATCGTTACGACCGGCATCCAGTCATTCACATTAGAAGAGCTTACGACCGAGATCGAACGAATCCAGGCGGAGAACGCCACTCATCCGAAGCTAGAGGACAAAGTGACGAACACGAGTGACGGCGTCCCCTACATTGGCGTATGGGACGAGACGGATAGTACATTCTACTACCGACGAGCCTCCACCGAGTTTATCCTGACCAGCCAACCGCAGATCGCTCTCTATGACAGATCTGGTTTCCAGGCGGCTAATAGCCAAGCGTTCAGCTACAACCTCATAAGTATTGGCGAGGATAACAAAGGCTGGAACTACGCAGAGATCTTCGTCACCTTGGACACTCGAGTCTCTCAACCGTCTAGTCGCTCTGATAGCCCCACAGGCATGTTCTTCAGCGTAGGAGGGGTCGAGGTCGCCTGGGCAGGACAGATCAACCGTGGTCAGCAGACGTTCCAGGCGGACGATGATATCCCTAACAACGTTAACAGCTTCTCCTATCTGGTCCCAATAGTGAACGACTCATTCTCTATCACTATCGGAAACCTAGCAAACACCTCTGGAAACGCTGAGCACTATGGGGTCGCCAAACTCGTCGGCCTGAAGAGTATCCCAGATGCCTAAAGATCAAGCCATTGCCTTCCCAAGACTTGGGTGGAATTTCTCCTTGGACCCTCTTGGGATCCCGGAGGATGGCTATCACTTTGCCAAGAATGTAAAGTTAGACAAACAGGCACTGTCTCAGAGAGATGCTTTTAGAGAAATCACGCTCACCTCAGCCACTGCAGGACTCGTCGACGAGTTCCAGACACTCGCTTTCCAAGGATCAAATCCTTACAGCCCGGGCCGTGGGCAGAGCGCTTTGCAGTTTTCATCCAAGGGAGATTACATTGCCATTGCCGCATCCGGTCGGAAGTTCATCATCGAGGTAGAGGGACGGGGAGAGAACCTAAAAGGGACGCTTCAGGAGGTGACCTTGGGTTTCCCCCAAGCTCCCGATCTGCACGTCGCCTGGATGACACAGGCAGAGAACTACCTGATCAACGGTGACGACTTTGGTGACACCTTTATCTACGATGGACAAGAAACCAGCCAACTCTCCACCGGATATGACCCGTCGACCCCCGCATCTTCAAGAGTCCCCAACCGGGCGAGGCTCCCTCTCTACACACACGGCCGTCTTTCTATGGTCATTGGAGCACGCTCCATTCTCATTGGGGACATCATTCATGGAGGAGGTAAGACGGACGCTACCGCACTGCTCAACTTTATCGAGCAAGTCTACTGGGCTACAGGTGCCGAGTTCACGATGCCTACAGAGTCAGGACCAATCCTAGCAACCTACAACCTACCCACCCTTGGACAATCCTCCTCGCATGGAGAGATGATCATCGAGTGTGAGAATCGAGTCTACGCACTTCGCACCGGCATCTACCCTCGCTCATCATGGATCGACACCCCCAATATGCTGGTGACCGTCTCGGCCGAGGGGGGCGCCCGTGGGCCTTGGGCTCTGGATGTCTACAATGACAATGCTATCCGTCGGACGCTACGCGGATTGGAAACGTTGACTTTCTCACAACGTGCTTCTGACCTCGTCTACACCCCGCAGGATAACATATCCAATCCGATCGATGAATACCTAGAATCTGACTACGGTCCGTTGCTTCGATTCGCCCAAGTCAAGATTCACCGGAAAGCGAAGCGTCTGTTCTCGACTGTGCGGCCCTGGATCTCAGGTCCTGATTGGCAGCACCGTGGGCTGGCATCCTACGACTACGAAGGCAAGAAATGGGAGGGTGTGAACACGCTGCCCCATGACTACCAAGTCAAGGGTCTTGTCTCACTAGTCATGTCCGGGGAGGAGAGGGTGTTCACCATTGCCGGTGACACCACGAAAACGATCCGGGTATTAGAGATCGAGAGGAACACCCGCTGCGACATCACCGAGCAGGGCGAGCAGCCGATCCAAAGCTCAGTGCATACCCGAGCGATCTACGGCAGTCTGAAGGAGGGTGTCCGGATCGAAGACGGGTGCCTGCAGTTCTCTAGTGTCCTGGGCGATGTCGACTGGCAGGTCTTCTGGAAGTCAGACTGGAGTGAGGGTCGCTGGACCCTCTGGAACGAAGGAACGGTCTCCAGCAGCCTCACAGGAGCCCCAGCGGTGCGTGACGCTGATCTAGGCGTCTTCAATGGCCGAACGGTGGAGGGTGTGAAGAAAACAGATGGACGGCACTTCCGCTTCCTGATCAGGTGGACAGGCAAGGCAGACCTCCGATTCCACCAATTCAACGCCTCCCGGACCCAGGTTGACAGCGGAGCACCTGCCAACGAAATCATCGAAGACCCTATCCACTGCGAGCTAGCGGACGAGCTAGCTTCGTGGTAAACTAATACCCTTATGGCTACACTAGAATCTTCAACCGGATCGAATACGTCGGCCAATAGCCAAGCCATCATCAAGGTGTCAGAGGGTGGTTGTCTGACCGCGAGTCTGGCGTCGGCTCTTGAGAAACAGCTCATCGTTGAGTTCCCCAACGCACTCGGATCCTCCGGAACGGTGGACGTTCTCACGAGTACGGCTGTCAATCAGGTGGTTGCAGCGATCCTGGTAGACCCCGACTTCACGACGCAGCTCACCGCGCTACTTCAAGGTGACGCGTTCGTACAGCTGGCCGCCGACAACGTCCTGACGTCTACCACCTTCGCCACGAATCTGAGCACAGCGATCGGAACGGAGCTGGATACCCAGGCCCGGCAGGATGCAATCTCCACGTTCCTGCAGACGGACACGGCGTTCCTCGACGCTGTGACCACCTACGTCCTGGCATCGGCGACCTTCACCACAGCGATTCAGAACCGGGTGGATGCCTACATCGCCTCCCTAAGCCTGTTCGAGTGCACTCAGGGGATCTACACCGTCATCACCGGGAACATCGTAAACGTCCCGATTACCAGTGCTAACGGGACGAACATCTTCTTCACCTACAACATCACCTCCTATGATGCAGCCGGTGGTGGAACGGATACGACGGGGGATACCGTATCATGGACGCCTTCACAAGCTACGATATCTCTTCCAAACACCCTCCCAGGCGACCGGGTGGGCGTCAGCTCATTGCGCGTAAACTGTTAATATGACCACCAAGCAACTCAAATCCTCGGCTACCGTGAAAACTGCGCGGCAGGAGATCGGTCGTGCTCTGAGCCAGACCAACCCTGAGGAGCAGTTGCGGGTGCTTAACCTTATCAGGCAGTGGGCCTTCTCGAATCAACGCCAGCTCGGCCTGGACCTCTCGATCAACTTCTGCGCCCCAGTCAGCTACTTCTGCACGGAGTGCAAACCGTGTGGTAATCAGCAGCTCGGGATCCGTCTCCCTGGCAAATACGTTTCTCTAGAGGCTGCCGAATACAACGGTCAGCACGTGCCGACCCACTCAGCGTGGCGCCTACCCTACGATGGCGTCTCCGGCTGGGAAGGTGACAGTAGACTCAAACTCTTTGACAACGGCTTCAGAGCCTTGGAGACCGACTTCACGGATTGCCAACCCACAGCCCTACGCTACGTCGGCAAAGACTGCGAGAAGGCCAAGATGGTTGTAGTCGGCACAACCCTAGAAGATAGAGAAGAGGAGTTTGAGTATGAGATCAGCGGAGAAGCGCAAATCACCAACGAGGTTTTCAAGTCCATCTCTACGATCCGGTTCTGTGAGCCTCTCTCAGCAACTGTGGTTGTATCAGAGCCGGATGGCAAACAGCTTGCGCGCTTTCCCTGCGGAACGACCGCACTGCAGTTTAGAGAGTATCGAATCCTTTCCCCGGATTGTAACTGCAAGCCAAAGGTCCTCATCCTGACGGCCAACTGCTCCTTTGAGAACGTCTACGACGATTGCGACATCGTCGAGTTTGGGTCACCGCTAGTCTGGCAGACCTTGGCACGATACATCCAACTCCTTAACAAGAGTGACAAGGATTCTAACGATCGTGCCAACCAGAAGGACTACCTTCAAACAGCAGTGAGCCTCATCACGGAGCAAGCAGCCGTGGAGAGTGGAGAGAGCACCGACTGGCGATTCCGACGAGCGCCAATCAAAAGCAAGAGGCTAGGTTCCTCCTACTGGGGGGCACGACGAGGACGATGACCGACCACGAGACACTATTCCTAGAAGAAGATAGCGTCATCCTACTGAAGGATCTTGTAGAGCAGTTCGCAGCGGAGTCGACACTGCCAGAGATCTTCGACAGCCGGATGGATTTCGATGGGTTCTCGAGCGTCCTCAAGGACCTCATGACACGCGATCTGGCTGACGTCATCGTGACCATCGACGAGCAGATGATGCCCATCGGGGTCCTGATCTTCACGGCGACACCCAACCTCTTCACCGGAGACATCGAAGCCCGGGAGCTAGTCTGGTATGTGAAGCCCGAGTATCGAGGCACCCGGATCGCTTTCGATCTTTTCAAGGCTTTTGAGATCTCAGCAGTAGACGACTTCAACGCGAGGCTGTTGATCATGACACACCTAGAGGTGTCAATGCCAGAGAAACTCAAGAAAGTTTACGAGCGCAGGGGGTATCAACTCCTTGAAACCAACTACATGAAAAGAGTATAGTGTTATGGCAGTAGCAGCAGCAATCGGAGCCACCGCATCCTTGGCAGGATCGGCGATCTCAGCACGAGCACAGAAGAAGGCAGGCGAGGCTCAAGAGGATCGTCAGCTCGAAGGCATCGCTAGCCTTGGGCAGATCCGTCAGGACCTTGTCGACGAGTCTCTCGCCGGTACCCACCTCGGTCGGTTCAGTGCTGAGGATATCTTCGGACGTCGTCAGCAAGAGATCGACTTGAACGACTCTATCAGACGGGCGAGTATCGACAACCTCGCTAACCTCGGATTGAACCAGGAGTTGGTGCAACGTGCGAACACTGCGACGACGGCAGACTCAATCCGGCGGGCATCGCAGATTGATCCTAACTTCCGTCAGAACATCAGAGGCTTGTCAGACCAAGCCAGACAGCTCATCCAGGGTGAGATTCCCCAGGACGTGGTTGAATCAATTACCCGGGCTCGTGCCGGGCAAGCAGCTGCTGGGGGTATCCCGGGGGCTCAGCGCAATGCTACGGCACGGGATCTGGGTCTGACATCTCTCGATCTGCAGCAGCAGGGGGCGAGTCTCTTCTCACAGGTCCAGTCTATCCGTGAGCAAGTTGACCCACTCAGCCGACAGATCGGATTGAACCAGTTGCTAGTCTCTCCATCTCAGCAACTCGAGATCGACATCGCTAACAATGTTCTTAGAAACGCCCCAGATCCTGTGGCGCAAGGGCTGACGGCACTCAACTTCCAAGGGGCTCGTGAAGAACAGTTGGCCAAGTCTAATGTTAAAGTGCCAGTGGACAACGTGCTGGGCTCGTCACTCAGTGCTGCAGGTGGTGCTATCACGGGTCTATCAGAGAGTGGGTTCTTCTCAAGCTTCGGTAACAAAGACAAAACCAAGATCGGCGAGGAAGAAGAATAGCTATGGCAATCGAACAACTCTTAGCAAACGCAAGCAGGCAGATCAATCTCGGTCAGGCCGCTGCTGCGTCCGCACAATCTGGTCTTGGGCTCGCCCAGAGTTTCAGGCAGACGGACGCCCAGCTTCTAGCAGAGCACCAGTCAAACGTTGCTACCAACTCGGCAGCGTTCGAGCAGGCGCTGCGTGCTGGCAAAGCCTTCGGTGTTGCTGAGCAGCAGAAGATCGACAACCAGATCAGGCAGGACAACGCCGCAGCAGCCTTGGCGAATGCCGGATTGGCACAGCGGGCACAGGCGCAGCGTTTCGAACTGGCTCAGCAGGAACGTCAGGACGAACGTCAGAACGCACAGGCGCAGGCTGAGATTCTGTCTGGCGGATCGGTCACGGACTTCGATATCTCTAGCGGTGACAGGTCTTCGACAGTCGACTTCAACATCGACACCTCACCCGTTAAAGGGTCTTTCAATGTCACAGCTGACCAGCTGACACCACACCTCGGTGATGGTCTCAAGGGTCTAGCCCAGGACTTCGTCGATGCCGGTGCCAAATACGGATTGGATCCGCGTTTCCTCGCGTCCATCTCCAAGCTTGAAACTGCCAACGGCACATCCTCAGCGTTCCGTAATAGGAACAATGCTATGGGGATCAGCAACTCCAAGGGTCCTACCTCGCAGACATCACACCGTGATTCTATCTTTGCCCAGGCACGCAGCCTAGCAAAACCCAACGGCTACTACAAGAACGCCAAGACCATCTCTGAGATTGGTAACATCTACGCACCTCCAGGTGCTGGGAACAATCCGAACAACACGAACGGTGGCTGGGCACAGCACGTCGGCAAGTTCTATCAAGAGATGGTGGGTGCCAGTGGCGAAGCAGAGGGTCTCCCTTCGGGGACGCGAGGAATCGACACAACCCTCTTGGGGGGTGAGATGCCTCCCGAAGAACAGCAACGTCAGGCAGAGATGCAGGCGCAGGCGCAAGGCGACTACGCAGCTGAGACTGTGGCCGAGCCTCTGCAGCGCCCTGACATCGGTCCCGAAGAAGCGGCACCACCTCGCCCACCAGGGCAGAGCCCAGACGATAAAATCTACGATCCGGAATACATCCGGAGTCTCCCAGAGGGGGACCGTCGTCCTTTCCACACGGCAGCACTCAAGAGAGATGTGGATAACGCAGAGGGTATCATCAAGGCTGAGCAGGCGTTCGATGCAGCTGTCATGGATCTGACGGTCGCCGAGGATCGTCTTGACGATTTCAAGAAGCAGATCGGGGACGTCCCTCTAGGACAGCTCGGACCAGAGCAACGGCAGCAGCTGAGCGATCAAGGCCGACAGCTCAAGGATCAGGTGACCGCAGCACGCCGGGCACGGGCGACCGCCATGTCGGATCAAACCCGTCTCAAGCAGGAGCGGGCCTCTATCGAACACAACCTAGAAGCAGCTACGCCGAAGTTTAAAGAGATGACCTCTGGACAGCAGACTCGTTACGAGAACCTGCTCAGTGCACGTGGGAACATTCGGAACCTGAAGCGTCGTTTCAACGCTCTGAGCCTGGAGAACATCACGGCAAAGGCAACACCAGAGCAAGAAGATGCTAGTCTTTTTGGTGAGATCACGGAAGGTCTATTCAACAAGGCTGTCGATAAGCTGAAGGACCTAGCAGGGGTCCAGGGCAATGATGGCGTGGGTGGTTCAGGTGCCAGCCGGGACCATGACATCATCCAAGGTGTGCTTCGGAAGTTTGCTGGAAAGATCATTCCAGACGACGAGGCTGCCGTGTTCCAAGCAGAGCTGAATGCCATGCTCGCATCTATCGGTCGTGGTCTATTGGGTGAGAAGGGTGTCTTGACTGACAAGGACATCACCCGGATTAGAACATCCATGCCTAACATCACCAACGGTCGTGAGCTTGGTAACATTATCTTGGGGACCTTGGACGCTACAGCCAATCGGCAAGCACAATCATTCCTCGGTAGTGTCGGCCCATCTTCTAGCATTGACACAGCATCCCTCAAGCAGAGCATGCTCGACGAGGGCTTCAACCTGGAAGAGATCTACGCAGACGACCTATTGAAGAAAGACGCCGCGGCAGCATTGAAAGCCCAGGACTCTTCAGAACGAGAGCAGGCAAGTCAGCCTGCTGCAGAGAGGGACACCCCTAAGGACCTGACCGAGAAACGCGCCAACTTCAAGAAGGGGCTCGTCGACGGGAAGGTCTACTCAGTGAGAGGGAAGGACGCAGTATGGCGGGCATCCGCCGGGCGATTCGTACCCGTTAAATAGCTATGCCATCACCACTATCAGCCGCACTCCCTGGTGCCGTCAGTGCCCTCTCCGCTGAAGGCGAGGCACAACAGGACTTCCGTGAACTCGGTCAATCCCTGACACCACCAGAGGAGTTGAACGCTGATCTGGACGTAGGTCTGAGCCTAGAAGCGGATCCAGAACTGGAGAACCAGTCACCGTTCAGCAGTGGCCTTGGCACACAGGAGCAGCTGACGCTGGACGCCCCTGCTATCCCTGAAGGTGGAGGCGTCAACAAGCTCACACTCACAACATCTGAACAGGATCTAGACGACGCTGCCTTTCTAGAGGACACCGGTCTATCAATCGACGACCTGGATCCCAGCGAGTTCGACTCTATCTCAGAGCCCGGTTTCTCCCTCGACGATCTCACCGAAGATGATCTCAATGGCGGAGTTGTTGAGGTTGATCTCGCATCACGTTACGACGAGCGCCTCGCTAACAACGACCCGGACCTGACGTTCGCTGAGTTCGCAGCACACGAGGAGCGCGAGGGCAAGAAGAGCGTTCTGGAGAAGGGCGGCGAAGCTGTCTCTGGGATCAAGGAGGGGTTCAGTGGCATGGTGAACGATTTACTTGTCGCAGGCTTCAGTGTTGCCGAGGTCGGTCCTGAGGAAGCTGCCGCTAGTTTCGGAGAGGCTGTCCTGGGGTGGGGTGCTAACACTGGTATGATGTGGGACGCAGCCACTGGCGGATTGACTAGCATATACGCTGGGGCCACAGAGGACGAACGCACGGCACAGATCATTCGCTACCAGCGGAAGAAGGAAGAGCTGGCTAACAAACAGCAGATGTCACTCCGTGAGGGTGAGACCTTCCTGGGATCTGCAGCAGTTGCTCTAGACTCGGCACTCACAGGTAGGAACGATGGCGACCGAGCGGCCACCATCCAGCGCAAGGCTGAGTTCCTGGTCAACGACGGATTGCAGAAGGGTCTCCAGTTTGTCCCGGACATCATTCTCCCTGGTACCGTCGGTAAAGGTGTGGCCCAAGTGGGTATCAAATCCGCTACGTTGCCCGGCAAGGCGGCTGTCACCTGGATGGGTGGTAAGGGTGTGAAGGCTGCCCAGATGGTCGACAAGACCGTGGCCAACGCTATCAACAAGGCGACCCCCGTAGTCGGCAAGGCTCTAGACAAGACGGCGAAGGCATCGGGCAAGGCTGTTTCGAAGACTGGCAAGCTGGCATCACTGGCTGTCGGTGCAAGCTCAGGTGACGTGGCGACCATCGTCGGTGGTCAGCTCATCGCCCCTGCAGTCGGAGCAACTGTGAAGGGTGGTCTCACCGCAGGCACTGCCGCACTGCGCCACAGCTACCGAGGCGCACGAGGTGTGACACGCTTCGGCCGGAAGTCTGCCGCGCCATTCGCTCACGCTATCAAGGGCAAGCTGGAGTATGGCACGGGGTTCCGCACCACGTATGCGAAGATCGCAGCCGATGCTTCACAGCCTGCCTGGACGCGCACCGTAGCACGTCAGGCCGACTTCCTGTCTGGCTTTGCGTCCACCCGGGTCGCGGCAGCTGCGACAGCTGGTGCTGTCACGGAGGCTCTACAAGAGGGTATTCAAGAATCTCTCACCATCGGATCGACCTTCAAAGACATCGGTAGAGGTGCTGGAGGTGGTGCTGCATTCGGTGGCCCCATGGGTGCGGTTGGTGGTATCGCAGGGGCTCGGAACTTGGATGAGCATTTCCAAGACCTCGACGCCCTGGACTACCGGGACCGTGTGATTGAACGCGGAGACGATCCGGCAATTTTCGACGGATTGGACCAGGACACCCGGCGAGGCATCGCAGCCATGCAGGGTGTTGCTCTCGACTCTTCGAACATCCGGCTCGTCTCGCAGTCCGAGTTCGCTCGGCTGACAGATCAAGACCAGGGTATCGCCACCCAGGATGGAGCCTTCATCCAGGACAACGGTGACGTGCTGGTCAACATGAACCAAGTGGGGTTCGACAATCCGAAGAGGCTTCTCTCAACCATCGGTCACGAGATCGGACATGCCGCCTACCTCAACCTGGACGACTCAGTCAAAGACCAGTGGCGCGACCTCGCGCACCGTGAGTATGGCGAGGACGTAGTGGAGAAGTTCCGGCAGGACTACGGTAGCGCCATCGGTAAAGAGGTGACGACCGACGTCGCCCTGGACGAGATGTTCGCCGAGCACTTCCTAGGACACGGCACCACCGGCAAGCGTCTTCTGGATAAGAAACGGAAGCTGGGCGCCATCGGTGTAGGTGGCCAACGCACCCTTCGCCGGATTCAAGACGGGGTGCTCAAGAAGATGGGCATCCACGGCTCTGGTGTGGATCCCAACACCGATCTTCTCGAGTTCACGCCCTACAAGGATAACGCCGACGTTGAGAAGTTCATTAACGGATCGCTACGGGATCTCGGGGCACCCCTCCCCAAGGTCGACATGCCGAAGGTCAAGGCTGGGCCAATCAACGTAGATGATCCTGGCATTGACGCACTGCAGAGAGCGCTAGACGCTGAGGCTGGCGACGTCATCACCCTGGCGAACGACAAGTCTGTGTTCCCTGTTAGGGTAAACGGTGACAATGTTAAGTATGTCGACATGGATGAGGCGACGGACGCAGTCATGTCCGAGGAGCCAACCACGGATCCAGACGAGCAACGGATCCTAGAGGAACTCCAGAAGGTGAAGCAAGGCGAGCCGTCTGCGTTCGACCACCTCGTAGAGGAAGCACCTGCGAAAGCATTTGAAACCGGGGACGTCACAGACGCGGACATCCAAGCAGCGATTGAGCCGGGTGTCGCTTTCGGTAAGGAGATCGAGGACACGATCAAGTCGAACATCGAGACCGGTGGTGTCGAGGCGATCCCCTTCCAGTACCAGAAGACACCGGACGGACCAGTAGAATCCAAGATCGTCTTCCCGTTCAAGGTGAAGGCCAACAAAGCAGGTGACCTGACCGTGACCGGTCTCGACTCGGACGCCTTCAAAGCATACCTGGAACGCGAAGGTGTACCGGATGGTTTCCGGGACAAGGATCACCTCAGGGACGTGGCCCGACGCATGGCGACCGACCCGGAGAGCGTGACCGCTCAAGAGAAAGCGGATCTATTTGCATCAAACCAGGACTTCCTGCGGTCTTACAGATTTGATAAAGTTGTAGGTTTGAGTAGAAAAAGTGGGAAAAGTGGAGTAACGTCATCAATATCTAATGAACCAACACGACCAAGACCGAGAGCTTTTAGCCCAGCACGAGACGCAGAGCGACAAGCCAACATCGACCCAGGAAATCTTAGCGATGCCCTCGGACGTGTTGCAGGCCCGAAGGCGGCTACAGATTTCCTCGCAGATGAAGGCTCTAGCCAATCTGAGCCCGGGAGTCCTGAAGCCGTCAAAGCAGCAGCCAAGGAAGTCAGAACCATCAAGCGACTCGCCCCCAAGCTAGTCCCCGCAGTCCGTGCACGTGCCAAACAAGCAGCCACCTCCAACCAGGGAGGCGCCGAACACGAGGTCCATCTGGATCCGGCGTCTGACCGTGTCGTCAAGGTATGGCGTCATTGGGACGGAGGCGGCGACACACCCCGGAGTTACATTGACCGGCACACGACACTCAATCGGTTCTTCAACTCAGACAACCGGATCGAAGGCGTGCTACCCGATGGTGGTATCGTCACCTCAGCACCTTTCGCAGACGCCGCGGACATCAACAACCCACACCCAACCCCGGATCAAATCCGTGAATACATGTGGGAGCACGGCTTCAGAGGAGAGGGAGACATCTACCGCCGAGGTAAGGTCACCATCTACGACACGAAGCCAGAGAACTTTGTTCAGACTCAAGACGGCACGGTTATCATCGACGCACTCGTCGACACCGACGACGTGGCACCAGAGATTCAGCAGGAGCAGGACGACCTCTTCAGAGATGAGGACGAATTCGGCGACGACCCCTTTGCAGACACACTAACAGACGACCCATTATTTAGCCCTAATAGAGATGCCACCAATGCAATCATCACGGCAATCCAAACCAACCCTGACGGCTTCACGCTCAACATGGCAGGTGACCCAGTCACCTCAGGGTATGCTGTGGCACCAAGCAAAGCCACGGAGCTGTTCGTCGATCAGGCTGACCTCAATGAGAGCACGCTGGTGGACTACTTCACACAGCATGCAGCGTTGTTCGATTCCGGTGCGAACATCGGCGGATGGTTCAATAGTGAGACAGGACAATACGTCCTGGATGCATCCATCGTCGTGCCAGACCGTGACACCGCAGTCGACATCGCAATCCAAGCAGACCAAGACGCCATCTTCCACCTCGATGAATTCAACGAGATCAGAACGAAAGACCTAGAGGGTAACCCTAAACTACCAGACGACGATGCCAGAGACCTTTCAACCATCCTCCAACAAGCGGATACTTTTGACCCTGTCCAAGCCGCTCAAGCAAGCCGACTTCCCGTCGACCAAGGACTGGGCCAGAGCGATGGCCAAGCGGACAATGCAGCAGTTGACCCAGTCCGCGGGCTCGGTCAAAGCGTCATCTCCGAAGTCGACGCCACAGACCAAACAGCAAATGTTCGAACGGGGGCAGAAGGAGTCCAAGGGCTTCGTGACCCTGCTCAAGACCCTCAAAGCACAGGGCAAGAAGGACCTATACAACTCGGCAATCAAGCTGAAGTACCGCTCGGGCTACAAGCCTCAGACGGAACAGGAAGCAGCCCTGACCTCGGAGCAGCTGTCCAGCCTCCGCTTAAAGGAGTCGCAGTCGAGGCAGGAGACACCGCTGCCATTACCAAGTTCAGAGACGGGCTTGTAGCCACTAACGCGACCCACAAGTTTGGGTTTGCGGTGGAGGACAAGGGCCCTGACTTCTACGCCAACCCAGAGACCCGACTCTTCACATCAGGAGGGGCGGGAGTCGCCGTGACCCCTGATGGGGATATGGTCTCTGTGTTCAAGCAGCCGGGCACGGAAGGCAACGTGCGTGAGCTGATCGACATGGCGATCGAGGCAGGCGCAGACCGCCTGGATAACTATGACATCGGCGGATTCCTCCCGGGGTTCTATGCCAAGCACGGATTCAAACAGGTGGCACGGGTGAAGTTCAATCGGGAGTTCGCACCAGAAGGCACGCCCGCCGACCAGAGTCCTGACATCGCGCTTATGGTCCACGACCCGGATGGGGTTGTGCAGGCCGACGATACCCTCTTCGAAGATTACGAGGACGCAGAGGCCGCACAGATGGCAGCTGTTGCACAGGTCCGTGCCGCACAAGCGCAAGTCCAGGAAACCCACACCCCTGAATTCGAGGTGGCTCCGCTCCCCGTGGAGATCACTAACAAGAAGAAGAACACCGCCAAGACTATCCCGTATGCCCTGACACAGTCGCCAGAGTCTACCACCTTCCAAGGAGTGGTCGACGATCCGACGCTGCCAGACTACAAGAAGAAGTTCCCATACAAGGTCACTGGTGAGGGGCAGAAGCACATCAACCGGCAGATCGAGTCCGGCTACGTCGACGAGCTGAAGCGGCGTCTTGTGAACGAATACAACGAGGTCGTGACGGACCCAGCGGTGGCAGGTGGTCAGGGCTGGTATTCACGGATGCGTAAAGCCTTGAAGGAGGTCCTGGGTGACCGGGCCGAGATCTTCTCCCAGCTACTGGGTGCCACCAGCGCAAAGACGCCAGTCGATACCAATTTCATCTTCACCGTGGACGCCTTCGACCGATACGAGTCGGGCGCACTCGACGAAACCATGGCTAACTACGTGGAAGCACGCGCCATGACAAAGCCTCAACTGGTCAAGGCGCTCAACGACAAGGGTATCACGCACACGACCCCTGAGGACCCCAAGACAGAGCCCAAGCTGATCACTGAGAAGACTCAGATGCCGACGCTGCTCGTCTCCTATGACCAGCACGTGAAGACCATCCTCCCACGCCAGTCCAACGGCAAGAAGTACGGAGCGAACTCTTCTGCTGTGGCCAAGGTACTTGCAGGTGTGTGGCTTACGGAGGCCACGGCTCCGAAGACACCCAACTTCGCTGGGAACCTCACGGGGCGCACGCTAGCGGCCACCATCGACGTGTGGGCCGCACGTACACTACGCCGGCTGACTCACGGCAGCGCAGACACCCCTTGGCGGATCCAAGCCAAGTCGGAGGGTGCTGTCAGCAATGAGGACTTCGCCTTTGGGCAGATCGTCTTTGAAAGAGCTGCCGCTGAGCTGGGTATCAATCCGGATGATCTCCAGGCGGTAGCGTGGTTCGGGGAGAAGGCTCGCTACCGTAACGAGGGCATCACCGGAGCCGTAGGCGAGGAACTGTCATCCTTTGACACTGCGTTCGACGCGATCTTCAGAGACCCGGACAATCCTGCCTCAGCTAGTGAGGGGCAACGACGGATTGCACTTCAGAAGAAACTCAAACAAATCCAGAAACTAAGGAAATCCCATGCCACAGACACCACCACTGCCGACAAGATCAAGTCCCTCCGACGAGACATTGAAAGACTTGTCGCTTCAAGACCTTCGTAACTTCTCAGAGTTCCAGGCCGAGGAGTTCAGTGAAGGCGATGAGTTCGATCAAGCCTTCGCAGAGGCGTTCGACGGAGATTAGCGACCTCTCACGAGAAGTTGACTCGACCAAGCGAAAGGTCGTCGATCATATTGGTGTGGCAGAACCGCTCGATCAGAGCAGCCGCCTCCCTGATATCCTCAGGGATGGTGAAAGGTTCACGACCAGGGAGCACGTGTAGCTCACGGAAGAAGCGATCTCCGTGGTCGTCGTCTACGTTATCTATCTCCTCGTTGGGCGTAATCATTAAGCACAATACCACACTTATCTACGCTTTTCAACCCTTATAATCCCTTGTCGTGAATCTCACTGATCCACAGCTCAAGCAGACCCAGCTCACTAGGCAGGACAAAGCCATGTTCAGCCAACCAGCGGTAGCACGCCCTTAGATTGGACGTATAGGATTCGGTGAGGTCCAATGATTCTAAGCCCTCCCGGATCTTCTCGGCACCATCGTAGAGTGGGAGTTCCTGTTTCAGGTCGTCGATGAGATCGTGCTCGTTGCGGTACTGAATCACCTCTGGAGCGTGGAAGACGATGGGCTCTTCTTGGATCCTCTGGGCAACGTAAGACCGCAGAATGTCGCAGACCCTCATGCTGCAGGTGGAGGGTAGATACATCAGGGGGTAGGCCTCAGGCCACCACCAAGTACTCTGACTATTGAAGGGGCACCACGATCGCACTCGCACGCTCTGCGCCGAAGTGGAGAAAAGGGTCTCACGCCCATCTGCCAATCTCCAGACGGCATCAACATCAGGGGATCCATTAGCCAAACCTTGCTGAATAGGGGCAACACAGTGATCTCTCCCAGCTGTGAAACCGGATTCAATCTCGGAGTGAGGGAGACCCCTTGGCCAGATCCGGGGGTCGCTGAGTCCTTTAAATGCATTGTAGACGTTGGCCCACTCAGATCCAGAATAGGCTAGCCGTGCGAGACACTCCTTCTCCCTGACCTTGAAATTGGGCAGGGGGTAGTTGTCGTCATCTGTGTCGTAGAGAACAGATGCGCCCTCTTCCATTGCCTTCAGGTAGCCCAGGTTCTTCCTAGCATAGTGGTTCTTTGGAAGAGCACCAGCGAGAGGACTGCTATTGTAGACGATCCGGCCTATCTGTGAGGTGAATAGCTCGCCGGGTGTCTTCTCATCGGGAACGATGAGCAGATCCCCAAGGTCGTGCCACGACTTCACAGATGAGTCTGGGCCATTGATAGTGGTGATAACGATCTTTAACATGTGAATTTGTGAGCGTTGATTGTCGTCAGGTTCTCCGTGCACCCACCGAGCCACCACGCAGCTTCGCCGAAGGTGCTCATCTCGGTGATTGTTAGGTCGTGGCAGGTCGCTAAGATGAGCAGCTCTATCAGATCCTCCCGGATTGCTTCCGGTGTTCTGTTGCGTGGCGTGGTCCTGGGATACTGCAGGTAGTCACCCTCGATGTCTTTGTCAGAGGTGACGAAGGCTCCGGCAGGTGGAGGGGGCAGCTCCCCGACCTTGATCCGTTCGTTCGCTTCGTCCCAGCTCCGGATCTGCCATCCCACCGTCGGCTGGTGCTCGTTAACAAAGTGTATCATGTCCAGCAGGATGTCCGTTTTGAACGATGCCATGACAGCACTCCACAGTGCATTGTAGGTGCGCTTGATCTGGTCAGGGTCCTCTAGCCACTTGAACATCCAGCACTCGTATGGTGGCTCACCCATAGGCTGGGTGAGGTCTTTAATCTCTGCGATAGATGCGGGCATAAAGCGCCTCCAGTCTGGCTCTGCCCGGATGAACCGAGCGTGTGGCTTGAAGAGGGTTGCAGGATTGCAGCAGCTCCACTGAGGGAGCAGGCCCTGGAGCATAGATCCGACCATGTCGAGAAGGCTGTTGCCCAGTCCAGCGTGTGCCGGTGAGATGATCAGGTCACGCTGTGTGTTGCCCTCGTCAGGGATGGCCTTGTGCACGTGGAACTTGCCCTCGATCGGCAGAGGTCGCTGTCCTGCGTAGGCGTTGATTAGGATCTCCTCAACGATGGCGACAGAGCAAGAGAAGAACGCCTTCTCCCCGCCCTCCATGACGTCAGCCTCGGTGCCTTGAGTGTCCACCTTGATGATGTCTGGCCAGCAGTCGTTGTCCTTGCACCAGTCGTCCAGCCGGATCGTCGTGACGTTCTCAGAGCCTACCGGATCCGTCAGGCTACCCCAATCATGATCAGTCCCCTTGTGGAGCAGCGAGCTGCACTGGTCGAACTCGGTCACGTTGATAACGGCACTGCCATACTCGTTAGAGATGGCGCACTGGATAAGATCAGCGTCGATCTCGTTGCACTTGTCCCGGGCCACCTCGGTGACCAACGGCTCAAAGCAAACGATCTTGGCATCCGGATACAGCTCGCGGAAGATCTCCGCGCTCTGCCCATGGTGAGCACCGATGTCAAAGATGACAGGGTTCTTCGGTGCGTGCTTCCCTGCCTCTAGGAACAGGTCCTTCTGGCCTTCGCGCCAGACTAAATATTCTTCGTAGCTCATAGTTTTCTTGTTATTGATAGTGCGTTCATGAGTGCATCCTGCTCTGTGTCTTTCATGGCCACGGCAGCCTCGACAGCGATGTCCACAGTGTTCTCCACAAGGAGCCGGTAGACAACCACCGGGTCTTTCTGGCCCATCCGCCACAGTCTTGCCTCTGCCTGGATGCGATCCAGTAGGGAGTAAGTGGGGGTATGCCAGCACAGGGTGGATCCTCCGGCCTGCAGATTCACAGAGATACCTATGCCCCCAGGGTGTCCGATCGCCAGGGGGATCTTCTTAGCGTTCCAATCCGGGACGTTGTCGGGGGTAAGGTGCACGGCGCCGGGAACATCCGTGCTTTGAAAGTTCCTCATCACCAGGAGAGGTCGCTCTTTGATCTTGAGGAGCGCCTTCGTCTTCAGGTCGTGCAGGTGGTGCACCTTCTTGAGCATCTTGCCCTCGATCGTAGGGTGGGGCACCTGCTCGTAGATGCTGCCGGATGTGAACTGCAGAAGCTTGTTCACCAGGACACCGGCAGAGACTGCGGTGATCTCCCCGTCTTCCAGTTCCAGAAAGAGCTTCTCTTTCAGCTCATCGTACTGGGTGCGCAGCGCCCGCGGGAACTTGATAGGCACGTCGACGTAGGCGATGTCCGGCAGGTCCAGGTAGTCGCTCGACTTCATGCAGAGCATCCGGCCTTCCAGCTTCTCCCTGATCTCCTCCTTAGCACCGTCCTTGAGCGTCTTGTCCCAGCGCATGTAACCTTGTTCGAAGTAGGCCCGCTCGAACCGGTGCTTGCTGTCGCCAAACGGATTGTCACTCTGGAAGACAGCCTGACACTGACCGTAGACATCTGCCTCTGTGTTAGGGCGTGGTGTGCCTGTTAGACCATAGACGAACTTCGCACGCTGCAGGACAGGCGCAAGCTGGACCATTCGAACAGCTTCCGGGTTGCGAGCCACCGTGCACTCATCGATAATCACAGCATCACATGGCCAGAACTTCGTCTTCTTAATGAACGCCACTAGCTTCTTCACAATGTCGTAGTGCAACACGTAGACATCGGAGTCGTCCCACTCCCAGGTCTGGTTCAACACGTTGACTTTGAGCCCGGGTGCCCACTTCTCAATCTCGGCAGGCCACGTGATAAGGCTGGCATTCTTAGGTGCTAGAACCAGAACGGATTGGCAATCACCTACCAGCATCTGAAAGTGCAGGGTGTCTATCGCTATCCGGCTCTTCCCGATACCGCAGCCGATGCCCAGGATGGCACGGGGCTTGTCACGCAACCACTCCACAGCCTCTGCCTGAGCAGGGGTGTGGGGGGTGTGTGGTCCTACCTCAAGCATCATCCGGATCGATAATCTTGAGCAATTCCTCCTCTTTGTCTTCCGGGATCTTACACTCCTTGTCGAACTCCTCTGTCTTAGGGTCGCCTTTGTAGGTAGCAAGGAGGTCAGTGATAACCCTGGAGACGCTTTCCGGTGGGAGACCTGTCTTGGCTTCGGCACAGTGGAGGATGAAGAAATGCAACGTGGTCACGAGGATATCCAAAGCTAGGATGCTGTCCCCTTTGGATTCTACTTCGAGACCCTTCATCATCTGAATGACGACGTCGTTTCTCTCCGGTCGTGACTTTCCGAAGTTCATTAGTGATTCTGGTAGTTCTTTATCGCTCATTAGATATCTTTGTTAGTATTTGTATTGCTTGGTCGAAATCATCAGCCCAGTCAGCGTGGTGACCGAGGTCCTGCAGTGTGTGGATGGTCTGAAGCTGACCAGTCCGGGGTCTGTGCCCCTTACGTTTGAGTTCCAGGAAGCAGACCCACCCTGGACCGATGATGGTACGATCCGGGAAGTTGCGTAAACCTTCATTCTTCTGGTAGATCCAGCCGTGCGAGACGCACCACTCTCGGAGCCGTGCCTCCAGGCTCTTCTCCTTAGGTGGTCGGGGTGGCTTGAGTGCTTTGTCGAAGTCGTCGTCTATGTCCATCCGTTCTCCTTCTCCGCGTTCTCCCGCCAAGCTATGGCATCCTTTTTATTGATAAACCTCCGGGCGTACCCACGCCCCCTGATTTTAATATGTGCTATCCACCGCTTTCTCGTTCGACACCATCTGACACCCACACCAGTATCTTTGAATAACTGCCTGACCGGTTTGGTGGGCTCGAACCAGCGACTTTCAGGCCAGGTACGAACCCTGTAAGTCAATGTTTGCGGGGATATCCCGGACCTCTCAGATGCCTCAGTCATTGTGATAGACCCCCACGGTGTGGGTATTACGTGATTGTTACGCCGTTTTCGATTGTTGTCACTACGGGTCAACCACTGACAGTTGCCTGGTGTGTAATCCCCCTCATTATCGATACGATCTATCTGGAGACCCTCCTTATACCCGTCAGACATATCTGCCCAGAAGTTCTCGAAAGTAAGCCACCTATCACAACACTTAATACCCCTACCACCATAATTGTGGTAGCTTGCAGACAGAGGGTTACTACACCTCTGTATGATCCCGGACCAAATCCTGTATGGTCTTGTCCCTGTCATACCGTGGGCTACTCTAGGTCGACGCCATGGTTTCGTGCACGCACGAGAGCAGCGTGTTTTTTGACTAAATGAGTATGGTGATAGGTAGCTCGAGCTAACAGTCAGTGTGATCCCACACTGGCATTCACAAACCCAGTAGTGGAGACCCTTCTTTGAACCAGCATGGGACACGACATGTAAGCCTTCGAATGTTTCCCCGGTAAGATCTTTAAAACGCATACCGATCGGTAATATAGATTGAGCATACATCAAACTATTTATGGTAGAACGGAACCAGATTCGACTCTGCTTCTATGGGCAGCCCGGCCATCCAGCTGGCAGGCTCGCACATGGTCGCCTCGATCACATCCCCAATGTTAGGGTCGTTCATCTGGTCATCGTCCAAGAGGATGCAGGACTCATCATGGATGAGCATGCGGACATCGTATCCTGCGTGACACAGGCTGTTGAAACCGTTGACCATGACGTCTGCAGCTGTAGCTTGGGTGGCATGCTGCACGAACTTTCCACCATACATCTTGTGCCACTGGTAGGAACGATGGGTGGAGCTTTTCCCGTAGTAGTGGATTTGCTCACGCTTCTCGTCCCACGGTGTGGTCGCCAACTTGATCTTGGCGTCCAGGTAGTTGAGGCAGCGCCCACTCGGGAGCTTGCAAATCAAGTAGGCCCGACCCTTCAAGTTGCCGTAGTAGTATGTTAGCATTCGGGCCTTGTATTTCTTGCCCGGGTTTCTGATCGCATTCATCGCGGCGTTCTCACACTCACGCCAGTAGTCCACGATGTCAGGGTTCTCTTCTCTCCAGATTTGAATGTAGCCGCTGGCAATCTCCACCTTATCCTCCTCAGTCTCGCCACCGACGATGACGTCAGCCGACTGTGTAAAGAACCCCCTGCCTCCTAGTCCAAAGCCAGCACCGAGCACCAGCGCCTTGCCAAGGTCACGTTCAGGTGAAGGCTTGCCGATCCCATCCGGATCAACACGGAACACCTTGCCCGCCATGATACGGTAGACGTCTCGACCGTCTCTGAAATGCTGAAGCAGATCATTCTGCCCAGCGAGCCAAGCGATGATGCGAGCCTCGATAGCAGCGTAGTCACAGAGACAGTAGGGACCGGTGAGGAAGTGCCGGATCGAACAGCCTAGATAATGATGATAGTCTGGGTAGACGGCAGTGATCTCTTCGAGCGAAGCACGGTTCTTGAGCATCTCATAGAACGCAGAGGTGTCCATGCCTTGGCTCGGCTTCTTGAGGTTCTGCGCCTGGAGTCCTTGGGATGACCAGCGCCCTGTCTGTTGGGCACCTCCGAAACTGAAGACACCTTTGACGGTGTCGTCTGGCATGACCATCGCTAGCATCTTGTCCAACTTCTTAACGGCAGAGCCTGCGATGTTGTAGCGGAGGCGCATCATCTTCTGACCGATCTCGGTCATCGACTTGTCGACTTCCAACTCACGGGTCACGTGCTCCTCATCCAGGCTGGAATACTGATAGCCTTGGTCGTTGAACCAGTCGACACACTGCGCACGTTGTGATGGCTTGCAGCCTACGGTGTCATAGAACTCAGCCTCCACCGTGGTCTCAGCTTCCTCACGCAATTTAATTGCATGGTTAGCGGTAGCCACATCGACGGGGATGCCCTTCTCATTCATTCGATCCGTGAAAATTGTCCCCACCCTAAAAGAGGCCTTCGCTTCAAATGGCTTAGTTTTCTGGGAAACCTTCTGTTCGACGACAACGTCTTGTATGCAGTAGTCGATAAACTTGTCATAGTCGGCAGGATCCTCCCAGCCGTAGCGTCGTTCGCCTTTACGTTTGCCGGTGGAGATGGGGATCGAGAATTTGCGGATCAGACGCGTCCCTTCTTTGTCTTTACTCTCACCGATGCACATGGATGCGACCGTGGCGAGGTCATTGGGGAAACCGGCTCGTCTCGCAGTTATCTGCGTGTCCACCCAATTCTCGGATGGGATGCTGATCTCCATTTGTGCTGAAAGGCAGAACTTCTCGAACTGCGCATTGAACGCCCTAACAACGTCATCTGGTTGGATGTCGTGTTTCAAATACTCGAGAACCTCGTCGGCACGGTCCCATTCAGCTCGACCGAAGATCGGGCGCATCGATGGAGGGAGCCAGACGATGCAAGGGTCACCATCGACCGAGATGGCGGCCATGAGGATCTCGGTGGTCGGGTCAGTTGCATACCGGATCGTCCCACTGTCTCGGATGTTCGAACGGGAGAAGGTCTCCAGGTCAATATTGATATCCATAAAAAAGGGCCCACCCTAGGAGGGCGGTCTCCGTGTGTAGCTTAGCTTTTGCGTTAAAGAGTGCCGCCTCCGCGGAAAAGAGGAAAACGCGGAGGCGGCTGGGGCGGTGGGGAGGATACCCCGGATTGCTACGCTAGTGGATCGTGCTCGTCCTCTTCGTCATCGATGTCGATGTCTGCGAGGTAATCGTCTGAAGCGATCGGGGCACGGCCGCCAAGGCGCTCGCCATCGGCTGTCCATTGCACCATATCGAGAGACAGGTTAACGCGTTTGCCGTGCTGGTTGTTCTGCTTCCAGAGGGTGGCGACAACACGCACCTGGGCCCCTGGGTAAAACTTCCTCTCTTCGCCTTGATCCATTGGAGACCGACCGATGAACAGCTGGGGCTGTTCCGTGTTGGCGGCACCGATGGTGAACTTGCCCTCGTAGCCGTTCTCGTCCGGCTTGTCGTTCCCGTTCTTCAAAGAGGTGTTTACCTTCTTGAGTTCTGGGAAGTAGTTCTTCCCGGCCTTCTTGAGCGCAGCTTCGAGAAGCTTGTGTGCTGGGCTATCCAGCTCCCCGAGAAGCACCAAGTTGTAGCGAGGTGGTTTGTCGGGTTGAGTGTCATCCCCCTGTGGTGTGATGATGTGAGGGTAAGACAGAGTGCCATCCAGTACTACCCGGATTTTGCCATCACCGTTTTCAAGGTGCTGGGCGTTCTCTACTTTCTTGACTAACTTATACTTATCTTTCGTTTCGGACATGGTGTTTACGGGTTTCGGTTTAGGCCAATAGATCCGTGACTTCCTCATCGGGAGGGGGCACTTCAGATATTGGGACAATCGTTGGTTTAGGATCGGGGCGGAAGGTCAGATCGTCAATCAGTGCGGACTGCTCAGCGTCTAACAGTTGACCACGAACCTGCGTTGGTGAGAGGCGTATCTCTTTGTAGAGTTCCTCTCGTTTGATGAATGGGAACAGTTTCCGAAGACGAGTGACAAAGGACCTCTCTGTCATCTCCTCCCAGGTTGTGTTGCCCTTGCGTTTGCCAGGAGCGAATCCTAGATACTTGGAGAGGTAACCACCTTCGGAAACCGACTTGGTGACGTGCTTCTCCAGGTTGTTGATCCACTTGACCATCTTCTTGCGGTTCAGGTAGAGATCGACAAGCGTCTCGTCCTCAATAGCCGGGATGGCCCCTTCCATCGTTGGGAGGTTCTCCAGTGCCCAGCCGTTGTAAGCAGTGCACCATGGTCTGGCATCGCAGAACTGGCAGGTCGAATCCGACGGATTGAAACGCAGATTCTTCTTCTCATAGATCAGCTCAGCCTTCGAGACGAGCAGATCCGTGTAGTCCATCATCTCTTGGAAGGTGATCGACCAAGTCTTGACCGGATTGTCACCCCTGTATCGGGGCTGCACGATCGTGATGAGCATCATGTCAGTGGAATCCATCTCCACCCCTAGACCTACTGCAGTCAGGGAGTCGTAGAACGCACGGGCATAGATTGCCGTTTGCGAGTTGAAGGTCGGGCTGACGTTCACACCCTGGCCCCACTTGAGGTCGATGATGTGAAGCCTGTCATCCGTTACTATCGCAGCGTCCACGGTGCCCAGGTAATCCTGGTCATGTGGCAGAGGCGCCTTCTGCTCAACGAGCAACATGGCGTCGTCCTCTTTCCAGACATCATACGTCGACGTGACATAGTCCGTGTAGACCTTCAGCTCGTCAGTGGGAGCCTCTGGGTTCTCACCTGCGACATAGGCTTTGAGATAAGCCTCAGCTCGGTTGTGAGCGTCGGTGCCTTCTGCAGACCACTCCTCGTCGTCGTTCTGGATGATCCGGTCCTCGTGCTGCGCGAGCAGCCAAGGAGCCATGGAGCATTCAGGCCAAGCTTTATCGGATGGGCGGAGAAGGACAGGTCTAGGCTGCCTACTCATCAGCGTTGATAGCGTCGACGATTTCCTGAAGACGTCCTGCCTTGTCAGCAGCCGAGATGTCCTTAATATCGAGACCCACCATGAGTTCTTTAAACTCTGCTAGGCTGTGGGAAGAGACATAGGTCCCTGCGAGTTTCTTCACCTCACCGACCGTGAGTGGTTCAGATGCTTCAGACTCTGCGGGCTTGGGGTCTTTGGTATCCTTTGGGGTTTCTGAGGCTGTCTTGGTAGCGGCCTTCTTGGCTGCTGCCTTGGCTTTGGCTGCTTCTTGCTTCTTCAAGCGCTCGCTTGTTGTAAGCGTCGCCGTGGAGCTGGTCGATTGGGGTGGTGTCTCTGATTGCTCGTTTAGGAGCAGGTTCAGGGTTTGGGTTAGCGCGTTTACGCTTTGGAGTAGGCTTTCTAGGATTTCGGTTTTCATGTATGCTTACGGTTTCTGTGTTAGTTGAGATATCGAATCGATTGTAAATCGACATCAACAGCTCGGCTTGTTGCCTTCGGGTTTTCGGGAGTGTCAATTTGAGCAGCTGGACGTCCGCGTGCTCGGCCAAACTCTTGGCAGTCTTAGTGCCGTCCGCTTGGGTGGTGTCCACGGCATATACCACGCCGGTATGATTCGTGGCAACCGATATGTAGAACTTTTCTTGTTTCATGAGAATAGAGGTTTCAGTTTTTGTGCTTGTGTCATGACTCTGTCGTAGTAGCGCTTCGCCTTGGCCTTGTTCCAGGAGTTCCCGTCTACGTAGTATCGAATCTTCCGTTCAACGCTGTCAGATCCGCGCCACTGGGACTGCTTCTCTATCACAGCGAGGTAGGCTTGCACCCCTTTATCCCAGCTGGTCCAGTCTCCGTCAAGCGAAGCGTAGATCTCAGGGTGGTAGCGCTTGTGAATCTGGAACCCGGTCACGCTGCAGCCACCGTCACCGACACACGCCGGATTGTAGCTGGATTCCACCTTGGGCACGGCTGCCACCCAGTGACGGTCAGCCTTAGGCACGTGCGCCATGACAGCGACGTAGAGGTCCTTGGGGATGGGTAGAGACGCCTGATCCATGTCCAGACCACCTGGGCCCATCTTATCGAACTCAGTATCCGGATCCCAGCCCTCATCATGGGCAGGCAGCCCATCTTTGTCGAACCACATCCGGTCGTCGTCGTCAGCCGCCACTGGAACCACTGGAACCACTGTGTTCGCAGGAGCCGCCTCTTTGGACACCTCCAGGACGAACAGGGAGACAGCGATCGTGAAGATAACAGCGAAGCTTCCCAGGTGAATGGCGGTCGTCTTGTAGTTCCGGGCTCGTTTGCTGTAGAAGAGACCAATTCCGAAGAGCCCACCGAGCGCCAGCAGTGTAGCCTCAAAGAACCCAGTCCGGGCCATGAGAACGTGCGACGGTGAGAGACCTACACCGAATCGCGCAAGGCTACCGGCGCCCGATGAGTTGGCAGAGCGGAGAGATACCGCGTCAGCGGATCGTTTCGCCTGGAGCTCAGCGAGCTCTATGCTCAGCTCACTGTTCAGAGTCTGACGACGAAGACCATTCGCCTTGAGCTCACCCTGCACCGTGGCCAGGGCGTCGCTGTAGCCCTTTTTAAGGTTCGATCCGGTTTTGACCGCAGGACCTACGATGTCCGAGAGTCGCGCATGCTCCTCTGTCAGCTCGGCTCGTCGGTCGCTTACGTCAGATAGAAGACCGTTGTAGCGATCGCGAAGAGCGGCGACATCATCGTCGTGCTGGTGGATCGATGCCTCCAGGACCCGCTCACTCCCAGTCCGAAGGCCTAGCTTGTAGTCCTGGTAAGAGAACGACGTCGACGCCGAGTCGAGGAACATGAACAGTGCTAGAAGAACAGAGATGCTAGCACCACACAGACAACCAAGACGAACAAGCCAGTCAGCACGACGGCAATGCAAAACTTGCATAACAGCAAGAGCACTGAATACGACCATACAGGATTGCACGCCAACAGTACGAATAGCAGCGCCAGCGATAGAGCCAAGATTATTGTGATACTCCATCGCACTCGTGTAAGTTGAGAAGATGGTAGCGGCTCCACACCCGACGAAGGCGAGTGCTTGGATGGGTCCGAAGTTAAAAGCCCTTTTACTGTCCTTCGTGTAAGGTTCATCTGTGGAGGTGCGATCAAACAGTAGTGGTTCGTTGATAGAAAAAGCGTTCATAGGTGAGTAGGTATTTAGTTAGTTAGTTAGTATGCCCAGGCGCTGCCGTAGATGTAGGACTGACCATCTCTGGAGCGGCCAATGGCTGCCTTTGGAATCTTATTGATAGGGCCTTGATAGATGGTCTCGGTGACCGTCCGGAACACGCCGGGCTGCCCTTTGACCTCGATAGGTTCATAGTTCACGATCGTTGTCTCCGTGCATCCTGGGATGCGCCCCGTGCCATCAGGGATAGCCACGGTCTGGAAACAGTTACCGGTGGCGTTCTTCCTCCGGCAGATGATGTGCTTGGTTTTGATTCGGAGCTTCGCCCGGATGATCTGCCGTATGGGCAGAAGATGATCCTTGCTAAGGAAGATCCCCTGCGTCTTACGCATTGGTTTAGGTAGTTTCTTTCTCATAGTGATAGACTGGTCTCCATGCAACCCCATCGGGATTTCTGTTTTGCCACGATCTGCTCGTAAGTTAAACCACGATCCGTTCCACGTTGGAAGTCGGTCCTGATCGTTCTCTTGCTGGGCGTGTGATGGCCCCACATCTCGTAGTAGTTGAACCACCCCTGGATGGTTCTACCCCCATATTCTTTAGGGACCTTACCGTTGCCGGTCGGCGACACCGGGCGAGTCAGAGCCGCCTCTGTCACCGGAAGACCCTGCTCTAGGAGACGCTGTCGCCTTGAGTAGAGGGTATCCTTGGCGATGCCGGAAGTGGCGGATAGTGTCGGGATGTCCATCAGAAAGAGGCCTTCCTTTCCATACCGGCGCGACCGATCTCTACGCAGATGTCGAAGATCTCTGCCTCCGTGACGTCCTCATCGTCATCGGTCCCGATGAGCAGAAGCACAGGGTTCTTGGGGAGCTTGGTAACAACCGCCGCACCTGTATCGGTGAGCTGAAAGACCAGTGCTTCCGACGTTCGTGGTCCAAACACAACGGATGCGCCGGATGATTGAAGCAGGCTTTCCAGGCGGTCCCGGGCTCGTTTCTGGATCCTCCTGATCTGTTGAGGGGTCAGTTTAGATGCTCGGCGAATCTCACGGAGATCGGCAGCGCTCGTCTCATTCTGGGGTAATTTCATGATGTCAGTTTTGTTAA
>Ga0233415_10000146_pt1 | contig 34455 bp, 48 predicted proteins | sample Na_anoxic_12_MG_FD_188631 | JGI IMG/M metagenome (GOLD analysis project Ga0233415, IMG submission 188631) | Seawater microbial communities from Saanich Inlet, British Columbia, Canada - Na_anoxic_12_MG | ecosystem: Environmental > Aquatic > Marine > Inlet | place: Canada: British Columbia...
ATAGTGGGATCGTTATTCCCATGCTAGCGGTGTTTTTCTCGAATTAGACTACAAATTTTTGTACCGGTTACCTATCAAGCCGTTTTTTGGTACATATTGGATAGCAGGTGTGGTGTGTCCCTATAATCGATCGTGACCTACGTGACCGCGAACACGAAGTACGAAGTACGAAGTACGGACACGGCGTACGAAATATTAAAAATTAAATGTTTGTAATTTGTTTCGTATAAAGGCCGGTGAAATTCTGTACAATGGTTATCTTTCAGCATCTGGATACACAACTCAGAGGTGGTCAAATCATTTTATTCGGTCGTACGGAACATGGGAAAAGTATAGCGGTAAAAATACAAAATTATATGCCACATGCGGTCATCCGTGTAGAAGGTGATATTGAGGCTTTAAAATCACGTATCAAAGAGAGTGTGTTGTTGCACAGTGCCTGTAAATGGAAATCCAAAGACGAAGAAGCCGAGGCTGTAGAGAAAGACAACGCACCATTTTGTTGGGATATTGTGGACGGGCAAGACATAACTGACTACAAAGAAGAGGGGTGTTACAAGTTTTTGAAAATTCGTGTTAAAATGAAATACTTTTATTCCCTCAAACAGGTACTATCCGAGTCTTGTGACTACATCGACGAGCAGAAAGAAGGGAACGAATCAAAGTACAGATGGGCGAATGGTTACATGTTAGGCAAAAAGTATAAGATATACAACGGCCAAGTGGACGCGGGCCTGCAGTATTTGATTGAGAAAGACATTTATTCCTGCACATGGATGGAAATAAGCGGCAAAGAAGTAACCAATCAATCTACGTCGTGTGATATGGAGATAATCGGTTATATGAACACCCATAAACAATTGGACAAAATTGGAATGGCACCGTGGCGCATTATGACGTATGATATTGAGTGTGTTCCACGACCAATCGAAGGTGCACCGGGAAAGTACGATTTTCCGAAGGCAATTATTAAAAAAAAAGACGATAGTGGTAATATAATAATTGAGCCCGGGCAACCTATATGTACCATCGGTGCAGTGGTTCAGATCGATGATACACTCAAACAAATCGTATGGATATATTCACCGGATAGTAACAGGAGTTATACCTTACCAGCAGTGGACAAGACAGACGAATACGAGTCGGAAAAGACGGAAATAAAATGGTACGACAGTGAAAAGAAGATGTTGAAAGAATTTTGCGAGTATATTAAAGACGAGGACATTGATATCATTGAAGGGTACAATTCCTCATGGTTCGATCACCCGTATGTATTTGACCGTTACAAGTTGTTCTTCAATGTATATCCGACATGGGGACGTATTAAGAATTTACCGTCTAGAATTAAGTACAAAGTGTTTCAAAGCAATCAAGCAGGTAAGAATGTTACAAAACAGTTGTACAGTCCGGGACGCATCGACCATGACGGTTATCAGGTGATGAAGAAAAACCACAACCTTATGTCTTATAAATTGGACGAGGTGGCAAAGCAATTCCTCGGTACTAAAAAGTACCCAATGGATTACAGTGAAATATACCCAAAATTCCACACAAAGGATGGCCGCGAAGAGCTGGCGGTGTATTGTGTGAAGGATGCATGGTTGACTCGCAAAATTATGCATAAACTGAGCAAGTTGTACGTATCCTTTCAATTGGCGAGTGTTACGGGCATTGGTTTGAACGAAGTGTTGAACCGTGGGCAAGGTATTCGAAGCATTTCTTTGATGTTGCGGTACTGCAAACGCCGCAAACCAGAGTATTTCATTCCAAAGATAGAGAACCGTAAGAAGCGTAAGCGTTCCAAGTTGGGTGCAAATATGACGATAGAAACAACTGAAGAGGAAGTAACTGAGGGGTTTCAGGGGGCAGTCGTACTGGACCCAAAGCCGAATTTCTACAAAGATGCGATCGTGACCCTCGACTTTGCCTCGTTGTACCCTTCCATCGTGCAGTGCATGAACATGTCCTACGAGACAATAATATCCCGCGAAACTATGGTGAACAAAGGATGGGAAGAAGGCAAAGAGGTCCGTGCTGTCCCCGACTATTCGTACGTGAATGGTAGAATGAAAACGAAAATTAACTACAATACGAATGTAATATTTGCAACGAAAGAAACACGCAAAGGGATTCTCCCTGAAATCATGGACTCCCTCTTGCAGGAACGCCGGCGAGTGAAGAAAGAGATGAAGAAACACCACCCGGACTCCGTACCATACAAGATTGCAAACGGTAGGCAGTTGGGTCTAAAGGTGTGTGCCAACAGTATTTACGGGTTTACAGGAGCATCCGTAGGGTTTTTGCCTGAAAAACGAATTGCCGAAAGTGTAACAAAGTATGGAAGAGGCCTGACTTTAAAAACACAAGACTTGATTGAGAACCATCCGGTATGGGGGGGAGAGCACGGTGTAAAATGTGTGTACGGAGACACGGATTCTGTGTTCTGTCACCTCCCCCGTTCCCTGTGCGATGGTAAAACACCAGAAGAGACCGTGAAACGAGCAGAGGAGATAGGGAAAGAGATGGGGGAATATGTGGATGCCCATTTTTTACGACCGGTGGAACTTGAGTTTGAGAAAGTGTACTTACCCTTCATGTTGATAAAGAAGAAACGATACTGTGGCAAAAAGTACGAGGAAGGGCATGTGAAAATTGACATGAAAGGGTTGGAGTGTGTCCGACGGGATTACTGCCCCTTACTGGTGAAAACACAGAAGAAGATGTTGATGACACTGATGGAAACAATGGAGGTGGAGAAAGCCTGCAAGGTGGTGTCCGAAGCAATGGAGAAACTGTCCTTGGACCAGATCCCCTTGGAAGACTTGACCATGAGCAAGAAACTGTCTCGATCACCGGGAGAATACAAAGCCATGGCCGCCCACGTGAATTTGGCCAAACGTATCAACAAGGAACGTGGTATAGAACACGGGTTTGTGGCAGGAGACAGAGTTCCCTTTGTGATTGCAAACGGACTATCTTCAAAAGTATCCGAAAGTGCAGTACTGCCAGAAGAAATCACCTCTGGAAAGTTTACGGTAAACCGTGGATACTACAGGAACAAACAGATGATTCCACCACTGACGAGGATTTTAGAGAAACTCTGCGATAACCCAAAGACCTTGTTCCTTTGCAACTCCTTTCGAACTTCGAACATTAGCGGTACCTTTTCCACATGGAAAACCGAAAGGAAGAGAACCGTATACAAACGAGAAGAGAAAAGGATTCAGAAAAAGAAAAGAAAAGTAACGATAAAGGATTTTTTCTAAGTATATAATACGTGTACATGTTTTTATTATGGACAATAATAAGCGTGATAATTTTATTATCGATAATATGGATAAATTATTCATAATAAGTTTAATTATTTTCAATGGTTTTCTTTTGGGGACAGGAATTCACAGTGTAATACGCGCTGAAAATAATAATCAATTGGATGGATGGGAATGGGTTTTTATTGTTCTTTTAATAGTTGATTTTTGTATTAGTTCGTTATATTTTAGTCAAAATAAAGATAAATGCAGGATAGATCGTTGTTTGTTGATAGGTACATTAATATCAACTGTCTTCTTGAGACTTTTTGTAAATAAAGATGTGTTTGGACAAAATAAAGAAACCATGGAAGTCCGCGAAGATGTTTATACAGCCTTGGTCGTACTATCTGTCTTATTTACATTAAATAAGATCTACACATCATACAAAGAATATAACCTTATTAAAAAAGATTCAGAGATACTCCCAGTTCGTACAAATGAAATAGAGTCTTATATCGAGAAAAAGATGAAAGACCCGGAAATGGCCCCGGTAATAAAAGCTATATGTGCAAGTGCACCAAGCAATTACAATGAGATAAAATTCTAGTATAAAAGAGCCTTTGCGTCGGTTAAATGCGTTACTTGGTGTTTTTTATGATCTTGGGAGTGGCTTTGGCAAGCGAGTGTTCCTGCAATATTCCGGACCGTGAGCAGTTGGGTCGTTCGACATGGTATTTGTTGCACGAAATTGTAAAACATGCGGATCCAGAGTACGACCCGGCATTTTCCCTGTTGATGCGGTGTTTGAGTGTCTTGTACCCGTGTCCACACTGTAGGGACCATATTCAGGAATATATTGATACGCATAGGATTGAAATGACAGAGAAATGGATGTGTGAGTTTCATAATGATGTAAATCTTAGACTTAATAAAACTATTATTACTTGTTAAAAATCAGTGCGTACCATTCTATAACCTTTTGGAGGACCTTTTTTCGATTCCTCATCTTTTTCATTTACCAATTGCTTAGCTTGTTCAGGATCCGATTTTTTGTTGCGGTGTTTGTCGTATAAATAATAATCGCAACATTGCGTGCATGTTTTACAACATTCTCTACTAGCTGGATCGCTACAGTCACATTCAAAACAACCTTCACACAAATCCATTATATAATATATTATGTAACAATATATAATCATTTAAAACTGATAGTAGAGTTGTACTTGTAGCCAAAGCCAAAGGTGGCTGTTTTTATTCCCTTGGTGAATACGTATTGTTGTTGGTGTATGGTACGAATCCATTCTTTCATCATTTCCAAGGTTAGTACTTCGCCCGCACATCGTCTGTACCCCCTTCCAAAGCCCCAATTCCCTTCCTGTTCAATGATGGAGGTACCTTTCATGACAATGGCACCTTCTGGCGTGACTGTGTAGCTTACACCGGTGTATGGGCATGTGACGGTGTGGTCTGAAGATGCATTTTTTCCCATCATGATTTCTTTCATGTCGTGTACGGTGTGTGTTGGCAAATCATCTGGTGGTGCATTACCGTCAATGTCCATGGAGGATATCACAAAGGCCGCGGTTGGGTTGTTTTGCAGGTGACGGTAAATGAATAGGTCGGTTGCATTGCTTGAATTGAGTCCAAGTAGTTCTTCCATAAGGATGGTCCATTGAAGTGTGAGTGCAAGTATGTTGTGCAGGTATTCTACCATGATATCTTCTTCCTTGTAGCCGTTGTCTTTGAGTGTTTTGAACAAACCAACGGTGGGTTTGAGTTGTTTGAGTTCTCTGATGTAGCGTTTGTGTTTGAGTATGTGTTTCTGTGTAATTGTTGGCATGAATATTGCGTCTTCTGGTGTGTTTATTTCTGCCACGGAGCTGAATGCTTCTGCCCCGGTCTCTATGAATTTTTTGTGTATTCCGTCTGGTACAGGTGTTCCAGCGTGAACCAAGAAGGTTATGTTTTTGACAGCTTCAAAAATGCAGTCGTGTGGGGATCCGTTTTCCATGCACTGAATAGCGACTTTCATGCTATCTTTGCACATGTCTACGTAAGTGTGTATGGTTTCGTTGTCTAGTCCTTCCATGTATTTCCGTTTCATTTCGTTGTTTGGTCCTCTGTCTTCATAGTTTGTAACAAACACAGAGGTTCCTGTGAGCGGTGTTCTAGTGTATGCGCTAGGTCTTGGCAGTGCAACGTCTCTAAGGATGGGTGGCACCGAGTCAAATTTATGAAAGATGTGTTCGTCCATGTCAAATTCTTTTTCTTCTAAATATATGTATTGTTTTGGGGGTACAAAAGTTTTGCTGGTGTTTCTTCGTCTTATTCTGTCTACCAATGATTCAAACTCTGCAAATTTGGTCCCATTTTCCAATTCTCCAACGTATGGTACTTGCGTTCGTTTTTTCCCGTAGCTTATGTAGTCTACAATGTTGGGTACACTGTGTGTTAGTAGTGTCTGGTTGTAGTAATGGAATTCAAACATGTTTAGTGTAACGATGATTGTAAATAGAACTACAAAGGTTCCAATGTAGCAGGTGATACATTTCATTTATTTGATGTTAATAGGTAATATATAGTAATTATGTACAGAATATCCAGTTGCTGACTATGTATTTTTCATCCCTTGGTTGTAGGTATACGTATAGGTTTCGTATGGGTGGGTTGCCTTCGATGATAAAACGTACGGTGTCGTTGGTTCCGGAATCGATGGCTTCGTCAGCCCCCAAGTCGTCCCGCATCATTTTAACAAGTTCGTGTCGGTGAAACGATATGTCGTCGTACAGCAAAGGTATCAGTATGAGCCTTACCCGTTGTACCAATGGCATTGCATTGCATATTACTGGCAAGTCGGGGCCTTCTACGGTTTGGCCTTGATCTATTCCGTCGAACGGTGATTCCTGTACGGGTATTTTAATTTTTTTCTTGGGGGGTTGGTTTGCGATGGAAGCTTCTAGTTTGCGTTTGGATCGTTTGGACGAGGCTTCCCCAAGTTCTTGTAACAATTCCCTCACTTCATTTCTCTGTGTTTCTGACAACGGTTCCGGCGCGTTCTTCATGTTATTAACGAAAAGAAACATATAAATACCTTTATTTTTATAGCAAATGCCACTTTATTTGTACTTAATATCACACGGTCGTAAGGAAATAAAAACACACACCTACATTGGATGTACAGAAGACTTTTTGAAGCGTTTAAATCAACACAATGGTCTGGAGCAGGGTGGACCCCGTATAACAAAACGTGCCGCCGGTTCTTGGAAACCGGTGATTATAATAAAGGTTGGTGAAAATATGGATTCAAAGGAGTTGAAAAAGGAATGGAAGCAGAGTTCACGTGGTTTGGAGTCTCGTGTAAAGCGTGGTATTGAGCTGGCGGTAAAGCATAAGCTGCGTATTATAATGCCAAAGCACGATAACAATAATATTCCTATGATTAAATATATAAACGACCGATGGGACGATGAACAGGTTTCGTTGTCCGAAAAGGATTGGAATACCCTGTTGACAGAGTTTTAGCGAAGTTTTACTCTTTTTCTGGTTTTGATCGAGGTGATCGGAGTATCGTTTCGTCTTATTTTGAGCATCATTTTTTTCTGCGGGTAATCGAAAACAATGTCGGTAATAAATGCCCTGTATTTCTGTGAGACCTGAGTGATGTACTCGACCTCCAATGTCTCAATGTCTTTTAATTCTAGGTTGTAATACCCCGGCGTGGCGTGTATTTCGGTGGTGAATTCCATCGTGGTCATGCCCAGCAGAGAGCGCAGAATCCCCTGCATGTGCTTTCGATCCTTTTTGTTGACCATAGACACATTGTACCCCGATGGTATTTCCAAATCTTCGATGGGACGTTTCCGTTTCCTCTTGGTACTCTCATTGTGCTTGTACGCCTCAATTCGCAACTGTGTGTCCTGTAAGTTGACTTTCATGGTGATAATTTTATCGTTCATGAGCATTAGCTGTGTCATATCGTCTAAGCTCATGCTCGGTGGGTCACATAGTATAATGGTGAAACGCGTTGGGAACTTGGCAAATAGTTTTAATCGCATGGAAGAAGAACCGTCCAAAGAAGATACAACCTTAATCACTTCTTCCACAAACCTTGAGTCTGCATCGTGAAGAGCAGAGTGTTTTTTCAATTGAACTTGTGGCGACTCCATAAAGTATATATACAAAAGAGAAACATGCTTAAATACACCAAAGATTTCAGGTATTTGTAGCTTCGACGCCTTTCTATAGGAACACAACTGATATTCACCTTTCCGTCCAACATATCCGTATCGATGCGTGGCTCAAAGCCCTGACCCTGTATAATACTCTTCCAAAACCCCATCGTAGTTTCAGATATTGAATCCATGTTTAATATCTCCAATGCAAAGCCTTTCCCCCCGTGCAAATACGCTTTCCATTTTACAGACATGTCTGGGTTGTTCTCGTCTTCCATATCACGCATAATTTTGTCCGCCACAATAGGTCTAGTACGATTGCGAAGAAACACCGGTTTGGACATTTTCATAACCCCAAACTCATATATATAGAGAACTATTAATTATGTGTATATAATCCAATATCTTGTAGGGAAATGGCAGCACTGGCACAGGAAACCATCTTCCTAAAAATCAACAACCCACAAGGGCATTTTTGGATGAGTACACCACGGAGACCTGAAAGTATTCCTCAATCAAAACCACGGAAAATATCACCAAATATCAGTAGACGTAGATATACAGTTTCAAAAATCATCTCCGGGACCAATGACACAATCGCCACCGATTTAAAAATGTACAGTACAATACAAGAACTCTTAGACGTGCCTATATTTTTCAAAAATGAGCGGAGGATATTTGCTAAAATAGGTTTAATTAAAAAAGGCGATGATTGGATTGATATAAAAACAATTCCAAAGTCAACAAAAATAAATAATTATATCAAAAGTGATAAGCAAGGTTATCAAATAGATGTAAAAATATACACTAGAACACTATACGATACATGTCCAATATGTTTGGAATATTTAGATACAAAAGAGGTGGTTGCAGCACACAGGGTAACTAAAAATGAACAAGACTGTTTTAAGAGACACCTTTTCCATAAAGAATGTTTAGAACGATGGAAGGAAAACAACGATTTTTGTCCACTGTGTAGAGGGAAAATTACTATGCATATATATAGGTACAATGAATGTCTTAAATTTTAATACATGTTAATATAAATAAACACACAAATCTACCAACCCATAGTATTGTCCTTATAATATTCGCCCTTCGAAGGGTTTCTTCCCTTGCCATAACACTTCCATCGGTGACTAGACGGTATTGTGTGTACAATGCAAGGCTAGAAATACCCCATCCAAAGCAAAGGATGATGAAGGGCAATACTGTCCAGTCGTATTCTAGAATAATGACAGAAGAGACCATTTCCAATAGTGCAAAGAGAGTGAATGCTTTGATTGTGCGTGTCGCATGTTCTTCCCACATATCATCGTTTATCAGTGGGATCACCAGTAGATCGTAGACAATTCCGGTGGTGACTATTGCACAGGTGGTAAGAGACATGAGAACCCACGGTAACATTTTGAGTATGAGAAGGGTTATTTATACCTCGTAATACGAATCTATGGGTGCTTTAGCATGATTGCACGGTCCCCGACGGTTTCTATGCAATGAAATCCAAATTTACGATAAAATGATGACATGTTTTTGGTACACCATAAATATAATTTGGTATAATCCTTTAGTACACTATACAATAACATTGAAGCTATACCTTTACCCCTATGTTCAGGGTTTACATACAAAGAAGTTAACCATGGTGTCAAATGTTGGTGAGTTATAAGGTCTATTTTATCTATAGAAACAGAACCGTACCATTTTATATCATTATGAGCTATGTATGTTATTTCCATATCTTTTAAATAATCCTCTACCGAATGTATTCCAAGCTCTTTACAATCTGTTTTCCAATAATTAAAACATACCGATGCAATGTCTCTTTTAAACTGCATATGGTATGTATATGTGTGTATATATAGATACACTCAGAAGTATACTATAAAAGCGGTCGAATATTCTATAAAATGAGATTTCTTATTCTTGCATTGCTTCTTCAGACTGCCTGTTCAACGGTATACCTAACATCAAACGATTTTGAGGAAAAAACCTCTGGAAAGAAGGCTATTGTGGCTTTTAAAGCCCCATGGTGTGGCCATTGTAAGAAACTTAAACCAGATTGGGACAAGTTGTCCGACGCTGTGGATGTATTGGTAGGTGAAGTGGACTGTACGGTGGAGAAAGACTTGTGTGGTAAACACGGTGTCCAAGGTTACCCAACCATAAGATGGAGCAGTGGCTATGGCTGGAACAAGTACGAGAAAGCTCGAGACTACGATTCATTGGAAACATTTGTACAAGAGGAATTGGCCGACGGGTGTTTTGACGATGAAAGTCTGTGTACCAAGGAGCAGCTCCTGACCTTGAAAGAAGCAAGAAGTTTGAGTACAAAAGAGATCGACGATCGGTTGGCAGAGATTTCTGAAGAGAAGGAAGCTGCCGAGTCTACTTTTAAAGCAGAGCTTCAAAAACTTCAGAACAGATATCAGGAATTGACGAACGATAAAAATTCAAAAATTGATGAGTTGTCCAAAGAGGAAGGGTATTTAAAATACGTAACTATTAAAACTGATTTATAATTATACTGAAGTAGGTATTATATCGAGTAACCACTCTGCATTTATTTCTTCTAGAAATTTCTTATTTTCGAATATCGTGACCATCTGTGTGGTAAAATAACTCTCAAAGTCCCGGGGCAGTGCTAGTACCTGTATCCATTTGGTAACTTCCCTGAATTCCATATTGAGGGCTACAATGGCGTCTATGAAGGCTTGTTTCATCTGTTTGACCAATTGTACGTCTCCACCGGTCCACTCCGAACGTCGTTTGTCTTCAAAACTCTGTACCCTGCCATTGTTTATGATCCTTAAGACCAACAATTCCGACATGCACTCGACACGTTCATTGACCTGAATGTTCAGTCCTATTTCCTCGCAGTTCTCTATCAATTTCTGTGTCCAGTCGTTGTTGGTACCCTTGGGTACAGTCTCTAGCAGGTCGTAGTTCGGCTTCTCCTCGATGACCACCTCCCGGCACTGCGGACACACCATTTCGCTCTGCTCCGTGTCCTTGAGATTACGATAGGTGCGGACACAGCTTTCGCACATACCATGACAACAGGGTTGAAGTATCATGGGTTTTACATCTTCGCAATATCTTTGAAGACAAACCGGACATTTTGGTAAAACGACGTAATTCCTAGAAACCATTTTAAAACAAAACAAACACTTTTATAATACCAAATATGAATCACCGACTACAAGCAGACTTGGAATTGATCAAAGACGGCAATGCCTTTGAACTGTTCCACAAACCCCAAACATTGCCCCGTCTAAAACGATCTCCCAGAGGCAGCGATGTCATATGGGCCGAGCACGGCTACGGGGTGGAATACACACTGCACCATGTAGACAATGATAATATGTTCTTCAACTTGTCGGTCGACAATCACCCGGTGTCGGGATGGTGCATAAACTACAAGACTGGAGACTTGAAGGTGTACTGTACACATGGAATGTTCCCACAGTGGGAGACATACACGACAGAGGAGTACGGGATCAAACTTCTGTACCCAAACCCGGCCGAACCCGTATTCAAATACGATGATAGGTGGCTAGACACCAAAAACGAATTCCCCGATGCGGTGATTTTCGTTAAAATAGGAGGCTTTTACGAACTGTTTCACGAAGATGCAGTCTACATGCACGATAACTTTGACATGGTGCTCATGAAAGGAATGTACGCCAGAACCGCCATACCTGAAGTTGCAGTAGACAAATACACAGATTTAGTACACTCCAAAAACAGACAGGTCGTTGTGATTAGTGTTTAGATCGTATATAATATAGTACTTTGTGTATAAATTATGAATAAAATTTTAATAGGATGGGCTTGTGTTGAAGTGTTATTATTAATTCTTGCAATTGTTTTTTCGTTTACGTTGACGCCTATTGTGTCTGTTGCTATGTGGATAGCATTTGTTCTAGGGTTCTTAGTTGCCTGTATCTGTATCGGTTGTATTAAAGAAGATAACCCCGGGGCAAAAGATAACCCCGTGGAAAAAGATAACCCCGTGGAAGAAGATAACATCGGAAATCAATTTAAAAATCTTCGTTATTAAGATACCTCACTCCTACAGTTGGGACATGTGTTGTTTATTTCTAGCCATGGTTGTATGCAGTGTTTATGGAATGCATGGGATACATTTTCGCCGCATGGTAGTCTTGTGATGAGGTCACCTTTCTTCATAGTGGACTGGCATATGTTGCACTCTCCAATGTCTGCTTCAACCCGGTAAGAAATATGGCGTTGTTTGGGTCTTGATAAAGAGTTGGCAATTTGGGACATCATCATGGTGGATAGATCACTGTATGCGAATGGTTCTAGATCGATGGAATCGTTTGAATTAAATTCTACTGTAAAACTCATATGTACATTAATTAAGTTAGTTTATACTGTAAATATCTTATCCCCCACAGAACCAAAAGCCCAGTTTATCAAAGCAGCTTGGTTCTTCCTCAGGTGCACCGACACAAACGGAGGTGTTCCCTGCCTCTCCTTGCATTGGTATAACCTTTCCCTTGTTTCCAATGCTTACATTTACTGCATTTCCCATTTTCACGTGTCGCCACGTCTTATATACTCGAAATCACTTTGGTCTGTCATGGCGTCTGGCGATGTGTCCGCTTTGTGGCGTACTTCTGGCTTTTCTTCTGTTGGCATAGGGTGTATTTCTATGGATACTTTGCAGCCCATATATACACATTGGTGTATGTTTATATATTTAAACTTGCAAAAATCCGCGACCGGTAGTATTGATATTTCTTTGTATTCTCTCTTTGCGCAATTGTTCCTTGCGGCAGTCTACACATAGTGTTAAAACGATCAATATCCAAAAGGTGAGGAAGGGTACAAGAGGGGTTCTGGGAAATACAAGGAAGAATAGAATGGATAGTATACACAGACACGCGCCTATACCATACGCTATACTTCTCATTGTAAAATAAAAAATTAATATTTATACAGATGAAACTGACCTCTGCGGTACCTCTTGGGTCTCCAACGCAGCGGTGGTTCACCGCCGGACAGCAGCCACTCGATGTAAAAATTGTTTTTCCTCCTGTATTTCATGGGTAAAATAATTGGAGAACGGCATACAACACAGGTGGTATGCTTGTGATCCATAAGCCTACTGTGACATTCTTTGCACCATGAATGGGAACATACGTTAGTGAATATGCTCTGTCGTGTTTCCAAACATATAGGGCACTCCATATATAAAATCCCGTATTCAGCGAAATAGTTGTAAGAGACTGTTTTGGGCATCGTTGAATTTGTATTATAAATTGTAAAGTTGTGTGATAAAATGTTACGCGTAGCTTTCGGAATCGTGGTGGGTGTTTATCTCGCACAGAATTACAATGTGCCCAACGCAAAAACGTACTTGGAATTTATGTTGAGATACTGCAAAGAGATTGAATCGAATCATGGAGCGAAAGGTAAGAAATAGTTCTGCCCGTGCTCACTTGGTTGTAGTACACCGATTCGTTCTGCTGTTTCCACAAATCGTACTTTTCTTTAATGTCATCGTCCTCGCAAAGTTGCATGGCTTCTTCCATGAGCGCGACCCGTTCCCCACATTTATCGTCTTCCAACTCTTCTGCCATGTGCTTCAAACACAAAGCTTTTCGTCTATTCAACTGGTCGTACTCGCGTTTTTTCCAAACACGGCTCGCTATTTCTAACAACTGGTACGACTTTTTCACCGGTACAAGACTAGCTTTGAAATTATACATATTGAAATAATAGTCACTGGCATACAAAAATGCATTGGACAAATGGAAACGTTGGTTCATGATGGGTAACAAGGAAATAGAAGGATCGTTCCATTTGTAACTATTCAGGCATTTTACCATCTCTGTCTCGAAAACCACCGCTTTAGAAAACCATTCCTTTGCCTCCTTTGGTGACTTCTCAACAGCCACTTCATGCGACCAATGGGACAACATCTGAAGGATATGAAGCTTTTCAAACTTCCAACAAGTGGAATTGTAACCATTCCATTCAAACAAAATTGGTGTTTTCAACCGAGTCTCTGTGCGCATGATATCGTTTAATACCCGGTAATAGCTGTAACAGGTATCGTACCCGTTCTTACCATGCGTGACACTCTGGACCAACTTACGACGAAGCTCAGAAGCACGAATCAGTTTACGACTGTCCGATTTTACATGGCGTTCAAAGTACACTGTATTTGTATTCATATAATAAACAAACAATATCCTATTTATACTATAATACACGTATCTGTTTCTTCTTCCGGTTTGCCTACAAATACACCGTGTTTCTCTGCTGCTTTTTCCAACACTTTGACACGGCGTTTCAATTTCTTGTTCTCTTCTATAAGGATCAATACTTTCGCTTCCAACTCGTTACAAAACACTACTAATTCGGGGTCTTGACGTACCACTGACATTTGAAAACACTGGGGTCAATATTTATAGTATACTAAGGTCTTGTTCCAACGCCTCGATCTGAAGCACCCAGTACTCCAAATTTGACATGTAAGATTGAGCGGTGTTAGTTATTCGACCAATTGCATTGGTAATTATTAATGCATAACTTTGATTTTTTATAAGCCGACTGTTTTTTATATTCTTTGTATACGGTTTCAAAAGGACCTCTAACCCTGCCAAAGGTGGAAAAATACCTAAAAATATATCTTGTCCCTCAACAAGCGCGGATTCTCGTCCAGTATGGGCTCCATCAATATTAAGTACAATTGATTTTTTTTTAGTGATTGGTATACAATATAGTTTTTTCTCTACTTTTACCCAACCATACTTATCTGCCTCAATCAATGTTTCATATTCTTTAAAAATTTTATTTAGCATATCTGTTAGAGCTTTTTTATATCCAATACTGTGTCTACGTAAACCTAACATTATTATGTTACGATTCCTATAATGTACCTGCATTTTTGCAAGTTGTTGTTCTACATAATATTTTGCCCCATTTGCAGTAGAAATTTTACCAAATAGACTATACAATTTATCCATATACAAATTACATAGGGGTAATTTATACTAGTTTTACCTTCAATGTGGCCACCGATCTTGGCTGTGTCCGGGCCCACCTCTCCTCACATTCAAGGACATTGCAATACTCTTCCGTGGGTATCCATGAGTTGTATTTGTACTTATCGTAACACGCACATGTGTTTCGAGCACAATGTTTCAAAATTATTCTACCAACGGGTGTTTTAATTCGATAACTCAACATTTTAACAATGAATTGTACCTTTAATACTGTAAAAAGTGTTTACGAACTCTTCAAATTTACTTCTCAGTTCCAACACAATGCAAAAATGAATTGCACGGAAGATGGCATAAGCATGTTCGCCATGTCAGCCTGTAACTCGGTGTTTGTCGATGTGCAACTACCAAAGGAGTTCTTCGTGACCTACTCGTGTCCGCAACCGACTACCATAGGGTTGAACCTCAACGTTCTTCACTCGGTCCTTTCCAATTGCAAGGGGGCAGACAGTCTAAGAATGCAAAGCACCGATGACACTTTACTTATCAGTGTGGAAGGGCTAGAGTACACCATCAAACAGGTCAATATCGAGGCAGAAAACATGGAGATACCGGAATTGGAAGAAAACTTCTCGGTGTGTATCGAACCCAAAACTCTCAAACTGTGGAAGAAGAATATCATGGACTTTACCAAATCCACCTTATGCATCCAACCGACCAAAGACGAGGTGGTACTCACCAGCAGAGGCGACGAAGGCAATGTGCGAATGACACACAAACAAGAATACCTTGCCTTTAACCAACCCGACAGCATAACACTGGGGAATGTTAACCTAGTGAAGGTGTTTGGTATAGGAAGCGTATCCGACACACTTGAAATGGGATACAAAAACGATATGCCACTGCGAATGCAAGCCAACCTGAGGGAAGCAACCTTACGAGTATTCCTCGCACCCTGCATCGACATGGAAGAAGACTAGTAACGTAAATTCTTAAAATTTAATTTTACGTCACATGTACCTCCATTAACTTTATCTGCAGCAGGTGGTTCACCTTTGGGTTTGGATCCACACAGTGTGCAACATCCCCGACACAGTGTGTAAAATCCCCGCGCTGTTAAAACTACAGATAAAAAGATAGTTATGATTAAAAACACCGTTTTAGCGGCATCGGGATTTGATAAATCCAAATACACACTAACTTGAGTTAACAATGAAAAAATAAATAGAATAACTAAAACAAAGCCTAGGAAAGCAGGAAAAATATTGTTTCTATTTTCAAATTTTTCTTTTTTAATATAACCTGTCCACTTCCATGTTCCAAACATACACAAAAAAGAAAAAGCAATACCTACCCAAAAAGGTAATCCCAAAGTTATAAATAAAATTCCTATACTTACACAACTTACACAAATTATTGGAAACCAATACTTTTTGACAAACGACTTTATTCCACTCATTTCCCAGCCATAGTGTTTCATATATAGTATAAAATGGATGTTTTGTATTTATGGTATAAATATGCTCTTGTCCTATTTTAAATGGCACAAGTAGTAGCTGCGGTAAACGACGAATCCGAAGAAGAAATAGTGGTAGACCACGATTTGGAGCGGCAAACTTTGATTGGGCAAGTCCAGTCTCGAGTTCAAAAACCGGGTTGCAAGAACATGGGTTGCAAGGCCTTTGTCTTGTCTCTTTCTGGTATTTTGTTCCTTCTCATGATGATACAGTTGTGGACGGATTACGGCGAGTATATACAGACTCAGACTTTCCCCCCGAAATTGGCGACCATGGGGTCTTACTGTAAGAATGGTACTCGTCAGGATTTGTACAAGCCTCTGGCGTGTAAATACGATTTCCAACTTATCTGTGCGTTGGAAAAGCCCTCTAAAGTGTTCGTCCAGTCTGTGCCAAGGTCGGAAATAACTTGGGAATCCGGGTCACTGATACTGGATCCTTATAGTGTGTCCGAATGTATTGATTTGATAGTGTGGAGTATATAAGCATTAACTACATTTGTAAAATGGATCATAAACATACTATAGCTATCGTAACCGTAACTCTTTCCGCGCTCGCACTTTACTTGTATACATTGCCGGTAGAAAAAGCCGAGGAAGATTAAATATTTATAGGATACCTATGTGCAAACAATATGGAATCTGTAAAGCATCAAATTCAGAGTATTTTCCACCTTTTGAAGGGTGATTTTGTGGTACCAAAGAATGCTTACGAAAAGGAGTTTTGTAGGATACTGGGATGGTACCACTTCGACGACCGATACTATGACGCCTACAATGGTGAGACCTTTATCGAGTTAAAGAAAGGTCAGGGTGGTATGCACTTTGATATGGTGCGTTACTCCGAGATTGTGATGGGTTTTGGGAGACAAGAGACTGTAACGGTGTTTTTCCGATGGAGCAAGAAGAAAAAGCAGGTGGAAGAGGCCCTTGTGATCGATACTCGACGCATTATCCAGTTCCTGAAGATCGACCGTAAGATGGCAAAGACTTACCTTAAAATATACCGACACGTCCCCCGTGGTGTGAATATACTGGCGAGTGCCACAGCAAAGGATTTAAGGTCAATGGCACGATACGTGATAACCCGTGCGGATACGGTGCAGGTCATGGAATACGGAGAGACGTGTGACAGTAGCAAGTGGCCAAAGATATCGTTGTATATATATAATAGGTAATATAAGTATATGTTTCGTCATAGGGAAAAAGTACACCCTATACTATTAAAGGCCAAGTTGGCTTGGGGTCCCGTGTCCACCTGTACCATATGTCTAGAAGAGGGTGGTAAGCATAAGCTAGCTTGTGGTCACAAGTTCCACCGTCATTGTATTAAGCGTTGGTTTGCTGAGAACCGCAGCTGTCCCGTATGTCGCGCTCCACAAGCTCCTGCCCGCCGTCGTTTGTCTTTCCGAGTGTTTGGATTAATATTTTACGTGTTTGGTCTCAATCGTTAGTATAAATTGTATTAATTTTTTGTTTCAAATGGTTCACCCTGTCCGTATGTTGGGTAAAGGAGCCTACGCCAAGGTGTATAACCATGGGCACGATGCCGTAAAAATGAGCAAGGTGACAGACGAGGACGACTTGGTGGCTGTAGCACGTGAGCACCATGTCCTTCGCATGGGTTTCCCAAACACCGTGCCATACCTGAATTGTTTTTACAATTGGGATACTATGAACCTCAAGATGGAAATGGCCGACAGCAACTTGAACCAATGGTATCGTAAGCAGACCAAGATTTCAACGAGTAAGGTTCGTGACCTAGTGTGTCAGATGTTACGAGCGGTACATGCTATGCATGAGCATGGTGTTACCCATCGCGACCTTAAACCCGACAATGTGTTGTTAAAGGGGGACAAGGTGTGGCTGTGCGACTTTGGCCTGTCTCGTCAATTTTCCGACGAATATGGCATACCAACTGGTTATATGGTAACTCGTTGGTACCGAGCCCCGGAGATCTGGAAAAAGGAAAAGTATACGAACAAGGTCGATATATGGTCTGTGGGATGCATTTTGCACAAACTGTTTTACGGCAAGGTACCGGGAAAAACGTTGAAGGAGATCGAGGCACGTATCCCGGAAATGCCGAATGAAGTAGAATTGCACGAGTTGATGCACGGGCTTCTTACACTGAACCCTGAAAACCGTTGGTCGGCGAAAGAGGCACTCGATTTCTTGGAAGAGGAGGTACCAGTGTACGAGCAGGCGAAGCCCGTGTACAAGTGGACCGAGTCTCCCAGCCGTTACATATGGTTTCAGCATTTTTACAAAGCATTTCCGTCCGAACATCGCATCTTGGCCAATGCTCTGATGCTGTACGATATGCACGGGTCTCGTGAGAAAGACATGTGCTGTGCCATGGCCCTGTCCATTATGATTTTCAAGACGCGTGGTGGCAAGATGCTCTCCTTTGTCATGGACCGATTAAAAGAGTTGGTGAACGACCGTTTAATGTGTGTATGTCGTTTTATGGTAAACATGCGCGACGAACAAACTTTAAGTATATGGGAGTCTTTCGAAGGTACTTTTGAAGAGTATTTACAGAAAGTGATTCCAAACCCTAAAAAACGTAAACTATAACTATGCCTTACTTACGAGCCTCCCATCTAGCTAAATTTGTAAAAGAATTCCAGTACACTTGGACCCACTACCGGTTCAAGCGCGAATGGAAAAAGTTCCAGCGACAGGAGAACAAGTACTTTGGATTGTTCAACACAAAGACCCTCGCACTGTATTTCTCACACGGAAAGATCCGAGAAGAAGAGGCATGGCACTCACTAATGTCTTTGCTCAAGAAAATCACCACCGAAGTGGCGCACCGTGAGTTGAAGTACACCAAGGACTACAATGCTTTTGAAGTGGCCTACGCAAGTCGAGACCCCAAACTCACCGGCGATATGGTATTCCAAGGGAACGATGGTGTCGATGCGAAACTCTACATCTTTCAACCCTATAACTTGAAAGCCAAGCCGGATGGACTCATCGGGGAGGCGGTGATTGAGATAAAGTGCCCGCTGGGAAGCCTCCCTGACGGGATTGCGACAAACTACTTGCTCCAACTGTTTGTAGAAATGGCATGCCACGAAAGGAGAAAGGCCTACTTTTTCCAATACTACCAGCCAGACGGTTGGTACTGTTTCTTCCGAAAATTGTACGACCAGTACTACACGTGCCCAGAACCAGACGATACGGTGTTTCGACCGTGGTTCGACACAGACTACACCATGTACGTCGTGTTTCAGCGCGCGGTGAGAGCACTGGAAACCATGGACACTCGGTACGAGGCAAAGAATCGACGACACTTGGTGGAGGTATTCTGGGACTACTGCTACAAGGAAGAAAAACTCCCCAAGCCAAAGAACAAAGACGACTGGGAAGAACACCGACCAGCAGCCATTCACTTGATTTCCAACATGACCGAAGACAAATTGTTTGCACACGGCTTTACACGCTGGGAAGCTCGGTGCATCGTCGACGCCCTTGCAATGGAAGGCAATGACATGCGCATGGGTACCGTGTTGGACATCCGTGATGGGAAAATGCATGTCATATGGCAGGGCGACAGGATTAGGGACGACGAGTGTAGTTGCGTGCTTGACAAAAACACCGGAGCATTCGACGAATGGATCGACATGAAACGCTTTCGAAGGGGAATACTCAAAATCATGAAACGAATGACCTTTCAAATCAAACTACCCACCGAAACATGGTTTACATGGAAACAGGATCTTATACAAGATCGACTGACAAAACTACCGAACAAGCCAGCCGGCAGACGCTCGCTCCACGTAGTCCGACTCGGGGAACCACTATTTCGAAAGATTTCAACCTGCCTCAAGACCTTTCTGGAAGACTTAAAGTATGACAGGTTCCCATTCGAGCGAAAAAAAGATGCCAGTGGTCCGGCATTGATACGAGCCCTGAAAGAAATGGACCAATTAAGGCTATTTGCATCAGGGAGTGAAAAACGTAAGAGAATATGAAGAGTATATATAACATTCTATATATTCGTAGTATGAGATATTTTTTACTATTGCTTTTATCTACGGCTTATGCAGATATATGTCTAGAACATCAGTATGTCCATATGAATTATTTCAGTTCCAATTCTATTTTTGGCGGGGGTGTTTGTACTGATTATCAAAACTGTCAAGCACTGTGTAACGCAGACGCGACCTGCGTGGGTTACTCTGGAAGTAGCCTAATAGATGGCGCGACCGGTCTCAGCTATGCGTTGGGAATTACCTCTTCCAATACTCTTGCATATTTCGGTTACGATTATGATGGAATTTCATCTCTTGCAAATACACCGAATGTAGACAGTGTTGATGCTGCAGGAAGTTACGCATGTATATTGGTAGCAGGGGCCAAAACATGTGCGGGATCAAATCAATTTGAACAACTTGGTAATCCATTGTCAGGGATAGACGAGATAACACTGGGCGGTGTACACGCCTGTGCTCTAATGAATGACGGAAAGATTAAATGTTGGGGCCATGGCAGTGATACTAAACTAGGCAATTGGGATGTTACTGGAAATGCACCTTTGACGAATGTAGCTACACCAACTTATGTGACGCACTTCGGAACGCCACTTGCTGGTATGAGCAGAGTTAGAGCATCGGACACACATACATGTGCTACACAGGGATCTCTAACAGGACAAGGGGCTTCTCTCATGTGTTGGGGTGATAACTTCCGCTGTGGTTTTTCTAAAGCCGGTCTCGTTGCTTTTTTTGGCACTTGTACGCGAACATTCAGTTCCCCACAAACATACCCGGCACTCAGCAACAATGTTATTGATTTTGACGTTGGTTATTATTTTACATGTGCTATTAAAAATAACGGTTATCTCTATTGTTTTGGCAACAATAAAGATGGTAGACTCGGCATTAACGAACGGATGGCTAGTCAAAACTCTTGGAGTGGTAATCCATTCATTACTGATACACCCACAACCGTGAAAAAACAGACTGGGACGTTAAGTAATGTTGTAGGCGTATCTTTGGGCTATGAACATGGGTGTGCTTGGGATACTTCAGGTACGGCATGGTGCTGGGGGAAGGGGACGCCATATGCAGAACAAACAGAAACCGGTGTTTCCAAGGTCATTTGTACGTGGTCCAAAACTTGTTATGTATACACGGACGGTCCAATGAAGTGTGATATATCTGGTCTGGAAGATCTCAGCGTCTCGGAATATGGGTCTGAACTATCGACTACCGGTGGCGACTTCTTGACCGGGGGCGAAAAAAACTTTTTTTGTAACGATTGTGACACCGGTTACATCAATGCTGCGGGTGACGATACTACACAGGGGTCCTCTGTGTGTGGCGAATGTGACGTGAATTATAAAGTAGACACCGACGCGTGTGTACAATGTGGCGGCGCTACAACAAACGTAGCAGGTGATCCGATAACCGGTGCAGACACCTACTGTGATTTGGCGGATGGTTACATAAGCACTAGTGGTACCGACGTGGCAGACCAGTGCGCTACCAACTACAAAGTTGATTCCGGTGCATGTGTAGAATGTGGTCCGGGTACAACTAACACTGCTGGCGATCCAATAAGCGGTGAAAACACCGTCTGCGATGCCATTTTGTGTACAGAAAATTACCATGTTGTAAACAATGTATGTACACAATGTGGTCCGGAATACCTTCACCCTGCCGGTGACGATGCTTCTGGCGATGGTACATCATGTAGCCAGTGTAATACAGACTATGTAGTATCCGGAGAAGTTTGTGTAGCTTGTCTTCCTTCTTTCAGTAATGTAGCAGGTGATTCAGTAAGCGGTGGAGACACCTACTGTGACTGTCCACCACATGCTAACTTTATAGAGGCAAATAATTCATGTGCATGTATAGAAGACTACTACGTGAATCAAAACAACCAGTGTCAAATTTGTGGTACGGGGTTTTTCAATTACCCCGGAGACGACCCGGCCGGTTCTGAGAGTAGCTGTTATCAAAAGTCATGCTTAGAAGACGAGCATGTACAATCCGGAGAATGTGTTACATGCCCTGTTGGGACAACCCGTCCAGCCGGTGATGGAACCGCACAAGGAAATAGTCAGTGTACTCCGGACTTTTGTGACTTGAACAAATATGTATCGGGAAACACTTGTGTCGATTGTGCTGCTGGGTATGGTAATCCGGCAGGTGACCCTACCAGTGGTGAAGACACCAGCTGTTCTTTCATCCCGTGTGCTCAGAACCACCATATGTCTAGTGGTTTGTGCGTGGCATGTCCCACAGGTGCCATACGTGCAGCAGGTGATTCCGATCCAAACACAGACACACAGTGCAAATGTCCAATTGACTACCATGTGAGCTCTGGAACATGTCAGGCTTGCCCTGCTGGTAGTACCAACGCCCCCGGGGATGACCCAATTGGAGGGGGCACACAGTGTGGGTTTATCACATGTGGTAAAAACGAGTATGCTTATGGAAGTCAGTGTTTGAAATGCGCTTCCGGCTTGTACAACGACCCCGGCGATTCCGTAGAATTCGACACCACTTGCGACGACACACAACTATGTGACAACGACCAATATGCAAACGGTGTACAGTGTCTTCCGTGTGCAGCGGGTGAGTCCAACCCAGCGGGTGATTTGGCTACGGATGTTACCTCATGTACCACAGATTTGTGTACCACTTGTTGTGCCATGAACGAGCATGTTGTAAACGGAGCATGTCAATCCTGTCCAGACGGACTTACAAACATAGCAGGAGACGGTCCATTGGGCGGAAATACAGACTGTGACGATGTGGTATGCGAAGAAAACTTTTTCGCGGTGGGAGACGGCGAGTGCGACAGATGCCCTGAGGGTTCTTTCAACCTAGCAGGTGATATTTCCAAAGAAGGGTTCACCACAAAACCAGCCACAAGCTGCTGCCCAGCAGGACAATTTGAGCACATGGTTGATCTTTCATTGGGAACAAGAGAGTGTAGTGACTGTTCCGAAATCAGAGACCGTTTTAGCATGCTCAATTGTTGCAGAGGAACAGATCTAAGTGGTCAAGTTGCACAACTGTGCGACAGGGTACTCGATTATTACAAAAAGGTATGCCAACCTTTGGAAAGTGCAGATGTGTGTCCCGTTCAAAACTACCTTTAAACACTATTTAACATTACTTTAATTTTATTATTATGGGTGATATAAATAATCCTGAAGAGTTAGAAGAAAAAACCATGGAGACCATACTTCAAATAGCAAAATACGAATTTGATAAACTTCCGAAAAAGAAAAAGAGTAAACGTAGACGTAAAAAGCGTGGGTATAACATAAAATTTTAATTATTTTTATATTGTTTGGATAAATTTCTCATGGTGTCTCCGTGTGTGGCGCCTCTACAGTTATTGTAATTCTGCGAGATGAACTGTGGAAAGTTCCCTGTGCTTTGGTTTACAAAGCCTACGGAGGAAGTGTTCCGTGTTGGGTTTTCGTATCTCTGGATTGTGCTGGAGGTTGCGTTGTTTACGGTTTGATTGACTTGTTCCATTTGGTATATTTGCAGGTGTATTTATACTCTATTTGGAAACCCATCTGTTACCATTCCATACGCGATTGTAGATAATTTTATCCCCTTTACTAATGTTTTCCGCTGCCCATAAAGGTTGTTGGTTGGTATAATGAAAACACCGTCTTTGTTGTTCGGGATCTTCCAAATCAAAGGAGGCACATGGGATCATATGATCGATATGCCATTCTCCTTGGTTTTCCCATGTCATTCCGGGTACGAACTGTTTTTCGATATGTTTCATAAAATGTAGAATAGAACAACCAATCAATTCCATAGACCTTGAACTCTTTTTTTTCTTTTTCAGTGCATCTTTGATACGTGAACGTAATAACGTTTTTGTACGAAATTTTATATCTGTCTCATAACGTCGATTGGTATAAGCCCTTCTCTTCTCACGGTTGTTTTCACGATACTTCTTCTTATATGCACTTCTCTTCTCACGGTTGTTTTCATAATACTTCTTCGATCTTGCCCTACACTTCTCACGGTTGTTTTCACGATACTTCTTCGATCTTGCACTTCTCTTCTCACGGTTGTTTTCATAATACTTCTTCGATCTTGCCCTACACTTCTCAAGGTTGTTTTCACGATACTTCTTGACATATGTCCTAAACTTCTCAGGGTTGTTTTCATAATACTTCTTCAATTTTGCCCTACAACAATGTTTGCATCTTGAATTATAACCTTTACCCCGTTTATAATATTCCGTAAGTGGTTTGATTTGATTGCATTTGGTACAGGTCTTCATTTTTCTGTTAAGAGTTTATATACTTCCAAAGGTGAAACGTGATTTATATCGCAATCAAATTCCATTCCCATTTCACGAAGACCGTAAAGGACCAGTTGTGAACAGTAGAACCGGTTGGGATCGTTCCCACGAAAACCAATGGGACACAGGGACACTATGGCCCTCCAGTAATCGTATCCTTTACCCATATTTCGTATGTAAAACTTTACCAGCTTGTCTTGCTGTTCCATGGTCATCTTAACCGGTACTACTTCGTATACTGGTTCTTCTGGTGGGCGTAAATAGGGGTCCGCGACCAATTCAGACAAGTAACGACAAGCTATGGTCTCACCCCAATTGATATAAAAGCACACTATGATCTTACCATTGACCCTTCTTATTCTGTTCATAAGCTCCTGTACGTCCTTTGGGGCGTGTGAGCCTTCTATGTACTGAACCAGCTGCCTACGGAAGGCTGCGGCGGTGGTGTGGAAGGACACTTCACAGTGGCAGTATCCAGCGGGGACACGGTTTAATAGATTGTTGTAAGGACCAACTGGCTTTGCGAAAGAAACATCGAGTTGCATTTTATAAAATAAATATCTACATATATAAGTTATTTTCGGTGAATACAAAATGAGAAGACGTCTGTCAAGCGACGGATTCAAACTCTTCAATATGGCGTACACGCCAGACAAGAATAAGATACGCAAGTTACTTTCTTGTATTTTTCGCACAGAATACGACGATCGTCTCGAATCCTTCACGGAAAACTGCCTGTCTGCTTCCAAGCAGTTGTTTGCGTATTCTGGCGATCCTATAAAGAAGAACATCATCAAGAAGTTCATTGATAATTCTATCTTCAACCTCGTGTATGCCATCATCAGCAAGGACGGAAACTGTGCGACTGCCTTTGAGATGCGACAAAATTACCGTTATTTCATGGATGTCATGGACATGGCTCACCGGAACGGAGACCACAACACCACCGTGATGCTCTGGTCGGCATTGGAACACCATGCATTGAAACAGATGAAATTCAAACCTCGTAAAAAAGATATTTCGTTGAAGGAACAACTCGAACAAGAGTATGGCACATGGAGGGATTGTTACACCAAGCATCTCAAAGATATGATGAATTGCATTGACATGGACATCATTCCAAGCATGTTGGTGCTTCAAATGCACATTGACAGAAGCAAGTGTTACAACAGCATTGGACCCTACAAGTCAACTTGCACACGTCTGGCAGTTCAAGGAGTCATGGGAAAACATGCAATGCACAACGTAGAAGATCAGTACACGAACGTATTGCCCCTATACCACGATCCTCCAGTGAACACCAATGCGGAACTTATCATGATTGCAGGTCAGGCACGATAGGTAATTGTACATTCTTGTATACCGTTTTAATATCGAATACATTTTTTACGTTTTTCATGTCAAAATCACGTATCATGTCCGGTATGTCTTCTAAAAGCATGTCTCGAGGTTCTTCTGTAGTTTTGTCAACTCCTTTCCATTTTATAACATATTTATTACCGTTTCGTGCTCTTATTTCCTCTACTTCATATTTCTTATTGGTGGAATTTGTTTTGAAAGTGTATTCCTGCCCGGTTTCTTTGACATGATTGTATTGGTTATTATACTTTACAGTAGTAATGTAGTCTCCTTCAAAGTAAGCCGATAGGATGTTTTGTATACCCGGTTTGTTTTCACGAAGGTAAGAATACTTTAACATAACATGTAGGATAATAAGTCGTATGGTCAGCACCAGTGGTTCAAATGGTATGCCATGAATGATTTCTGTCTTGCCTTCTTTCGAACCTTTTCGGTCGATAAACATTTGCAGGATATCTTTCACATGGTATTCGAACAGTGAGGCGGCCGGAGAGGCCCATATCCATACAATTCTTGAAGGGTCCTGTTTTTTCGTCCCTTTCATCAAGCTTTTTATTCGATCACGAAGGTGATACGTGTACCCTATTTTGTATTTAGAGCCGTTGAATTTAGACAAGTACATAATACCGTCCCACCGTTTATTTTTAATTGTAGGATATGCTTTAGTACCTAAAAACATCTTACTTTTAATAAAACCTTTATACAGTTGATTCATTATTTAGACCCTTCTTTCTTATTTATACTATTTACTGCTTGTAGTTTCCTCACCTGTTTCTTTAGGTGTTCTGTGCCCCGTGGTTTGGTGTTCCGCATCACCGAAAGTTTACCTTCCGCTGTAGTACACTCTTTTATTGTCATAAGACGCTTTTGCCTTTCCACCGGGACGATCCACGAATTCCGTGTCTTGTGCCTTGCATCCGGCGCTGGAGGCTCGGGTTCGGGTTCGGGTTCCACAGGTTTCTCCTTCTTGCAATTATAAATCACTGCTACAAATCCTAACAGTACCAAACAGCCCATAATCCCGAATATTACGTAAATGACTACCGGTTCACTATTTAAAGGCATGGCGGTGGTTGTAGATGTTGCGTTCCGCTGTGTTTGCGATCTTAATAATCCATATGTCCTTTCTGTACTTAGAGAACTTGGAGATGGTGTGTTCTGTGCTGGATATGGAGAGGGAGTTGGCGTACTGTTTTGGTCTGTGTATGCTTTTGTTGTTGAATTTAAAATTGGATAGACCGTGGTTGGTACCTCTGTTTCTGCCGGCGTACTTGTTGGTAAAGGCGTGGTGGTGGTTATCATTTCTTCACATACTATGATTTTCTTGTTCCCCATGGTGAATATAACCTTGCAGGATGCACTCGAATCGAGACAGGCCATGAGATTAAGAACATTGCAGTCCATTTCCTCGCGAGTAGATGGTATATATAGTACTATAAATAATACGCCCCGTGTCCGTAATATGTGCCGTGCAAATCTGTGCCGTGGTATATTTTATTGCTTTATTGCTTTTGTTATATTTAAGATATCGTCCCGATGGGAAAAGGATGCAAGGGGGTCGCAATGGTTGGTAGTATGGAAAGGACACGCCCAGCTTGGTATAGGAAAAGCTTCGGTGCGGTTCAACCAATATTCAAACAAGTACGGGACCATACCGATAGACTATCGGCCACTTGAAGCTTCCTTTTCCAATAGAGAGAGGAGCGAGGTGGAAATTTACATTGACGCCACCGTTCAAGCACCACCACTCTCCTTTCACCGGATGGTGGTGTACATCAATCGTAGAAAGTACACCATGGACGTATTTATACCACACACCTCGGTGGGACATGGGCACAGCATGTGGCGCGTCATCTTACCCGCAAATACCGACATCAGCGTACAGCACTACTACGATTCTGCGGAACCCACGGGGGGGGCAAATTCTACGGTACTGTTAAGCTTTCGCTCTGGGATTCCGGGCACCTACGATACACCATGGGTATATAAATAGCAGTGTGTATGGGTATATGAGTTACCCACTACCCCGAGCTCCACAAGAATGTTGGACACAGTGGTACAATAAATACGTTGAATACGGATCCTTAAAAGACAAGAAGATAGTGTGGGTTGGGATGAAACTACCGTGTCGTATTAAGGCAGACGATGTCAAGTCTGTCGTGGGACCACAGCATGTGTTTATCGTCAAGTGTGAAACAAACTTCGAGTATGCTGTCATGGATAGTACGGAGAGCATGCATCGTCTCCCGAAGAAGTACTATACCACCTGTTTCCCGGGCATTCAGTACTCAAACGTTCCCAAAAACAACCGTTGCGTGGTGAAATTAACGAAGAAAAAGACGGTGGAACTCCCATATATACCGGATTCATTTCTTGAAATGAAACGATCCAAGAGCACCCGTAAGCGTAGACGATCCGAATCCACCGCCACCGACCTCGAGAGTTTGAATTTCAACTTGGATGCCCCAGAGTGGAAAGTCTTGGGAGATACCGCAGACTCTGTTTCAAACAAAGACGAGCTTATGCATCTTATACGCTCGGTGATTTATTACAGTGATAGCAACGAAGCTTTCGATTTGAAGAACGAATTCGAAAACATAACGGTAAAGAACATGAAAGACATACAACGTACAAAGATGAAAAATATTATATCCTTTATATACCACTACTGTCGCGACGAACTTGGAATATACCGCGAAAGACCTCCCATGTCTATAACCGACCTACAGTCATGGCTCGCAGAGGACAGTTCTTAGAATCGTAGATGTGATAGTTCTTACACACGTAACACTGGGGCTCTTTTAACAGGTGTTTGTCTGCACATTTCTTATGACAGTACATGCGACCACAGGGGCACGAAAGTACAACGTACCGGGTCTTTTCGCCCACGGTGCCCAAAGACTCTTCACACAAACGGCAAGAGGGAGTGTACACCTTGGGACTCGCATACCTCATACAAAGTGCTTCTCGAGACTTGGCTTCAGAACACCGGCGGTCCAGAAACATAAGGGGAGCATTCTCCATGATGTGCTTACAATACTCCCAGTCTTCACGACAGTTAGACTCAGAGGCTGACAGAAAAGAGGGGTCGGAAACCCACTGGTACACTAGATTAATTTCTTTCTCATAAGTTTTAGGTACTTTTAGTAATAATTTATCACGGTGTTCTTTCCGAGACAAAGAAGATGAATCGGTTTCAAACCCAATCATTTTATGCCACGCTCGATCAAACCCCGAACGCCATTGTACTTTTTCATGAATTTCGCGTACTTGTGGAGGTCACGGCTGGCCCCGAAACCGTATCCGTACTTCATGCACTTCAATGCAGTCTCTTTCAACCGAGTGGCCCATTCTAGACGAGGAAGAGGGTCCGCGGTCACAGGACAATGGGACCATAACACCGGGCGGAGACGATAAGACTCGTTCTTTGTTGGCGAAATATCGTCTTTCAGTTTACTCAGTTCGCGGTAAATATTACGACCGGTTGTCAGAAAGGCTGCGCGACCCACCTTACGCTCAATTTCTTCCTTGCGTTTGCGCTCTTCCTTTTCTTCCTTGCGCTTCTTACGTCTGTTCACCGCCTTTGCTTGGGCACGTTGACGACGCTGTTCCTTCAACATATCACCGGTCTCTTTCCGCTCCCGCTTTTGCGCGGCCACCACACTGTAGTTCACACGAGGCTTGCGACTGGGGAGTGCCTTGACATTTTGTGAGTGTGCCTGACGTTCCCAAAAGTTTGATTCCAAAGAAATGTATTTCATAGTTAAAAAGAAGGTGTTTTAATTGTTTAATCGTTTAATCTTTTAATTGTTTAATCGTTTAATCTTTTAATTGTTTAATCGTTTAATCTTTTAATCTTTTAATCTATTAATGATTATTCATAAATATAAATCAACGCGCGGTCACATATACATACAGTAGGGGTCCCCGTGGTCGCGGACACGCACAAGGACACGCACAAGATCACGCACATCACATCTCGTTTCTGGCCACCGATTCAGCCATGCCCAAAACTACCAACGCAAATACCAATTCTACTACACGCTGATCCACTGCCATTCTCTCCCCAATAGTCGAAGATAAGCAAACCAAGTTAGTTATAAATACTGCTTTGGAAATAAGTGGAATTCGGTTTATTGTTTGCAATTCATCGGTATAACAAAAACCCCATGCGGTTTCAATAAATATCAGTAATAGATGAAAAGATACCAAAAACAATACTGTTATTAATAGACCATCGTTGTGGTTGGCGGGGTCGTTATCAAAGAGGGTCTTTTTTTCCATGTAATTTCCAATTAACGAAATTACTATGATAAAAGATACAATAACAACAATTCGTTTTAATAAACGAACGTATTTTTCCATCTCTTCTCCCACGTTCATATCAGTCCTTTTATAAACAGAAGTTTTTTCTAAATCGTCCAAACCAAGATCAAGTATACGAAAAAGTATCAAGGCAATAAAAACACACAAAAATTCCATGAAACGTTCAGTATCTTCAGTGTATTCACCTAACAATAATGAAACCAGTACGAGTGTCCCACTGGATACGAAACTTCGCACCATTTCAAGAGCCGGTGGTGGTTTTTTGGCATTCAATTTAATCATAAATTCTGCAAAATAAATCAAAAAACCAAACACTGCAAAAGCCGAAACAATAGCATTTAAACACCGGGTCAGTATAAAGGAATCTTTTATTTCAGAATCATCATAATCCGAGAAATTCAGCCATGCTATGACTAATGTAACAAAGTATAGTGCAGCTGCAACAAAGCTAATCGGAGTAGACAATTTTTGTAGTTTTTTTATCGGTTTCCCAAACATAGAATTAGCGATGTTGTATATACCACCACAAATCTCACTCATAATATATCAAAATCTTAACTGGTATATATATTCCTTATTTGTTAATTGTGAATATATAATAGTCCTTTGTTATACCAATATGTCACTATCCAATACATTTGTATCTTTACCCACTTCTGAATTTTTATTAAGGCACGTGGTCATGATAAATTACGCCGGTAAAGTTTACGTAGTCCTACGTGGAATTGAACTTATGGAGACTGCCGATTCGTGGATTTGGTGGTTGTTGTTAGTATACGCCATATGCATGTTGCTAGGAATGTACTGGTACACCCGGTTTTGGCTACTTCCTGAAGATCTACGCTCGTTCTACTGTGAGGAAAAGCACGCGCTCCATAGGTATGGACCACGATGGATTATTTTTGGAGCTTCACTCTTCTACCTTGTATTTACCATCTTGTTTTTCTTCACCACGTATCTTTCCTTTGCTTTGTGGAATCTTTGGTGTTTTCTGAACCTTGCCTTGTCTGCAATGTTGTACGAGAAAGGTGAGACACCAAAGGCACCGTGTTTGACTGTAACTCAGGTAAAGGCTCTTACGTTTTAACGAAACTATTAACATAAAGTATATATTACTTACAACTACGTATTAAATGACAGGTCCGAAGTCTATTAAAGAGGCTATTGAAAAGAACACTAATGATATAACAAATCTCGAACAAGAGATAAAAAAACTCAAACAACAGATAAAAGATCAAGCTGACATTATACGTGGAAAAACAAATAGACGCGATATATTCCTACAAAAACTTCAAAATAGGGTAATATTAATAACCGAATATCTTAAAGGATATCCGAAATTTAAAAGACTGAAGAATGAAAAAGATGCAGCTAGAGCACTGGCAGGGATGGGAGACCGGAAACTGAAATATTAGCCGATGGGCATAGTAGTATGAATGCAGGTGTTGTAGCACGGTGTTGTACCGGTGGCTTTTTTATGTTCAAAAATAGTGTGTCCAACCTCATGCGTCCCTTTGAAACGTTCCATATACCACATTTGTGAACGTATAGTGTAGCCTCTCCATAAAGATTGAATATTAATCATTTTATATAAATTATACTTTCTTATATACCCAGAATATTGTACCGGTTAAAATTTTATTTTCTTTTTTTTGTATACAAATATATCACCGGATCCTAAATTACACTGTTCTCTGCTTGTTTTATTAACGTTTCGAATTTTGGGGTTTTTTATAAATGCCAATGCATCCACCATGCGAGCGGCTACGTTTACAGTGTCACCAAATGCATCTGGGTTAAAACAATAGTTATCTGCAACACGTTTATTTCTAACTAAAAAAAAATCACCAAATGCCGCACAGTACATTACCTTTCTATTGGTCATTGAATTGAATTCACCTATTGCTTCACGAGCTTGAGTGATACTTAAGTTAATAAGCATTGCCGTTTTATCTCGTTTTATTTTAATAGCAATCCACCCCCTTTTAACCAATTCTTCGGTTATAGACACAATTGTTTCAGTGAAACCACAATAATTACCATTATTTTTACAATTACTGTGAACAAACAATACCATTCCTGTTTTTATTTCTTTATCTGGTGTAACCCACAAGTTTATAACTTCGTTCCACAATACCTTTCCTTGTTTTATTTCTACTTGTTTTGTTTCCTCACCATATTTATAATGGTTCGTCCAGCCGTTACAGTCTGTTTCAGCCTGTTCCGATCGAAATACAGTTTCATTTGAACATACCGTTGCCTTATACCCCAATGTGCGACATACTTTACCTTTTTTGGTTACACCTTGTGTTTCATATTTTGTTGCACTGTCTACATTTTCACCAGATGCTAAACCTATCCTAATATGTATATTATTCTGATATCCCTCACCCAGTGTGACGTTTAGCCAGTTTGTTCTCCTAGCATAATCCATTAAAAATATTATATTTTCTATACATTCTATTGCTTTATCCGCAGAATCAATGTTTTTCGAAGCAATGAATGCATCTCCTTCGGGTGAAGAATCGCATATTTTAAAAATAAAATGGTTAAAGCATGCTCTTAATATAGCATGATGCCATTGTAGTGCTTTAAACATTCTCTCGGGTTTTTTTTTCCATAGATTGGATGAACTTTTAATATCGGTAGATATAACAAATAACATTTAATAAAAAGTAATGTAAATATATATATGAAACTATTTTTATTGTACAACAGTCTTATATACCCAGAATATTGTACAGTTCTAAATCAATCCCTCGTGGTTCTCCCAAAGCGATGTACTGTGCCCGTTTCTTCACCTCGTCTTCTTCTTCCGATAGTTGAAGGTCTGGTTTTATGCTTACCACTCTCCAGTCTTTTGGTTCGGGGGTTTCGCCCTTCTCCCATGCTTCAATATGCTGTTTCATGTCCACCACCGTCTGTTGCAGTCGGTAAATCTCCTTGTAAAGCTCTGGTATCTCTTCTTCTCTCTTACGTTTCTTGCTAAGAAGTTTGCATTGGTCGCGCAAATCACCCATCGTTCGTTTGGATTCCTTGTGGTGGACGCGCTTCCACGAACTGTACCGCGTGTAGTATTCTTCCAGCACATCTTGTAAGCATGCTTCGGTCCATGCGGTCAAAGAACTGAAGGCGGTCACCCCTTTTAAAATTGATGTGGTGTTCCCACACGCATGCATAGTGCACTCTCCGATCAACCCACCTTTCAGAATCTTTGCTGTAAACTTGTTCCCCTTAAAGCTGAAAAAAACAGTGTCCATTTCGGACACCAGTTTGTGCTGCAGCATATCCGTGAGGCTCATTTGATGAGGCCCAACAATACTTATATACTGTAGATTTCGATTGGCTTGTTACACCCGGACCCGGTCACAAAAACTCCGCCAGAAACACCGGGTGACTCGTACACGTATGCAGTGTAATTGTTCAGCATTTTGTGGTCGATCATCTTGGCAGGAGTGTGGTCAAAAATAAGTTCGGATCCAATCCGAAGTGTAAAGTCCTTGTAACAATTGTCCGTCACCCAAACCACGCGTTTATTGTATGGCATACCCTTCCTTGCGTACTCTCTATCTGATGGTATCACCCTACGAGTGTCCATTGTAGCCAGAATCGTTGGACATGCGTCCACCACGCGAATAGACATATCGGGGGACGGTGGAATACGGTAGTTTCCCTCTATTTCTAGTAACTCGGTGAATGGGACACCGTTAAACTCGTACGTAGAACAACCTTCAGTGTTTACAACGTATTCGCCCTGACCGTACGCGGTGCACACCTGAATACCGTTTGAGGTAGAACAACTCATACGAATTATCTTGCGTAAACTGGGAGAAGAAGACCGGCTAGAAAACATGAAGATTATACACACACACAACAAACCAATCACAAACAAGTAGTAATTCACCGGCTTGCTCTTTTTCGGGGGAGGCTCCGGCTCGGACTGGATTACAAACTGAAGCTTCTTCGGCTTCTTGCTTAAATCGCGAATGTCTATATTAAGTTTAGGAAAACTTGACATTTGTAAATAGTACAACTATATTTATACAATACTCGATACTTAATGTATTCGGACATATACGGTAGGAACAGGGACGAGAGAGCCTCCAAAATGTACTTAAAAGTTGCACCCAAAGGTTATACCAAACCACAGCCTGAACGCAAACGGTTCTCTGCACTTGACATGGTAGCCCACTTTCGTTACGGTGAATACGTAGAAGACCTCACCAAACTAACAGACGACCGCACTTACATCGTTGTACGCTCGCAAAAAACCACCAGACAGTATAAGAAATATTATTTTATTAAAGTCGATTTAAAACAAATGTCAGGCAGGAACAAATTCATGGGCACATGCACTTGCAAAGACACACATACCATGTGCAAACACAAAATAGCACTACTATACACCGTGCGAGGAAACATGTACAACCTCAGGTTTTTATAGGGTCACACCACACATGTTATTCAATATGTACCAAAAAACGGCTTGATAGGTAACCGGTACAAAAATTTGTAGTCTAAATCGAGAAAAACGTCGCTAGCATGGGAATAACGAT
>Ga0233415_10000147_pt1 | contig 34033 bp, 42 predicted proteins | sample Na_anoxic_12_MG_FD_188631 | JGI IMG/M metagenome (GOLD analysis project Ga0233415, IMG submission 188631) | Seawater microbial communities from Saanich Inlet, British Columbia, Canada - Na_anoxic_12_MG | ecosystem: Environmental > Aquatic > Marine > Inlet | place: Canada: British Columbia...
ATAAAGCGCATAACAATACGTTCAACGCCGAACCGCGAGGTCGTGCGATCTTTCCCAGTGGTTTCTGTTTCTTTATTTTCGTTCATAATATTTCCTTTTTAGTAGGCGGTCGGGTTAACTCAGCGTTGGGTGGCGTGAATATTACCACTCAGTCTTTTGTATCTCCATCCCAAGCCTTACAAGATCACAAGCAATCATAACTATAGCTGAATATTTAACCCAATTAGGTGTTGTCCCTAACCAAATGATAAAGCCGTTTACTGGGAATTGCCACAACCACTTCATGTTCTGGCTAATAAAATCACTTATCATCCTTCCACCTTTTCAGTTCTGGTCAATAAGATCACCGTTAAATCTTTATCCGCACACATATTAACAATATTCAAAAAATACTGGTGCTTCCACTGGTTCAACAGTTTCTGGCAATCTGTAGTCGTCCCGCTAATAATTTTATATTCTTCCATGGTATTCAATCCTAGGCACTGCAACCCAACAATTTAATCAACTGGATTTGCGAGTTCATGCGTTAATTTTAGGTTATTCAGTTGCTTCCATTTAGGAAAGTACTGTGTTTTCTGGTTGGCAAACCAGTTATCAAGGCGTTATCTTCCTATTTACTAAGGGCTTTTAGCAGAGCACTTTTGCAAGGAGGACAGATGTGTTTTTCTGCGTCAGCATAGTAAGATGTTATGGTTATATAGTCATTCGTCGGGTTATGTTCTTTAACCACAATCGCTGAAATTTTACCTTCAAGGCAGCTTTCACCACACATATCACAGTAATATTTTATAATTTCTTTCTTCATTCTATCACCTCTCTTGTTATTTCTTCGCAGATCGTTGATTTCGCAATATCAAAGCAATAAGAGTCTATGTACCCAGTTTCAGAACAGATACCAACCTCGATTGCTACAAGTTGTAATTGAATTGCGTTACACCTATATTTTGATGCAATGCTAGATAGTTTCTGGTCGCACCCAGTCAACATCAAAGATAACAATTCATTCAACGAAGACCCACGAGAACGTGCGAATTGTTGAGTTTCTTGTCCTCCTTAGTTTTAGTTAATGTTTCCAGTTTAGGGTTGGTGGGCTTGTTAACTCAAGCGTTATGCGCCTTTCATCTTTGATAGTATTCTGTTAATTTTATCTTTTTTAAGTCTGCTTTTCCTACCTGTTGACTCATCACGGAAAAATTGCTTACCTTCCTCAACACACCAAAAATGTGTTACAGCAAGCCAAAAATGTACAAATGCAAAAATAAAGCGCATAACAATACGTTCAACGCCGAACCGCGAGGTCGTGCGATCTTTCCCAGTGGTTTCTGTTTCTTTATTTTCGTTCATAATATTTCCTTTTTAGTAGGCGGTCGGGTTAACTCAGCGTTAGCTTCCAAAATATTCTTTAACAGTGGAATGTCCACAATTGCATTGGTTGCCGTAATGTTCTTTGTAAAACTTGCAATCGTTGTCATGGTCTCCACCATCTCTTTCTATCAGCATTTTCTCCAGCTTCTTGCATGTGGATTGGTAATATTCAGCTTTTGCCTTAAACAAACTCTCAGCATTTAAAAACATGCTCATTGCAAAGTCACGATGTTGCATAAATTCAGCTAACAAGGCGTTCAACAGCCGACCCGCGTCTACGTGCGTTAAATCGGTGGTAGCCTTGCCCTCCTTAGTGTTAAATTAGTTTATGTGCTCGCTCGTTGGCGGGCGGGTTAACTTGGCGTTAAGTAGAAAAGCCTACCCATGTTGGTTCGGGCTTATTCTATGTCAATTTTGCTACTGTTTTAAGACATTTATTCGGCGGTCTGCTATTGTGAATATATCCAAATCTTTTTCTATGCCTATAAAATCACGCCCCAAGTTATTGCAAGCCACACCTGCAGTTCCACTTCCCATACAATTATCAAGAACAGTATCACCTTCGTTGGTGTAGGTCTTAACAAGGTACTCAACCAATGCAACTGGCTTTTGGGTTGGGTGTAAGCTTATCTTTTGGGTGTCATGTGCAAACCTTTGAACGCTTCTAGGGTATCTGTCAGTAGCTCCACCGCCTTTAACCCCTAGTTTTGTTTTTCCGTAACATTCCCCGTCTTGGGTGTGTTTGGTGTAACTGTTCACAGGTTTATGCCTTGTGGTTTTCTGTGGGTTATAGGTTGGCAGCTTTTTATAAAACACCAGTATGTTTTCGTGGGCTTTCATTGGCATTTTCTTGGCGTTCAAGTGTCCAGTTGCTTTGGTCTTCTCCCATATCAGTTCATATTTTAGCATATGCAGGTTGCTTGCTCCCAACACCTTATCAAAAGGGGTTTGAGCAAACAGAACAATAGCACCATTGTCTTTGACAATCCGCTTATAGTGTTTCCATAATGACTCAAGACAAATAACAGTGTCCCACCTGCAGTTCGTAGTCCCAAAAGGCATATCACAGCAAACGAGGTCAATACTGTTATCTGGTATTCCTCTCATAACGTCTAGGCAATCGCCGTTGATTAACTTCATGGGTTGTCCTTCATATCGTTTAATATATCTAGTGCTGTATATAAATCTATTATAGCTTTTTTTACTTTTCCATATTGAACCTTTATTTTTATTGGCTGCTCCACATTATCTAAGAATATGTCTTGTTCAATGCGCTTAATATTATTTTGAGCTGTTTCTGTGCTAATAGTACCCATTATAAAACTCCATTTGTTGCCTACGGCACTTTATTCATGCCCGTTAAACATCTCTTTTTTCTACTTAACAATACGGTCAAGTTGAGCCAAACCTCGTTCTTTTCTTAACCTATTGCTCTCCGTGTTTAATTTAATACTGGTTAGTGCCAGTTGGTTTGCCCAGCTTACCTAAGCGTTGTATTCCTTTTGCCCTTACTTGGCTTTCTTCTTGGCGGCTTGCAACTTCGCTTGCTCTTCTGGGCTTATCGTCCGCTTAGACAATTTCCCATTAATCATAGCCCGAAGTGTTTTCAGCTCATGCGGTTGTAGCTTGTCGATAAATTTACGAAGCTTGGCTCTCACCTTGTCGTTACATTTCGTCACAAATATTCACCTGTATTCCTGAACCATTTTCACATACTGAGCAAATCTCTAACAATGTCCCTTGTTCTTCGTTAAAAACACTTACGAGCATTTTTGCAGCGGCTTCGTTCAGAAGTTCCATAAGCAATTCTTTCCGCTCTTCAGTCATGGTGCATTCTTCAGTTCCACCACTTTGTATAGGTTCATCAAAACCATTTTCCCAAAGCTCAAAATAACCGTCGGTGTTGCTTATGGAGAAAGTCATCATCTCTTCGGCTACTTCCTCATGTGGGGTTATCACTACTATTCTGTCCTGCTCACCTTTGCGAATCTCTTTTACTGTAAATTCTGACATGATCTTATCTCCGTTGTTTAATTAATATCAAAAGCATATAAATAACATAACTAGCTATGATAAGAATGTCAAGGTTATGTGCTAAATAATATAAATCGTAATACAACAAGTCAGTCAAGCCGACGCAAATTAGCTGCTTTCAGTTTCTGCTAAATCGGGGTGCGCGGCTTACTTCAAGCGTTGGGTGGCGTGAATATTAATCCACAATACCCTTTTCTTTCTTAACTGCTAAAATAACATCATCCTTGGTCAAACTAGTATATTTCAAAAGATAATTTAGGATGTCCGAGTCATGCACAACTTTGTCAGAACACAAATCACATTCGCACAAAGCATCATCACCAAAGTCCATTGCCTCATCAGAGTCTTCGTCAACCGATCCATATTTACCAAGTTGTTCATCGTGGCAACTAGAGCAAATATTCTCTTCACACTTTGCACAGGTTCCGTATTCTCCGCAGTCAGGGAAAGTATCCCCGCAAATTCCACACGCATAAAAGTCAACACCCATAATAATTCCTCATTAGTTTAAAGTTTCGTGACACTGCAACCCAACAATACGTTCAACTGGAATTGCGAGCACGCTCTATTTGTTGGCGGTTAATCCACCTTGTTTAACTGTTTTAATTCTTTCCATCACTGGCTGGCAATCCAGTTAACTTTGGCGTTATATTGCCCTAATCAACTTAGTGTGGTTAGGGTGTCCAGACTCATAAAGCTCAGGTCTATAAAGAAAACCATCTTCCCCCAACCAATAACCAGATCCGGCAGCGAGTTTTTTATCAAATCGACCATGCCAATTACCGTATTCTGTTGGTTCTCCGTCTTTATATTTCTCGGGGCCACATTCACTACATATCATTTTCCCTTTTCTGTCCTCAATCCCTTCCCAATCAAAAAAGCGATGGTAATGCTTGAACCCCCGTGAAGACACGGCGGTATTTTCTATACAACCACATATCTTACATTCAAAAAGTGACATAAAAATATAACAATGCGTTCAACGCCGAACCGCTACTCGTGCGATTTATCGGTGTTTTGCACTGCCTCCAGTGTTAAATTTAATAAATAGTTTCCCCAACTGCGGTCGGGTTAACTTTGGCGTTGTATGGAAAAGCCTATCGTAAATATTTAAGGCTTTTCCTATGTCAATCTTGCAGTGTTTTACAACTTGGTGTTCTCGTATTCAGATGGTGAAGGTATTTTAGATAAGTTTCTGCCCCTCGGCTTATTATCCAGACCTTCCCAATCATCTGCGGACTCTTCGCTATCGACAAGGTCAATTATCTCTTCTTTTTTGCCCTTCAAGGCGCTTTCCATTTCTTCGATATCTGGCTCTGGTAACCCCTCTTTAGGTTTAGTACCTAAAGCCATGCCCTGTCCAGCTAGAAGCAACAAACCTCCTCCTGCGTTGAATGACTTAACACGCATCTCAACCTCAACTTCGTTAAGGATTGTGTTGGCGAGTACTGCAACAGCTTTTGCTCTAGCTGGGGTTGAATTACCAGATTTCAAAGATTCTATTTCGTCAAACAGTGAGTCTCTTAACCCTTGGCCTGTTCTTTCCATTTGCGTTCCCTTTTTGTCGTGAGTAATAGATAAGCTCTCCAATAGCAAAAGCTGTTTCTGCTTTGTCGTAATCTTTATTTACGTGCGCGTGCGCCATCATGCCGAACAATTTTGTTTTTGTTATGTTCCGATATCGAGGGAAGCTAAAGGCATTTAAAATCCTTTTATGGCATTTTGTTTTAGTGCAAACAAATGGTCGTAAATTAGAATTACCAGATTGTAGAGTTTTTCGTATGTGGTATCTGTTGAATTCAGCTCCACACACCACACAAACCCTAGTCCAATAGATATCGAATTCTTTTTTCTTTTTTGCTTTGGCACAAACGTCACAAATATGACTTTCACCGTAACCATACTTGTGTTGTTTGTTTTTAATTAAGTCCCAGTCAATGGCACCCCATTTTTGGCGGTTGTAGCATAACATTCTTGCGCTATTTAAAATAATAAGGCCACAACACTTGCAGCTAGTTATCGGTCAATACCTTCGCTTAACTGGATTATAAGGCCATCCCATAATAAAACTCCATTGGTACTTTCTTAATTAATGGCCTATTAAAAGCCTAATTTTTCCATACAATAACACTGTTGGGTGGCGTGAACTAAAATCCAAACCACCCACAAAGTTTAAACCAATTCAAATCTGTCTAACATATGCCGAACAGTACCAATTGCTATGTCTTGGTTTTTTTCTACATTTTCAACCCATGAATCTGGGGACTTCATCACTTCGCAATCTTTGTCGCTAGGTGGTTGTTCACCTAGCAAGCTGTCAAGTTTTGTCGCAGAGACATTGTTAAGCTTAAACAGTAAATCTATTAGCTCTGTTGACTTTGTATGAATAGCTCTAAAACGATCGTCAACAAGTGCTTGACCACAAGATGTGCCTAAGACTTCAGCGTTTGGTTCCATAATAAAATTCCTCAATAATAATCACATCGTGGCACTGCAACCCAACAATACGTTCAACGCCGACCTGCGAGCACGTGCGATTTTTAGTAGGCAACTGGCAAATCCAGTCACCAATTTATTTACTAGCCTGCTGTTTTGCAGGCGGGTTAACTCTGGCGTTGTATGGAAAAGCCTATCCACTAAATTTAAGGCTTATCCTATGTCATTCTTTTAAAGTTTTACTGCCTTAAAAGTAGTATTTCTTGTCGTCCTTATACTCCCAACCATCGCTAGTTTCTTTTCTCTCTACAGTTGTGAGCCAGTATGTTTCTCCCCATGGCATTTTCACAGGATGCCACGCAAACCATTTCTCCCACTTGTTGGCGTAGCTCCTTGGGTAACTTTTGACACATGCAATTTTCATTAGTAATCTATCCCCATAAAATCTAAGACTTCGCCAGCTCCTAGTTTATTAATGCAATAATCATATAGTTTAGGATGTGTATCTTTAATCATCTGGAATCGGTTTGGGTTGTCCTTGTGGATTCCATACATGCAGAAAACACAACCTGTTCTTTCCCACCCTTGGTCATAAGCTTCGCAATAGGGTAGATCGTTTTCTTTTATGTAGTCCCAGATATCAGATTCTGACCAGCGCAACAGTGGTTTGCTAACGGGCCTCTTCACATCATACAGGTTGCAAACATGCCCGTGTTGCCGTCTTAACTGGCTTTCACCCATCATATTGCCAAGCATTGGTTTCATTCCTGTTTTCTTTTCAAAACGCTTTGCTGGGTCTTTTTTGAGCTTGTCACAACATTTGTGGCTGATTTTAAAAGGTGCATTAACGGCAAACTTCCAGCATTCAGATATTTTACTCCGTCCATTAGGTCTACCGTTCCATCGCAAGTTTCTTAGCTTGTCTGATTTAGTGTTTCGGTATTCGTGAATGAATTGTGATTGCTCTTTGCTAATCACAGGCCACCCATATTTCTCTATAACTTGGTTAAATGGCACCTTTGGGCGCAGAGTTATAATATTATCAAATGTCTTAACAAACCTCGTTATCTCTGGAAGCTCCAAGCCAGTGTTATTGAATACGCCTGTTATTTCAGGGTATAATTTTCTGGCGATATCAAGCAATACCGTTGAATCCTTCCCACCGCTAAAAGCCACATAAACATTTTCAGCTCCCCAAGATTCAACCCAGCAATGGATTAGATTCTTGGTGTATTCCAATTTAAACATAATGTACTCCTCTTAATTAATGGCCTATTAAAAGCCTTCTTTTTCCTAAGAACAATTTAATAAACCAGACCAGAAGAACGTGTGTTCAGTTTCGGTTAGGTCGTGGCTGGCTGGTTATTAGGGCGTACTCACTTCTCTTCGGCTACAACAGCATCTGCAATCCATGTTTCAGGTGCTTTAAGGTATTCAGGTGGCTTATCATCAAATAGAGAAATAGCAAAAATCATTCCATTTGCCATTCCGTGCATATAAGAATTACAGTTCCAATTCCCATCACTACATTGCACGTCCTTCATTTCACGCAATGTATTAAGTGCTTGTTCTAATATAACAATGCGCTCAAATTGACCTTCAACACGCGCTATTTCTGGGGTTTCTTCGCAATCATCTGGTAATTCTAAATCTTTACACATAATCATCTCCTAGTTGTGTTTCAGGCAAGTTAGCTAGGACGTTATGCCTCTAGCATATTACTAATTTCCTCGTATCTCCTACTATCAGAAAGTCCACCAACAAATGAGCAAATCTTATTTTCCATACCATCGAAGACATACCATTTACAATCATGCTTAGTTATTTCTAGGTTCTTAATAGTCCACGTTGTAAACCCATTAAGTACTACAGGCTTTGGTAAACCGTGCTTCATAAGATAATCATACAACTTTTTTCTATTATAATAATTGTCTCTATTGAGTAAAGCTCCATACCAGACAATAAAAAATATCCCAAAAGTACATAATGTCAGCACAATACCAATGGTTACATGGAACCATTTTGTTTCAAGGTCTGGCATAACAATGCGTTCAACAGCCGACCCACAAGCTCGTTCTTTCTCTTGGGGTTGTTCAGTTTCCTTATTTTCGTTCATATCCTTTCCTCGCTTGGTTGGTGGGCGGGTTAACTTTAGCGTTATGCCTCAAGCTTCTCAACACAGATAAAGTTAACACTTCTCTTCTCTTTATCTGCTTTCTTTTTAAGTTTTTCATAGAGTTTTGTCTCTACTCTTAATGTAAACGACCTGTACTCCTTTTTCTTTTTTCCTGCCATGATATCCTCTCTCTTATTTTTAATAGATGTAGATATAATACAACACTCACCTTGGATGTCAACATGTTTAAATAAAATAAAAGTGGTTGACAGTGCCTGTGTGGTGAACTACTATATCCTCATATTCAAAACAAACAGAAGTTAAACATTATCTTTAAACACAAGGAGGACACCATGAAGCATTATTAACTACAATTACAGCCACAAAACAAACATTCTCGGTGCTGAGTTGACAAAAAAAGTTTGTGGCTGTGCTGGTCGTTAATATTACCAAATTGGAGACAACATGAATACATTAGAAGCAGTAAGCAGATTGAAAGAGTTTTTCCCAGATGAGACTGTATCAGTAGATAAGTCTTGTACGTCATACTCAACAGGTAAAAATGAAGTGTCATACAACGGGTATGTTGGTGGCTACGAGTATAAGTCTGGGCTTGAGTCACTTGAGGCAGTTATCGCACACTTCACCACTCGTCTTATTATGGATCGCACATTCGATACACACTTTATTACGACTAAGTGTGGATCAAAGTACTGTGACGCGCTAAACAAACAGTTCTAGGAGGATATTATGCAAGGAACATTGGACACATACTTTGCAATAGAGATTAACGGCAATGAGTTTGAGATTGATATAGAATTTGATTACTGCGTTTCTGGTGGTCAAAAAGGTATATATCACATGGCTCCAGAATATTGCCAGCCTGAATTACCACCTGACTATGAGGTTGAACTGAAGAAATGTAGTCTTGGTTACGGATCACAGGCCATCGACCTTAAAGAGTCAAGATGGTGGGATATTGTGCAGGAAGGTTTGAACGATAATGACCGTATTATTGAGATGGTTGATGAAGATATGGAATCACAATCGATGGACGAATACTAATGAAATACTACCACCACATACTATGCGTTCTTGCCGTGTTGGCTTTGAGCGTGAATATTTAAAGGAGCCAGCATGGAAGACGATGAACTTTTTTCAAATTGTTGCGGGGAATCATTACCAGACTGGCCTGATTCTGATATCTGCCCACTGTGCAAAGAGCATTGCGAACCTATTAACGAGGATGAATAATGAATGAATTAGTAGTAGTAAAAGCAAAAGCAATCCCAGCCATCGAGTTTAGCCCTGATACAATGGAGATTGCTAAACTAAAGGCTAGTTACCCTGTTGAAGATATACCAAAAGACTTATCTGTTGAGGAGAATTACAACCTTGTGAAAGATGGAGCAAAGGCGTACCAGAAAACACGCAAGCTTATCACTGAAACCCACAAGGACTTGAAAGCTCCTTACTTTAAGGTCGGTAAGCAGTTGGATGGTGCCAAGAACTCTATGCTTGACGATCTTGCACCACTTGAGCTGGCATACAAAACAGCCAAGAAAGAACACGACGACATCGAGAAGAACCGCCTTGAGGCCATTGAACGTGAAAAGCAAGAGGCAGTAGACAAGATTATAAACCGTATTTCATGGCTGAACGGCTACCCATCAAGGTTGATTGGCAAGCCATCGTCTGAGGTTTCCGAGGTAATCGAGGAGCTAAAAAGCTACGACCTTGAGTGGGCTGGTGACATGGTCGAGTCAGCCAAGAATGTTAATGGTGCCGTGCTTGTTAATCTTGAGAATCTTTACAAGATGCAGGTTGAAAACGAAAACGCTGAGCGCATTGCCGAAGAAGAACGTATAAAACGTGAGGCAGAAGAAAGGAAACTTGCTGAAGAACGTGCTATTGAAAAGAAAAAACTCGACGATGAGCGCGAAGCCATGGAAGCAGATAAAGCAAAGCTCCAAGCTGAGAAAGATAAAATTCAGGCTGAGAAGGATAAGATTGAACGTGAAAACGAAGAGGCAAAGGCTGAACTTGAACGTCTGAAAACTGAGGCAAAAGAGAAGGAAGACAATCTCAAGGCTGAGAAGCTGGCAGAGGAGCAACGAATCAAGGACGAGAAGGAAGAAGCCAAGCGTCAAGCTGATATTGCCGAGGAAGAGAAGAAAGCGAAAGCCAAGGCATTAAAAACTGAAAATGCTCTTGCAAAGAAACTCGCCAAGGAAGTAGACGGACGCAGAAAAGAGACACTTGACGCACTTGTCAAAATCTTGCGGAGCGATAAGCCTGTTGCCGTTGTCGCTAGTGAGATTATCGGGAAGGTTGAGCTTGGCGAGATTCCTAATTTAACTTTTGCGTAAACTTTGGAGGCAATTAATGGAATAATACTTGCCATGTTAAAACTACCATGGTATTATTCCATTATAACAATCCTCAAAGGTGACATATGAAAACAGAAGTGACAATGAAGAGAGAATTATTTGGAATGGAAATATCCCAGAAAAGTAAAAGTGAGATGTTCTCCGCAACTGATCTAGTTAAAGCTGGCAACAAGTGGAGAGTCTTAAATGGCAAAGACTTGTTTAGTATAAAAAACTGGCTAGCCAATAAAAGCACCAAAGAGTTTATTGCCGAACTTGAAGAGACATTCGGAAAGGTGAAGATAAATTCACGAGGCAAGAACTCACATACTTGGATGCACCCTTTCCTTTTTATTGATTTGGCTCTTGCTATAAGCCCAAAATTAAAGATTGAAGTTTATGGGTGGCTGTATGATTCTCTTCTTAAAAGCAGAAACACAAGCGGGTCTAGTTACAATCTTATGTGTGGAGCTCTATATAATCATGCAAAAAATAAACGAGAATTCCCTTTTCAAATCAGAGAAACAGCATCTCTCATAAAGTACGCTTGCGATGTTTCTGGTGACTGGCAACACGCAACAGAAAAACAGTTACAATACAGGGATAAAATACACAACAACATAGCCCTACTGGCAAGTGTCCTTAACAACAATGGCGAATCTGTAAGGCTTGGGATGTTGAGGGCTAGGGAAGACTTTAACTATACAGCAGGAGACAAATAACATGTCAGAACAAAAACTAAATCTCTCTCAAAAGCTAATTGAAATTAGAAAGTCAGTTTCATACATAAAGAAAGAAACAAAAGGAAATAACGGCAAGTACGCATCTGGAGCTCAAGTACTCGGAGCCCTAAAGATAAAGATGGATGAGCTCGGAGTATTGCTTGAACCACATATCGAAAACAAAGAGTCGATGCACTATGAGCAAAAGACCAACAATGGATCACGTGCCATGATTGAAGTAAAAGCTGATATGGTAATGGTTTGGGTTGACGCTGAAAGTGGAGAGGAGAGAAAGATTCCTTTTGCATGTTTTGGAGCTCAAAACGATATTGCTAAAGCGTTCGGAACTGCACTAACATATTCAGAACGCTATTTCATGCTTAAATATTTCAACATCCCAACTGATGAGCTCGACCCTGAAGCTTTTCAGCGCAAAGCAGAAGACACGACAACCAAACCACCAGAGCCAAAGAAATCATTCATTGATTACAAAGCAGATGCTGAGAAATGCGAGACGTTAGCCTTGTTCAATGACTGGTTATTCTCAAATAAGGCCACGGTAAAAGCTGACTTGGACGAGCAAGACACGCATAAATTCGGTGTGTTTGTTGGAGAAATGAAGGATATGTTTGCAGAGCAATCAGGGCCTGATGACAATCCAGCATCAGAGTCACCTGTTGAAACTATAATTTGCCCCAACGACAACAAAGAATGTACGGTTAAAGAGTGTTCTGTGGCTATGGAGTGCAACACCACTTGTCAGGCATACAAAGAAGCAACTAAATAAGTTTCCTACCTCCCAGTGGAAAGACAGCGTGCCGTCTCCTGCGAAGCGCTGTCATCTGTTTCTGGTCAGATAATCAAAACCAGTTTATTTTAATAATTAGATAAGGGTGAATACATGCTAAAACCAACGCCACTAAATAGGTGCAGAATTTGCCAAAACGAATTCTACGGTGATTATTGCCCAGTATGTAAGGCAAAGAAAAGCTGTTGATGATACTTCATATTCCAGTTTGGAAGACAAAAGGAGATTAACATGAATGATGCAATGGAAGAATTAGTACACAGAGCTGTGAGGAATGCGTGTCCACCTGTAGGAGTATCAAAAAAGCTCCGGTGGTCTTGCGTAGCTGATCTTTTCTGTGTTGGTAGCACAATGGCTTTTGGGTTGTGTATTGGTGCTGGCACTGATCCTGATGAGCTTTTGGAAGGTGGTTTGTGTAAATGTTGCCCACTTGAGGATGAGTGATAATGGAATTTATAAATGGTTTACCTCCTAAAGAATCGTCTAAACAATATATCCTCGAACTAAACAGCCACCATGTAGCTGTTGGTGCTTGGAACGACGAAGAGGAGTCATTTATCATTGCCTCATTTAAATGTTCAGTGAGAAATGAAGAACCTTTTGATTGTTGGTTTGATACCGAATTTATTAACGAGAAAGATATTGCTGGGTGGTGTGAACTTTGAACGAAACATTTAGGTTAACAAACGATTCTCTCTCTAATATTAAATCTGTGCTAAACGCTATTCTTGCTTTAGATGAAGAGAATCCACACACTGTAATTATAAAGCCTTACTCTGAAACAACATCAGATCGTCAAAGAAAGTTCTATTGGACTATCATAGAGGTAATTGCAGACCACACAGGATACAGAAAAGACGAACAACACTGGGCATATAAAGAAATGTTTCTTGTGAATATATTCAGGCGTAGAGAAGACGGAGAATATGAAAAGGATTTACAGTCTGCCAACAAGCTTCACGAACTAGGTGAACTTGAATCGTTTAATAGAATCAGGAATGTGATTGTAAAAAACACATCTATTACTAAAGCGAAGGTCAAGGAAATGGCTGAATACCTTACACTGGTCATCCAACACGGTGAGGTTGATCTAGGTTTGTCTCTTCCAAGGCCAGAGGATAAGAATCTTTTAAAATATAAAGAAGCACAATAATAGGGGAGCGCAGAGGTTAATAAACAAGTTGATTATAGAGTTGTTAGAAAGGTAAAAGATGTTTAGCCTAATACTCTTAACAAGATAATTTTATGGACAGGGATTGCAAGCCTTGAGGCAAGTGGACACGTTCGCCACTTGTCGCTCCATAAATTTCAACGAACGACAAACCTTAGAACGATGGTTTAATATGAAAAAGAAACAACTACAAAGATGGTATAACAGGAGACTAGAAGTCCTTGTTGACCTTGGTTTAGTCAATGGAAAGTCAAAAACAAACAAAGTTATCGAGGAAGTGTACGGCGACTTTATAAAAAGCGGTGTTGAACGTCAAGAGCTACGCAAAAGAACAGGATTATCGTTTACAGCTATTGACCTTGATATATTATATTTTGGCGTAATCGAACCAAAAAAAGAACATCTTGATCTTGAATCTATCGAAGTAGGACAGAAGATTGGTACTTGGGATATTAAGGAAAAGCTTGGCAATGACCTAGATGACCATTGTTTATGTGTCTGCCGTAAGTGCAAGCATGAACGAAAGTGGAAGAACAGGCAACTTATTAGGGTTACAAACAAGGTTCAATGTGAAAAATGCGCTAGGCTTAACAAGGCTAAGCGTCGTGTCGGCCTTACGTTTGGGATAATTACTGTAATTGGTGTTAGACCTGTTAACAAAGACAACACGTTCATAGAATGTGAATGTGGTACTGTAGGATGGAAACCATGGTCTATTGTTAACAGGTCTGCATCATGTGGATGCCTTGGTGGAAAGAAGAAGGCAACTACAAAAGAGCTTACACTTGCACAAATAAAAGAAGATTTAGACTACAACCCGAAGACAGGTGTTTTGATCCGCAAATCAACTGGCTATGTTCTTGGTGGTTCAACAGTTAAAATAGACGGAAGGAACTTTGCTATCGAAAGAATTTGCTGGTGGATCGCTACTGGGAAAAGGCCCAAGAATAAGGTTACTGGTAAATCTTTAAAGTTTAGATATCTCATATCTGTTCCGTCAAAAGACCGCTTAGATGATGATGAAGTTGGTTGTGGTGTAGTAGTCCAGCCTAAAAGCGAGAGCAATAAGATGAGGATGAGCACAGCGTGTTTTAAGGACGGGATGTGTATAAATTATAAAATATGCGGTGATAATCTTTTTCGCGGAGACTGCCTAGGACTGGAGATAGGCGACAATGAGCCACGTTATAACATGCATGGTTCTCCATTGGCTAATGCGATATGAGATGGACAAAAAATATGGGCCATGAACTAGCCAAGCATAGGAGAATAAACAAACAACTTGTTGACTCTAGAATTGTAAGAATATACATGGCCTACATATCAAACAAAAACAGAACACGTAAGGCTATGGCGAAGAGTTTAGGGTTCTCTGTGTCGTTTATTCAGAATGACTGCAAACATCTTGGTATTATTAAAAAACGGTGTAGAAAACATGTTAAACTTTCTGGCTGTTGCGTGACTGGATTTCAAGATAGATATAAAGATGTCGGAAATAGAGAGTTTAGGGAGCTTGGGTATTGAAAAATAAAAAATATAAACCAACTAAGCAGGAACTTATTGAGAGCCGTCAACGCCTTGCAATAATTTGTTGTGCACGATCAGGGATAATAACATGTGATGGCGCAAATAAAAATATTCCTCAAGAGTTTAAAGACAAACTGCGCAAGCTAGATGAGCTACTACACGATTGCCAGTCATTGTGTGGCTGTGACGCATTCGAGGAGAATACGGTTAGGTCTTTGCTCCAAGTATTCCAATCGTCTCTTAGACTCCATAAATTAGATGGTGTCGGTGATATAATTACAACACTTGCAGTCACGCAGACAGCTTTGCAGAATCTTCAAGAGTTTAGCTCTGGAGAGTTATTAGATTCGTTGCCACCTATTATTGATATTGTTGACGGTCTAAACGGTGAGATGCAGAATGGTTGCAAGGACAAATACTTGATTGAGAAGTTCGATAAGGCTGATGAGATTGTTGCTATTCTGTTTAGGATAATAAATTTTAAGGGTTAATTATGAAGGTGAAGAAAAAACGATGCAAACGGAAAGGTTGTAGCAAATGGTTTACCCCAACACAACCACTCCAGTCTGTATGCTCTGCTATCTGTGCATACAAGCATGAACTGTGGAAGAAGGAAGAGAAAAAGAAGAAGCAACGCAAGCTAGACAAAAAAAGATTTGATGAATTGCGTCCTGCATCATACTGGGCAAATAAGGCACAAGTGGCCTGCAATAAGTTTATCCGTGAAAGAGATAAAGACCTGCCTTGCATATCGTGTGGAACAGTTAATGATGTCAAGTACGATGCTGGGCATTTCATCGCAAGGGGTGGTAGGAGCGAGTTAAGATATCACCCTTCAAATATACACAAGCAATGCTCAAATAACTGCAATAAAAACCTATCTGGAAACATAGAGAACTATAGGCCACGCTTAATAGAAAAGGTTGGTATTGATATGGTTGAATATCTGGATAACTTCCATAATCCGCAAAGGTTAACAACATCTGACTACTTAGAGATTGAGCAACATTTTAAAGATGAATTTAAGAGGATATCATTATGACTAATCTGACAGAAGACTACAAGGCAATAGATAAACTGAAGAAACGCAAGACTAAAAAGACTCAACCATACTTAACAGGAACGGTGTTGGGGTGAACCTGAACATGCAAGTGCATATTTCTACCTTCACCATGAAGGAAAGCACACTTTTTTTCAGGTCTTTCTGGGTCATACTTTCTGTTTGCATTGATTAGGGATTCGCACATAGAGCCTATTGCTTTGTCTCTCATGCGTAAATCAACAGCTCTAAGGGGGAGAGTGCCGTGAACGCCTTTATCTCCAATTCTGAATAGGCTAGTGCATGTGAACTCAAGCCCTGTGTTTGTCTCAAGGAAGTAAAGTATATTCCGCAACTCTTTGTCTATAAATTCTAGCTGCTTAAAGTCTATTTTCATACTTGTAACCCCAGAATATGTTCATTAAACAAAACCTAGTAATCTGAAGATAAATAAATCGTCTGGAAGGATAAGTAAACCAATAGACAGTAGAACGCCAAGAATAACAGTAAGAATTATATCAACTGGTGACATCATATAATTTCTAATGTTTATGCTTTTGTTAGCCTTAGTAACAATTTTATTATCATTAATATTTTGCTTCAAAATCTCTTACCAATAGAATTGTTGAATCTTTGTGCTGTTTGGTAAGTAGCCCTTTATTTTCTAGTGCTCTTATCAATCCTTGAACAGCAACCATCGTGTTTTGGTTTGAGGTCTTTACATCAACCATATCGTCTTTTATTGATACTAGTTGATTACTTACAGTGATGTCGAGTATTTCAACAGAACCTGCTATATTATTAATACTAGAGTTCATCTCACTAGTTGTATCAGAATGACTCAATTTGTAATCATTCAAGGCCCTATAAGTAGCCGTTGACACTACAACCATGAATATTAACAACAAAGATGCAGTTGCTCCTATACCTCTCAACCATGTCACGATTCCACTGTGTTCCGTACATACAGGATTTAGGTTCATGTTATCACCGTTTGTAGGTTTTGACGGGCATGTTTCGCAAGACATCTTGTTCCTTGTTTAACTATAATCATGGTGTTGGTATTCCGCTTGCTTTAACATCAAACGGTGTGCTGTCATCATCGGAATTCCCTTTGATAACAACGTACACATTAACAGGGACAGTAACCACCTGATTTTCAGGAGGTGCAAGAACTGTAACATTAATATCATACTTAACACAACCGCTTAATAATATTAAACAAATACAAATAATTATCGTTTTCATTTCCAACCTACCCCAAATAATGAACCTGTACGAACTCCAACCCATGCCATAGACCCGACAACGTTACCACGCCACTTCCATTTGTATGATGCTCGTTTTGCTTTAATCATTCCTTTTCTGTACCGAGAGTCTGCTTTAGCACGATATGCAAAAGCAAGTTCTTCTTCTACGCTACCAGCTTTATGATTTCCAACAGCATAATAATTACTGGCTTTAAGCAGGATTTCACGTGCTTTCTCACAATCCAAATCATGACGAGCAGATATCTCTTCATTTTCAAAGGGAGGAACCCATGGATATAAAAAGGGTGGTGCAGAAGCTCCGTCAAATTCAAAATCTTTTGGGATGATACCGTACTCATCCTCAAAGTCTTCAATGACTCTACGCCAATCCTTCCCATCTTTCTTAAAACTTTCTGTTTTTATTCCCATTACACAGGTTCCTCTCGAATCCACTCATCAGTAGCCATCAAAGTGGTATATGATTGCACTGTAAGCAAGGATCCAAACACACCAAGCCACGCCATAATCTCTGCATCTTTTGCAAGTTCAATTGGGTTAGGTGCTCCATACTTTCTATGAGCTACACGGACAAGAGCTTCATCACCAGCTTTATTCAAAGTAGGTGTAGTGAAGTAATCAAGATAATTACGTCTTTGTTCTTCACCATTCTCATCAATATATTTTGAGTCAGGCAAATCGACAGCAACTAGATTATCAAGTGATGTAGCAGGAACTCTCACGTAAAGTACAGCATCATCAATGGTGCATGGTTCCTGCATAAGCACATCAAAAGTAGCCTGATCCAGCTTGCCCTGATGTTAAATCTCATAGATTGTTGCTGTTGCTGTGCCTTTCCCTTCTGCTTTATATCTATTTGCTCTACTAGCAAAGCCATCAAGTGTATCTGTCCAGTCTGTATCTTGGATCGTAATTATCATTGGTTTCATAATATATTCCTTTTAGTCTACTACGACGTGCCCTTCAGCAATCACTGTTAATCTTGTCAAACCAGTTAGATCATCTTGAACGATAAGTTCTAAATCCTCACCAGCTTCGAGTCTGATAACAACTCCTATTTTATTCTGCCCACCAAAAGAAAGCCTACCTTTTACCCCGTAAACTCCGAACCTTGCGGCATCCAAGAAATCTAGGTCGTACATAACTGCCGCCAGTTCTGAGTTGGATTTAGCGTTAAAAATATTTTGGTACGTTCCATCTGTTTTCCTGAGAACAAGGCCGTTCGTCAAGGCTGTTTGATCTCCAAATTTATTCCACTCAGAAATAAGGTCTGTTTCCATTATTAAGATTATTCTTGTGATATCACCGACAATAGGAATGCCAGGATCTGGAGCGCGAATTGTGAAGTGCTGAGGAGTAACTGAGCCATCAACGTTTAGATTCGTTGACCCAGCACTAACTGAATCACCAATCTGATAAGCAAAATCGGATGGAGTGTCAACAGTGATTACATTTGTCGCAACACTCAAGATCCGTCCTTGATACCATCTCCCACCAGCCTCATTGTATACCGTTAAATACTGCTCTGCCACAAAGTTTGTACCGTCTGCAACAGTTAACGTCATATCATCAATAGCTGTAGCAACAGCCAGAGAGTTTGTTATTGCTGTATTGTGGAATGGAACCAGTAAGATTGGGCTTGTTTGATCTTGGATATTTACATCAAGAACGGGTACATAAGGGTCTTCGTCAGTCCCAGCCCCACCTGCTTTGTTGTATCTTGATATCCCTTCACCATCTTTTATCGCTAAATTTGCCATGTTATAAACCTATTAGGTTAAAGTATTGTGAATTATCACTGTCTGAAAAGTCAAGTGACCCTGCACTATAGGGCTTTCCCACAAGCTTTACACAAGCGGTGCCTCCTGTATTAGCAACGAGATATGTTACAATTGCTAAATCTTCGGCTGTGTGTGTTCCAGTTGCAATGAACGACTCTGATACAGCTTCAAAGGCTAACGTTGTAGTAAGCCCTGCAACAATCAAAACAAGGTATTGCTGAGTTGGGGTGTAACCTGTTTCCATTGCTAATGTTATTGTCGTTGCATCCCATGTGAATGAATCAATAACAGCATCGTCGAAATAAGAAGGTTTAAGCGTTCCTGACAGAGTTCCTATAGTCAGGGAAGCATCACAACCTGTGAATTTTGCGAAACTAAAGCCAAATTTAAACATTGCTTAACCTATATGGTAAGTTCCTGATGTGAATGTGACAGACACCGCAGAATTATCCAGTGTGAAATCTTCCATAGCAGAAATATCTAGCACATCTGTGCTTTCGTCTGACCATGTTATAGTGATTGATCCAGCTTCTACACACCTAACAATCTTAACATTTTCAACAGTTCCAGAGGTTATGTTAACTTTCCCCTGCGCGTACATCATCGTTTGGATTGTTGTTCGTGAGTCGTCGCGCCCAAGTTTTGCTTGCTTCTTAGATGTGTCCATTTGTAACCTCTTGATTTAGTTTAACGTGTTTACGGTTATTTACAAGTTGATTTTTCCTGTAAATTTATCCTGTATTAGTTTTATTCTTGCTTCTGTTTTTGTCGTGTCTAGTCCTTCAGCTTGCTGTCTCTTTAACAGCCTGTTTGCTCTTGATATTTCACGGCTTGTATATTTTGCAAGTTTTATATATCTGAAAAGAGGGTTCTTTTTAATAACAGCACGGTCTTCTTTAGATGCAACGTCGAACTCTTCTCTTAGTTTTTTTACTCTTGCCATATATTTTTCGTATTTATTCTTTTTTTCTCCACGGGCTTTTTTAGAATATCCAAGGCTTGCTCTGATTGGTCGCTCTGTTTCACCTGTTGCTGCTGAAACAACTCCTTCTCCCCAACGTTGCAATGGCTTAGTTGGTATACCTGAACCATAACCAGCTAAATGCATTACTGACTCAAACGTCCTGTTGCGGTATTCGTCTGCATTTATTCTATCTGTTCCGCCATCAGCCCACTTCTTGGCATTTCCAACAACATTTTTTAACTCATCTATCATGGATTCTACTGGTGTTATTGAGTTTGACCACCAGCCATTTCCATCATAGGTATTAAGCACTCCTTTCTGTATTTCACGGAGAAGTGGCATACCGTTCATATATCCAATTTGTACTGCGCGTAGCTGGTTGTTCCAAAACTCTTCCTTCTCTTCGTCGTCTCCATCAATTCCTAGCATTGCATCAGCAACACCTTGGAAAACCATTGGCAGAATAACACCGTAAACAATCAACATTTTAGATGCTGTTTTTGGGTCGTCTTTTATGTGCCTTGCGCCCATCTCAATCATTCTTGAGTATGATGCTGGTGAGGTCATGAACATGGTAAATAGATTCATGCCAGAGCCTCCACGAAGGAACCAGCCTCTTGATTGGTCATTTGCTGATTGCTGACTACGCTCAAAAGCTTGCTCAAACTTAAAGATACCTTCTTTTATCGCATCTTCTTCTACCTTTCCTGATTTTGTAGCCTCGTTATAATAATAATTGTAAACGGCATATCCTCCAATTGCTATCGCAGTTTTATCACCGAACTTAACACCACTCATCAGGATCTCAGATATCTTATTCTTTCCTGCAATCGCGTTGCTTGCTGTATCTTTAGCAAGATTTGCCATCTCTTTATCAAACCCTTTCTCTCCTCGTTGCTTGAACATTGGCGAATTGTCTTTAAGGAAATTATAAGCTTTCAGTGGGTTAGCTATAAACTTACTTGTGCCAGCCACCCAATCTGTAACAGGGATATCTGAGGCCATAGCAGGAATTGAAGTCAACTGTTTTAGCATAACAATAGGATTAGCTCCGACCATGGCAACAGTGATATTAGCTCTTAGCTTGTCAAGTATTGCTAGGTCATCAAACCTATTCAATATTGACTTACCGAAATCCTCTTGAAACTTCTGGATTGTCTTTAGTGCATCTTGACCATGGTATTGCTCGATGTATGCTTTTACCTGTGGGTTGTTGAATGTTCCATTGATCTCGCGTGTTGGCAATGCCCATGCTTTATAATGGCTCATCTGTTCAACATGGTTCATTAGCACACTGTTAAAGTTAGCCAGCTTAAAATGGTTTGTATTGAACACACGTTCTTTTAGTGAACCAGCCTTATTCATTCCTGTTGACTGCGATTCCATAAATGTAGGCTCTGCGCTCTCAACATTTCTATTTACTTCTCTGCGAAGTGGCATGTATAGAGGAGTTTTCTTTAAGTCAATTCCTTCAACCTGCGAGTAGATCTCGTTAATACCAGTATGGAAATCTTGAAGAAAATCATCCATTGCCCAGTGAACCCACTCTTTAACTTCTGGACTGACAAACTCATCAATTTGGTCAAGTGTCTCTTGTGTGATCCCTTGAGAATCGAACGTTGCTTGGATTGATTTGTCTTCGTTTACGCCTCTTGAGATTGCATATATATAACCTGCTTCCATTTCTGATAATGGTACAGATTCTTTCTTTCCGTCTGGGTAAAAGAACACTTTATCGTCATGCACGACTTCGGCTTTTGCGAATGCTTTCGCAACATTTTTACCAAAAACATCTTCTGCTTTTCCTTTTATTTGTTCGTGAGAATTAGCAACCATATCCCCTTTGTCGCGTGTGGCTGTATGAGCAACTGACCCCATGTGCTTCACTAGCCAAGACCCAAGTACTCCCTTTCCTGATTTCTTCGCCACCTTGTCAAGCATAGTTTCCCACGACTGAATACCGTTTGACATAAACTCTTGCGCGTACCAAAACTTGCGTGGAATTGATTCTCGTTGTTTTTCTTGTCTGCGTTTTCTTTCTGCCTGAGTTTCTGGCACAGGTTCTTCTTGCCCTGTGATCTCTTGGTTTGCGTTCTCTTGGTTTGACTTGTTGTGTTCTCTTAATGCTTCACGGCTCTCGCGCCACTTCTGCCCGTTCTCTTTAACCATGGTGCGAAGTGTATCGTATGCCAAAGCTAAATCTTGAACTGTTCTTTTTTCTCCAATAAGATCTCCGAAGATATCAACAAACTTCTGCTTAGTATCAATCTCATCAAGCATCTTTTCAAGACGTTCTGCGTGGGCTTCACTCGTTGCAACCTTGAGTTTGCCTTCAACCCTCTCGCGCTCACCAGCTAAAGCATCACTTATTCTCTCGGCACCATTCTCGTCAAGGCCAAGCACCTCTTCACGGATATACTTTAGATCGTTTTCAAACTCAGCACCACGACCTTTACGTACTCTGCTTTTAGGTAACTTTAGTTCTTTGGACTTCTTAATTATCTTTTCTGCCAATTCTGTCTTTAGATGGGCTTTAAGTTCTGTATTTGCCGTTGCTAAGAAAGCATTAACTCTCTTGCGGATTGTTGAATCTCGCTTAACCTGTGCAATGTCCTTCAGGCTCTTGAGTAGTTTAGCACGCACTTCAGGTGGGAATTTTCTTGAAAGTGTTGTGGCAAACTGTTCTTTCTGTGCAATTGACTTGTGGGTGTCGGTCATCGCCTCCATAACTTTATCTAGGCCAGCCATTGATTTTGCAACAGCCTTTTTGCCAAACCTAGACTCCACAACAGAAGGTGATGAGACAGCCTGTAAATCTTTAAATAGAGACTTGAGTATCTTACGTCCAATCTCTACTGAACTTTCAGATGTAACACCGTCAACAGTGGCGTTTAGTTTTGTGGTGTTGTTTATTGCTTGTTGTTCTTTTGGTGTTCCTTCGTCTGCCTTGCTGAACGCCACACCTTCGGTCTGTGTAATATCTCTTGCAACTCCAGCTTGTTCGACCACTCTACGCGCCTCACGCTTAACAACACTGTGAGCGAGTGCTTGCATGTCAATGTTCTTTAAAAGGTCAGCGTTGAATCCATGCTCTACAAGGAACTTTTTAATCTTTGCAATTAGCTGGCGAACGATTGTTATTTTAGGAGAATTATTAACAAGGTAGGCAAGTGCTTCCTCATTTATCAGCTCTTTTGGAGTATCAGCAGGGACAGAGTCATAAGCATCACGGATAGCTTTTCCTTCTGCCGTTTGCTTGTCCTTTCGAGTATTGAGCATTGAGAGTATGCCCTTGAAGTCATCGGTCTTATTGAAGCCAAGTGAACGTGCGTGAACGCCAATTTCATGAGCAAGGATGTTCTGTGCTGTTCCTTTACTGATGTTTCCTTGTACGAGTGTGGTTGTGTCGGTGTTCGGGTCGTAGAAAGCTTCAATGCGTCCGTCTTTAGAGTATTTGGCTTCTATCTTAATGTCAGAGTCGTCAAAGAGCACATATATAGACCCCTCACGGCTTGCAGGGGTAGCTTTGTTTCCACGAATACCGATGGATGCGAAGTATTCTGAAACAGCTTTCTTTCCACCCTTCATGTTCATGTTGTGAAGTATGTAAAAGTCTCGGCCTGTAAGTTCGTTTTTGCCAACGGCTTCGATCATCTTACCGTTTGACTCTAAATAACCTAGTCGTGTCTTTGTGTGTTCTGGGATATTATTTTTAATAATGTTCTGGATATAATCAGATTGCTCACTTAGTGGTTTATCCCACTGCAAGAACTCTTCTTCGTTTGGAGCAACTTCTACCTGATACACAGCCCCTTTCTTGGCAAGTAACTTTTCACGCTTTCTTATCAAAGAGTCGTACTTGTTTTTCAGGTCATACCCTTTTTGCTCGGTAAACTTCCCGTACTCTCCTGACTCATAAGGCTTCATGGCCTTTAGAACGTCAGACATCTCTGCGTTAATAGACCGAACAGCATCCATATCGTCAACGTTGTCACGATACATTTCAGCAACAGATTGAAGATCGGTAAAGTAAACACCATGTCCGAAGGCTTGCCCACCACCTTTCCCTGCGAAGTCTGTGGAAAACTTCTCAATGTCTGTCTTTGGGGTTCCGTGGAAAAGTGGTGTGATGGCAAACTTCAACCGCTCATCTTCCAACGTCATCGCCTCTAACTGCGCCTGAGAAATAACACGGAGCTTGCCTGATTCTATTAGGCTTTCGCCTGTCTTGCCAAGTTCTGCGGTTACGTCTGCTTGTTGGCTGGTGGGGAGGGGTTTGGTTGCTTTGGAGAACATCTGCCCTTTAAATAAGTTTACCGCACGTGTCCTGTCTGCAACGTCACCTTTCTTATAATATCTCACCCTTAACCCTTTATCTTTCAGGAGGGAAATGGTGTCTTTACTTGTCCCTTTTGGGACTACTGCCCCACTAAACTCATCTATCCCCACAGCCCTATTAAGCTTAACCTCAAAATACTTTGATGGCATATCCTGAAGGTTTTGGAGGAACTCAGCGACATCTTGTTTTGATATGTCTGATATGTATTGAAAATCTCCTTCAGAAGCTGATAGTATAGCATCATTTACATCTGAAATTCCTTGAGGTTCAACACTATCCAGCAGGTCGTTAAACTCGTCGTTTATTTCATCCCAAACAACTTGGAAGTCATCTTTCCCAAGCAGTCTGTCTTCGTTCTTTTTGATAGCTTTTAGGGACTTGAACTGAGGTGTCTTCATGGCCTTTATACTATTCAGGCCATAGTTAAACGACTCTCCGCCACGAGTGTTCTTCTTCATTATTTTAACGATGTTGTCTAGCGTTGCAGGGGTATATAGTTTTCGAGAACCAGCTTGGTTGAAGCCTTTGAATATTTGTTGACCTTCGATTATATCCTTACCGATTCTTTCTATATATCCTTTGATACCTTTTTGATTTTTCCTGCTGTCCATGCGTGACGCAACAGCATCCCTATTCGATGCTTTGTCGATTGATTTGCCCTTGGTGTACCCAGACGCTTGATGAGCTAACGCATCCATGCGGAAGCCACCAGCAGATAGCCCCTTCGGTAGATCTCTGCCCTGATTCCTGTACGCTAACTTAATGTCATCTCTAAACTCTTTGCTCGATGCTAATTCAAAAGGGTCTTGCCCAGCATAAGTCAACAATCGCTCGTTGTTCTCTGCCAAAGGGAAGCTGTATGCTTTCATTCGCATCCGTGGCAACTTCCCAATAGAATCAAGATATGCAGACTGTACTGCTATGTTTCTACTTAATGTATCTCTCCATCTGTCGCGTTCCATCATTGATGAATCTAAGTACCCACCTAGACCTATTTTTTTAGCAGATTCCTCAACGGTGTCACTGAACTTGCGAAACTCCTCATAGTTTATCTTGTTCTCAACGTTTGGGTATCGTGGGGTATAAGCATCAGCACCAAAGACTTTGCTTTCACTAGACGGAGAGATCAAGTCCTTATCTCCTATTAGTGAGATTTCTCCAAAATCTGTTAATGGCGTTTCTTTTTTTGTGATTGCAAGAGATGGCACAGGAAGGTGTCCATCCAAGTTATCTTCTGCGTATAGAATATTCTGCTCTGACAAATTATGCAGTGCTACAAGGGTGTCGTCTCCCTTCACACTAGATATGCTAACGTCTTTACCGACAGCCCCGACCTCATCGCGTAAAGGCTTGCTGAGTGTATCGAAGATCACTTGCAGTTTCGCTCTAACATCACCATAGGCTTTACCAAGTTTCTTGCGAATCTCACTGGCAAACTCTGTGAACTTCATACCTGATTTGTAAACTGCTTGTGCTAGATCCTCTAAAATATAAGCGCGACCGTCTTCACCAGTTACTTTTAATCCACTGGGTTCATCTGTGGGTCTAGCCATTCCTTGCCTGCGAACTTCAGCTTGTCCACTATCTGCTTTGCCTTTAGGTTGTTTGGGTTCTTTGCCAGTATCAGTTGGTAAAACTCCAGATCCGTTATCCTCTTGTCGTACCCCAGTTCTTCCTTCGCGTTTGCCCTTATCTTGTTCGGCATCTTGGTACTCCTCACGTTTATTTTCTAAACTTTTTTCTAGAGCTTCTTGTGATAATTCTTCAAGTGCGAGAGTTGACTCTTGGCCTGTCCAAAACCCACCAACAGGAGTGAACATAAACATGCCTTCATCTTCAGTTTCAAACTGTACACTCTCTCCTTCAGGCATATTATTTGACACATCAACAGCTATCTTATCACCTAATGCTTGTGTTTCTGAAGAGATTTCTTGCTCGCGCGCGCTAATCTTCCCAAAAGAAGTATCAATCTCATCAGCATACTGTGGAAGAATGTCAGATACTTGCTTTCTCAATGTGTCTGCTTCTTCCTGAGTTATTGCCTGACCTTCTCCGTCTCGACCAATAGTCGCTTGTCCAGTTTGCGCTTTCTCTTTAATCTCTGTCGTCGTTTCTTCTTGTTTGCCAAGAGTATCACCTAGTTCATAGCGTTTTTGTTTTATTGCTCTGTTTATTTTACGTCTTGCACCTTTAATTTGAAGCTCTGGATATTCAGCTTGTTGCGCCTTGAACTGTTCACTGAAATTATCTAAAGCTTCAAGTGTCCGTATTCCATCAACCAAAGAAGCAAGTTTTTCTACTTTGCCTTGTGCTCCTTTTATTCTTTCCTGAATATTAGCGTCTGCAAGCTCCATGGCTCCTACTTGCTGTTCTGCGAGGATAGAATCTGCTATTTTCTTAATCTCATCATTCATGGGAATAGCGGATCTCAAATCCTCTATTAATGCGTTTCCATCTTCGTATCCTTGCTCACTTGCAAACTCATCAATGTTTAATTTGCCGTTGTTGGAGAATAGGAAAGGGTATTTATTAGCCAGACCTTCTTTGGCAAAGTCTTGACTAAGCGTTTCAAGATTAATCATTCCACCGCTACGACCATCTTGGATAGCTCTATAGACAGGATTCTCTCTGGCAATTTGTTCAGCTTGGGTTATTGCAATTGCTGTTATCTCAGGGTCAAGTTGCTCGTCTGCTTTGGCGTATTCTTGCTGAGCAATCTCACCTTCTGGTGAAAGGTTACGGAGTGGCTCTACTTGACCAACAGCTTCAACACCCCGTTCAGGCATTTCAAGTAGGTTCTCTGTAGTCCTTTGAGCCTTCATAGTCTCTGCTACTGCTGGATCATATGGGCTTCGTGGTCGTGGAACTTCTGGGGCATACTCATCAACCGCAGTTTCTGTTTCTGCAACAATACCTTCCCTTGCCCTTACAGCATCAGCTTTTTTCTTGAACTCAGCTTGGCCTTTCTCAACCTGCTCTTGAGCTGCATTATACTGATCAAAATATCGTTGTTCCTCTGGGGTGAAAATAGGATTTTCTTGACGTAGTTTATTCATAACCGAATTATGAATATTGGTGTTTTTCTGTGCAAGCTCATCAGCCATGGTGCCAATTTGCGTTGTCTCTCCATAGATTGACTGTGCTAAAATCTCTGTTTGGCTCAACTTTGGTTCTGCTGGTGGCGCATATCTTTCATCCCCAGACACGACGCTATTCATTGCGTCATTTACTTCATAGTCAAGTCTTTCCTGTTGCCCCATTCCAGCGAGTCTAGTCTCTCGCTCAATATTTAGTGTTGCTATGGCCTCAGAAACGTTATCATCTTTTGGGAATTGTTTTTGTAGTGTTACTGCTTTTTGGTAAACGCTGTCGAACATTTCTTGGTCTAGTTGCTGTGTCTCTCCGCTTTGCACGATGGAGTTAAACTGCTTCATCTCGCTAAGAGCAGAAATCTTTTCTCTTACAGCTTGAGGTACTTCTTCGAGCTGACCGTTTGGTTTTTTGTAAAAGAAAGGTGTAATACCTGCACCCATAACGCCACCAGCTATTGCACCTGATGTCATTACTTCTCCAAGCTCATTATACCATTTCACCTTTGGATCAACGAACTCCCCTGCTATAATGTTTTGGGCTACTTGTTCAACACCTGATTGCACAGCTTCCTCTGGTGCCTCAAGAGCCATGCCTTTTGCGATTGCTTGTGCAAGGTTTCCTTTGAACTTTTCTCCAATGATATCGTCAAGAAATTTACCTGAGACAACACCAGTCAAAGATGTTAAAGCTCCAACTCCAAGCCCGTACCTAGTTGCCATAGCCCCAGCAACCTTTTTACGTGCCTTGGTTTCGTCTCCTGTTTCTTCAAAAGCTTTTTTATACTCTGGGGTGGTTACAAACTGGTCACGAGCCTCATCGCTCATCATGCTATCATATATGCCTTTTCCTGTCTCAGCTCCAGACATAGTGCCTTCACCTATTGCACTTCCGATGAGTCCCATTATCCATGGGCTTAATTTTACACCAGCACCTTTCAATCCTTGTATTGTTCTGGCTCCTGTAGCCATTCCAAGAATTGTAGATGGCGCAGACTCTACTACCATACCAGCTACTTTTTCAGGAGACTTCCAAGCCTCTCCACCTAAGAAACTAGCGAAGAAACCCTCACCGCCTGTACCATATGTTTTTTCTTGTTCTTTTTTGAAATGAGCAGATTGTTTACCCGTGAACATTTCTTCACGGCCTTTATACAGTTGCTCAATTCTTTGACCAGCTCTGTCAATAATATTGTTATCTTCAACACCGTCAAAGTCAGGCAAAATATTTCCAGCTACATCAATTGCTCGACCGCCAAGTTGCCCAAGACCAGCCAAACCTTTACCCAAAGAGCTTACATAGTCCTGAGTTATCTGACCAACTCCACGCTTTGGCTCAAACCCTTCCATCCAGTTAGACCTAACTGTTTGTTGTTGGTCTGGTGAGAACGCTTTGTAAGTATCATTTGTGGCGATATTGCTATCAAAGTATCCACCACGAACCACCGACTGCTGTTCAGGTGTATAACTGTTGAACTGATCACTTTTAGATATAGAATCCCAGTTTGCCATTTTGCGTCCTGTTTTTTTTGGTTACTTTGTTCCAGCAATTATACCTTAAAACTCGAAACTATCAAGGAATGCTTGGTCACCTGAATCAAGCTGGTTACCACCTCCACCGAAGTAGTCCTCCTCTGACAACAGTTCGCTACTATCACTCAATGGATCTGAAAGAAATGATTTTCTGTAGTCGCCGTACTCTTTCTTTCTTTGCGCTATAGTCCCAGCCTCTAAACCTTTCTGTTGCCTCACATTACGCCCAGATTCTGCCTCTTGTGCTCTAGTTGTCCGTCCAGCCTCTAACTCCTCGGCTAGTCTTGCACTTTCTTCTGCTGACGCTGTACTCATTTGTGATTGAAGTTGTTGCCTTCCAGCTTCAGTTTGAGCACTCATTGTGGCACGGTTCATTGCCCCTGCCTCAGTAAGACCAGTTGCCATTAACTGTTGTCCTCCTCGCTCCTTCGCTAGTGCAAGAGCGTCGGCTCCTTTTCCTCTGTCTAGCATCCATTTTGCTTCCATGGATTTCTGTACTGCTTGATTAGCACGGCTACCACCACGAGAAAAGTCAGGCATTTGCTGTCCTGCTGACATTTTAGCTTCTCCAGCATTGTCACCATGGTATCGACCCACAGGTTCTGCCCTACGCAATCTTGGCCTATCAACCTTTCTGTAGTCACCAGTTGGGCGATTAAATCTAGCTTGCTCCTCTGTTGTTAGTGGCTTACTGCTGGCTGAACCACGGATATCAAGCTTTGAGCTTGGCACTTCAGTCCAAGGCTTATTTCCAACATTAACAGGAGTTTGTGAAATTGTGGGAGTATTTGGTGAAACACCACTAGCCATTCCAACTTGTGTTCCTTGTGGAAGTCCAGCAAGTGTAGGGATCTCTTCATTCTTTTTTCTTTTTAGTGGTACGGTAACAGCCATTGTGTTCACCTATATGTAATCAGTTAATGTTATCAGTTTGCTACTTATCCGCTATATGAATGACTTTCACCAAGTGATTCACCATGACTCCATCCCTCGCTTCTACCTTCAGATCCACTATAAGAGTTTGACATTGATGTATTAACTGCGCCAAGAGCAGAAGCAATAGACTGTGTAGCAATGCCAGCGATAGCTTCAGCAACTCGTTCAGCAAGCGTTGACATTGACGTGTATGCTTCAAGAGCTAACTCTTCGTTTTTTATAGCAATATCTGCTTCAACCTTGATCCTTTCTATCTCTGTAGTGCTCCACTTTGATAAGGCATCATACTCGCCAATTACCCCTTGGATGTTAGCATTATAAACAGATACCTTCGTCTCTTCTTCAGTAGCCCATGTCGATACAAGTGTTTTTTCAAGTTCTATCCCTGATGTGATAATGAATTGGCTGTTGTTCTGTGCTAATTCAAAATCCTTTACAGTTGTATTGTTTACAGAGTCTTGGTCAGCTTTAATTATTTCAGTTGCGACCTTTGCTTGCAATGATGCAACCTGACCAGTAGGTAAGTTGAACCCACGGCTCCCAACAGAATTTAAAGCATCTCGGTAAGAATTGTCTTGGTTTGTTCGCCTCGCTTCTTTTTCACGAGCGATTATAGAAGCGTATACAGCTTCTGTAAGTCCTGTCCCACCATCAGCAAGGTTATCTTTTACTTTTGCTATAAGGTCGTCACGGATATCAGATGAATAGCTTACAAATGTAGGAGTAAGTGGAAACACAGGTCTGTCTAGAGCTATAATATCTGTGTTAACTTCTATAGGATCAGGGTTGTAATCTCCTACAATTGACTGTAAATCTCTTATTGCTAATGCCAGTGTTGTTTGCATTGAGTCAGCAAATTCACGGGTATATGTAATTGTGTCTTGAATCTCGACCTGCATTGTTTCAAGATTACGAATTTTGTCTTCGTTAATGTCTACTATTTCGCCACTACTCATATCTAGTACCCCTTATTCCCTGATGATAACAGGTAAAATTCAGCATCTATATTGTCCAGTCTAAAATGTTTAACTGAAGATATCTTCACTGTTACGTACCTTCCTTTGCCATCACGGCCTATAGGGACACGTACTCTTTGCAATCCTACCTTTCGGTTAACAACATTATATTCTCGCCAAGCTTGGTCATCAAGTTTTATAGAAATGGTCATTGGGTCGTTGGCTTGAAAAACTTCATACCCAACATAAAAGAATCTTCCGCGCTTTGGGTTTTTAATACCTAGGTCAGTTGTGGCAAGCGTGAAGGTTCTAGTGAACTCAGCATTATTATCGGTGTCTCCCCTGTTAAGAATATGAACACCATTGGTATCTAGGGCGTACTGAAACCCTTTAGCGTTTATCATCGACGCAGGAGAAGTGGATAGCTGAGTAGTAGCCTTTCCACCGATATCTCCTATTGCTGTTTGTATGGCAATCATTATATTAACCTCTTGGTGTCATGCATTTTGTACCAATATTGATTAAGTTAAGTTAAACTGTTTGTTATTGTATCCTTTTGCTGTTTATTTTTCATACATTAAATAAACAAATCACTGACGTTATAAGGCTCTCCGAAACGATCACCCATAATACCTATTTCTTTTAGTACAACCGTTACAGAAGTGCTTATGATATTACCATGCACATTTGATATAGTAGGAAGCCCTGCTACAAATTCAGATAATGATGTATCTACACCCCATGTTTTCACAGGTGAGGATGTCCATATTTCAGCACCTAGCTTTGTGTTATCTTCAGTCGTTTCTACAATACGGGATAACATGCAAATCTCTGCATTACCCATACTCAATGAGAAATCTTGGGACAGAGCGACATTGTACCAATCGAAAAAACCATTTTTATATGTGTCAATCGTTCCAAACGTCCCGAATGTGTATTCATTTTTATCATTTAATGTACTACTATAATAATCAAAACTTATGTTAAAAAACCCTGCTTCACTTCCTTGTGCTGTAGTAATTGTTTGGATTGCAAACAAAGCGTTAGTTGGGATAAAATATTTTTCAAAACCATCTTGCCCTGACGAAAATGTATGTGTAGCGTCTGATTCTATTAACCCTATTTCAGAACCAAGGCCGACTGTCAACCACTCCTCAGTTCGTCTTGTTTGGGCTGGTGATATGTTTTGTGTGGGCATTACGCCAAACAACTCTTCCATATTACTGTAATGAGCTGAACTAGTTGGGAAGCTATTGAATTGATAGAACGATAGCTCGGCGTGTTCTGCATCTGTTAGCGTAGCTGCTAAAGAATTAGTTTCAATGTTCCAAAAATAGAATGTAGGAACACCGACATCATCTTGTTGTGTAATTTTAACATACGGCTCATAATTTGGAACAGCGCGAAGTGAAGCAAGCCTACCGCAACGATCTGTGAATTTACTTACTGGAATTTTGTTCTCTTTTGATATCCCGATAATGTAGCACTCTGAATCCTTTTTGTACATCACATATACGTACCATGGATCAGTTGATTGACTCGGTGTGAAGCAGGGCAAGAACATTTTCCAAGCGTTTACATTAGATGGAGTTTCTTCGTCGTCTGAATAAAAAGACTCTTCTGTTGTCATTTGTATAGACACAGATTCTATGGTTTCATCGTACTCGTCGAAATAATCACCCCGTGTAGTCACAGTATAACCACTCTTATTCACCCTGTGATTTATACGAGATACTAGCTTAACACCAACAGTATTTGTGGTTGGAGATATAGAAAACACTCGTCCTATTCTTAGGCTATATTCATCTTCTACAGGATTCATAGCATCGCAAAAATTTGAAGGTTAAACTCGAATGATGGTGTTTCTACTTCTGGGTTAATTGTAATTTCGTCTATTATTATCGGGGTTGGTGTCGATCCTATTCGTACTTCCATATTATATTTGGTGTCCATGGTGGCGTATGTTTTAACACCAGAATCTTCATACCCTGAAAATCTATCATATGCTAACCAGTAATTGTAGACAGGGGATGCTTCGCCAATAATACACATTGGTGGTCTGCTGACAGGGTAATCATCAGGCTCAATGTCTATGCCTGTACCATTTGGCAACTTTGCATCATCTGACAATTCTTCATATGTCCCGTCTGGGTCGTCAAGTATTAGCACCGAGGTGTACTGCATTTCTGCTCCCATACCACCCCATGTTTGAGCAAAACCAAATTCTTTAGGGTTATACTCTGGTAGTGCTGGATGCACATATGAAATTTCAGCAGGACTTACAGCTAACACTTCTCTGATAGTTAAACAGCACCAAACCCTAGCACCTATTTCTAATTCCTCAAAGCCCTGAGTTACACAATTCTCTACAGTAATCTGAGTATTCCCGTCTTGACACACATCTACAGTATATAGTTTGCCAACTGGTGAAATGTAACCGACTACAGTGTCTATCCCGACAACCACACCTTCTGAAAAAAACTCATTGCATTGACAACTTGTAATTATTTTTAATTCATCTCCACCGATAAATGGACTGGTAATCTCGATGGTAGTTTCTTCATGATTTACATAAAGTCTAACTATTGTTCCGTCTTTTAACCGATGTGTTTTAGTTCCAGTTGGAATATTCTTAAACGATAATGACTCGACTAGTTTAGCAAGTAACTTTCCAGAGAAAGGAGCATATGTCATGGCAAGAGGTTTATTCCCCCTTGTGGTTATTCGTGTTGGAACCTTGTTAAATAGTCTCATGACTAATAGACATAATCATTTATGTCCACCTAGATATGTCGTGCTCTGGTAGAGAGCAACCGTCAGATGTTGTTGATAAATCTATAACTGTTGAAATTCTGAAGGCATTACTTAGATCTATGTTATACAGAAGGTTGCTTTTGATGTTAGTGGTCATGGCAAACTGTGATGAGATGTCTATAACATCCCCAAATGTTACCATTGATATATCGTTTTCTAAGGCTAACGATAGGGAAATTGTTGCTCGTGGAGTAGTGGCCTCTACAAATGATACAAAAGCTAGGTTAAGCCCAATCGCGTCAATGGCTGGCCCTTTGGCAGATATTTCAAGATCAGGAGAAAGGGCAAAAGTTGAGGTTATCTCTACTGGTTTTACTGAAGCTGAGTTAATTGAAGCTCCTAAACCAAACTCAGCTACAGGGTTTACAAAACTCTGGACTCCTATAGATGCTCTTGTTGATAGCCCAAATCCTGCGATTACATCAAGAACACCTTGGCTGAATGTGTCAACTACATTGTCTAACTCAAACGTTGATGTTATTACAATATTCGTGCCAGACTCTACATCTAAAGAACCGCCAACAAGCAAAGCTAAGTCTATTGTAGAGTAAGACTCAGAAAAAGCGTCTACTGTTGAACTTAATCCTAAATTAAGATCAATCTCTGCAAGAGATCCACCAGTATCACCGAGATCAAAGTTTATAGAGTCTCCTGCTGGAGCTACATACCCTGTTTCAAGAGCGAAATCAATTGCGTCTCCTGCTGGTGGTGTATAAGAAGCCATTTAGATCCCTGAGACTCTACTTTGAACTATTGATTTTTCATT
>Ga0233415_10000149_pt1 | contig 33851 bp, 27 predicted proteins | sample Na_anoxic_12_MG_FD_188631 | JGI IMG/M metagenome (GOLD analysis project Ga0233415, IMG submission 188631) | Seawater microbial communities from Saanich Inlet, British Columbia, Canada - Na_anoxic_12_MG | ecosystem: Environmental > Aquatic > Marine > Inlet | place: Canada: British Columbia...
AAAGGGCTCATGAGCTTGGGCTTTGTGGTATTTGAAGGAATGGTTCTTCTGCTTTGTATGATTGGTATGATTTTTGCACAACCGGTTATTTCGCTTATTGCGCCGGGCTTTTCACAAGAGCAAATCTTTGCTGGTGCACAATTTTTACGTATTTTAATGCCGTTCATTTTTTTAATTTCAACCAGTGCATTGCTTGCAGGGCCTTTGCAGGCAGTTGGAAAGTTTTTTGCGCCGGCAGCTGGGCCGATTTTTTTAAACATCTGCTATATAGCTGGTTTAATTTTCTGTTTGATGTATCAGTTACCCATTACAGCACTCTGCTGGTTTATTATCTGTGGTGGAATTGTGCAGCTCGGGGTACACATTATTGCGTATACGCGTCTCAATATAGGCTTTGGCCTTTGCACGCGGAAAGATCTGAAAAAGTTTGGCTATGTACTGGTCCGTTTTATTCCCTGCTTTTTAAGTATGGGGGTAATGGAAGTGGGTATCTTTATTGATACCAGTTTTGCATCATTGCTTTCAAAGGGATCGGTGTCTCTTTTAAGTTATGCAAATAGATTTATGGGAATTCCATTGGGTGTGTTTGGCGTTGCGCTTTCTACTATTTTATTCCCTTATTTTTCACGAGTCAGCACGTATGCGCCAAAGCGGCTTGGCTTTTATTTACTTGAAGCAACCAAGCTTGTCGGGTGGGTAACGCTACCGGTAGCAATAGCTATGATGCTTCTTTCTCAAAAGATTTTTATTACACTTTTTCTATCGGATAAGTTTTCTTTAGCGCAAGCGGAGCAAGCTGGAACGATTTTAGTGGTAGTTTTAGGGGGTCTTTTTTTCTTTGCAGTGAATAAAATATTACTTAATGTGTATTACTCTTTGCATCATACGGTTGTTCCCGCATTGATTGCCGTTGGGTCTGTTTGTACGAATACCTTTTTAAACTGGCTTTTCATTGATTATTTCCAGGCTGCAGGGCTTGCTTTGGCGACTGCGATAGCTGCATGCTTACAAACTCTATTTCTGTATGGCGCACTACATCATTACATAGAATTAGACCTATATCTTCCGAATTTATTTTTCTTTTTTGTGAAATATTTTGCTCAATTAGCAGCAATAGGTTCTCTTTTTATAGTGATATATCAGGCAATTGTTTTTGGACTTGCATGGTGTGCTGCTTCATTTTTCATTACATCATTTGGATTTTGGCTCTGGGTAGGGCCACTCTGCTTGCTTTTTATGCTTACGCTGTATGCTACCCGTTCATGGTTTGGCATACGGATTTTATTTTTGGAGAATGACTAATGAAAGAACAAATTTCGGCAGGTATCATTACATTTCGCATGAAGGGCAATAGCCCAGAGTATCTTTTGCTTCATTATCCACATGGGCATTGGGATTTGCCAAAAGGAAAGCTTGAAAAAGAAGAATCGCTCGAGCAAGCAGCCCTTCGGGAACTGAAAGAAGAGACCGATCTTTCAGCGCGCTTGATTGATGGCTTTAAGCATTCATTTGATTATATTTTCAAGCATGATGGAGAGCTGATTAAAAAAACGGTCATTTTCTTTTTAGGCCGTGCCTCTGGGGGTGAAATAACTCTTTCTCATGAGCACATTGGCTGTGAGTGGCTTTCCTATCAGGATGCCTTTGAGCGATTAACCTTTGATAATGCAAAACAGCTGCTTGAACAAGCGAATGATTTTTTAGCTATTCATCCACTTTTGAAACATACGAACAACTGATATATCTTTGGTTGGAATAGTGTCTCGGTTTTTTTCTATCCAGCGAAGTTCTTTAGATTCTTCATTTTGTATGATTTTTTCATCACTGGTTACTTGTAATAAAAACCTAATGTCATAATGATAATGCTCTTTTTCTTTTTTATTTGCAGGAATAAGATGGATATCTATATCGAAAATAGTTTCATGAATAGGTGAAATGCCGAGTATTCCTGATTCTTCTTGGGCTTCCTTTATTGCAACCGCTAAAACATTAGGGTCTCCATCGCAATGCCCTCCAAGCTGGAACCATTTATCAAGTTTTGCATGATGCATTAAAAGTGCTTTTGAATGATCTTTATTAAGAAGAAACGCTGATGCTGTAATATGACCCGACTCTAAAGAGCGTTCAAAGCAGTTAGGATTTGCTTCTATAAACTGAAGCATTTTTTTCTTAAAGAGAATTTCTTCAGAGCTTGTGGGGGAATAATTATTGATCAGGCGAGTTAATGCTAATCTTTTCATTAAAAAACCTTTATAGATAAGAGATTTTTTATTATTAGAGCACAAAAAAACCGGCCAATAAAAGCTGGTTTTTTTTAAATTTGGTTGCGGGGGTTGGATTTGAACCAACGACCTTTGGGTTATGAGCCCAACGAGCTACCAAACTGCTCTACCCCGCGTCGTATATTTCTGAATTGATACTTTAAAGATTATCCTTTTTTTGAACTTTGTCAAAGAAAAGGCCGGATTTAAAAGCGGATGTTGTTGCTATTGGATTTGTATTGCCATACTGATCAAAGTATCCAGCGTGGTGATATGCGATATAAAGCATGGGGAGCATCCATTGGGCAGCTCGCCATTGGGCCGCCAGGGCCATAAGTATTTGAAAATGGGGCATAAACCAGGAATCATTGGCGGTTACCAAAAGGGTTTGAGGGGTATCATTATCAGGCCAGTTATTACAATAGAGATCCGAGCAAATATATGGAGTGAGTCGTTCAATCCCGGGAATATGTAGGGGGATGCGTTGCTTTTTGGACGGGTATATCGGAGGGCTTTTTTTAAAATAAAGCGAGGTGCAGAGGCTTTTTGCATTGAGCGTGATCCGTTCAGCATATGGAATTGCATGCCGCTTTTCGCATCGTTTGATGGGCAGACCTTTTTGATACCAATAGAGGCAGTTATAATAGGCTTTATTTTCTTGAGCAAATGATCCAATAATCAGATTTTCAATAGGGTGATTTACAAGCCATTCGAGATTTGGGTAATTTGAAAGCGCACTGCCATTCCAGGATGACTCAGGCATAATCACTAGTTTTAAGGAAGAATGCTTTTGCAGGAGTTGATTAAGCTCGTGATATATCATGGCTTGCCCTGCATCTAAAGAAAGTGATTCAGGCAAGCTGAGTGGCAAATGCCCAACGTATGAAAGCCATGTAGGTGGCGTGGGGCGTGGAGTTTGCCATGCGATAATAATCCAGGGAGCGATAAGAGCTGCGCAGTAATAGGCATATTGTTTTTTTTTGCTTTCAAAGAGTCCGGCAATTATTGAAGTTATGATGCAAAACCATAGCAGTACTAATGGGTATGGAAGATAGTAAAGCGGAGAAAGCATTGAGGGTAGAGAGGCCATTGGGAGTAATGGATTAAAAAAGGGCACCCCCTCCATGCGGCCAAATGGCCATAAAAAGAGATACTCTAAAGAAAGCAGAAAAAGCCAGAGTGAGACCGTCCAGATAGTTAAGCGGGAAATTAAACAGCTATACTTTTTTAGAATGAATCGTGTGCTAGTAAGCCATCCAAAAAAATATCCACTTACATATCCAACAAAAATGAACGGCCCAATGAGTCTCATCCATAGTGGCCCTGATGCCATTGCAATGAGTGCGGCACAAATAGGCAAAAGCTGAAAGAAGGCTGCAGTTATGCTCCAAAGTGCGAGAGCTGAAAGACTGTTTACGCAAAGAGCGCTATATAAAAAAGCAGGAAAGAGCCATGAAAGAGGCCAAGTAGTTGGAATAAAAAAGGGGGTGAGGTAGCAAAAAGCTGCAAGGAATAATCGCATGCATTGTAGATTACAACGATTTTTTATTTAATAAAATAAGGCCCCGGAGTTACCGGAGCCTTAAAAATGACGCCTCCTATTGTGCGGCGCGTGAAATCTTATTTATTTCGACGGCGACGGCCGCGAAAGAGTTTTCTTTTAGTGGTTTCTTGTACTGGAGTTTCTTTGCTGTTTTGCATTTTACGTCCAAAACGTTTGCGGTATCGAACAACCGGAACGCGCTGAGCTTGAATTTCTAGATCTTTACTTTGAATGCCGCGAGTGAAAAAGCCTCGTTTAACAAGAGTAACTGATGGTTTATCACCACTTTGATCAGCAAAAACAATTTTCGTTTGGCTTTTTTGTTTTTCTGCCCCGGCAAGAATTACTACGTATCCAGATGGCTTTACGGTGATTCGAGCTGATTTGCCATCAGCAATATTGGTTCCTTTACCGGTTGAATCGCATGAATCAACGATGCGAGCGATTCCGCCAGACTGGTTTTCGATATTAACAGAGAAGGTAACTTCTTTTTGAGAAAAACCTTCAGCAGTAAAGCCTTTTTGGTTGAGCGTTACGCTTGGATTATGGTTTTGATAGTTTTTGCTATAAAACTTAATTTTTCTGCTGGTTTTTTGCCCTTCAGGCCCTGCTTTAACCGTAACTTCAGCACCACGTCTAGTAATTAAGAGACGAAGAGATTGGTGTTTATCAAGTTCGGTCTTGCGAGAAGCGCCACGTACACCATTAGTGCTTTTAAAGTCGGCAATTCCGCCAGAATGGTTAGTGAGCGTTACATTATATTTGCGAAAGCAGTCGCTGTGAGATGCAAAAATCTGCGTCGAGCAGAGGAGCCCAGCGATGAGAGCTTTAAGAAATTTGTTCATGATTCCCCCTTTAATAGGATACTGCGTTTAAGCGCGGTCATTAGTATCTGCAAATATAATACCAATAGAAAATATCAATATGCAATGATTTGGGTAAGTAAAATGAATTTTATTTACCCGGTTTCGGCTGAGTATCTAGGGCGTATGAGGAATCATTAGGCTTTGCTTAAAATTTCATCTAGAAACTTTTTGGAGCAAAATGCTGGCGCTTGCCGTGGTGCGAGTATGAGTGAGAGATATGAGGGGGGTGCATTGTGGTTCTGAAAAACCTAAAAGCTTCCAATTTATATGCAATTGGGGAGCTCCGTGATGATTGTGCGTGAGTGTGAGGCTGCGGCAGCAGGTTAAAAAAGGAATGTAGATTTCAGGCAAAGAGCTATTGAATGCTTTAAAAAAAGCTTCTCGAGCAGCAAAGCGCACGGCAAACCGCTGTGCGCTTAACTGTTTATTTTCTTTGCAATATTCAATCTCCGGCATACTCAGGATTTTGAGTAGCTGTTGCTCGGGGTAGTCATACCATGAGGTAAATCGCTCTATTTCTACTGAATCAATGCCGAGTCCTATTATCATATGCTTCTTATTTTAAAATGATGAATATAAACACACTTAATAGTGCCCCAAAGAAGCACCAAACGGAAGTGACTGCTACTTGGTAAAAGAGAATTGTTGCTACATACGAGAGTCCAAGCACTACTCCTATGATCCACATATGCGCAATCGAGCTGATAAAGAAGGGAGCAAGTGTGGCAAAAAGATAGAGTGCGCTGCCAGGGAGTAAGAGCCATCTAGGAAGATCGGCGCGGTAGGCGATATGGCTACAGGTAATGGCAGCTTGTGGCTCGGTTACAAAAAAGGCTGCAAGTGCAATGCAGCTGGTTACAATTCCTGCCATAAGAGGCAAGCGAAGATTCATTTTTTCAGAAGACTTGGTGGTCATCTGCATGATTGCAAGTGCAGGCCAGTTGGGCCAAACGATATAGACAAACGTTAAATAGGCATAGATAGCCATTTGAGCTGATTGGCCGGCCATGAGCGATTGCCAGATTGTCCCTTCAATAAATTGTTGGATTGAGAATAGTAGAGGCATCAGGGCAAGCAGGCGCTGTTTTTCCTTTGCCCGTGTTAGTGCAGCAATTCCACACATTAAAAGAATTGCAGAGGCGGTAAAGCTGGCTGTGGCTGAAAAGCACATAAGAATCCTTTTTAGTTTTATTTCAGAGATACTTTTGCAGCTTAAAAAGAGTGGGTTTCAAAATCAATAATTGCTTCGCTGTTGCTCTAAATAGCGATCCAATGAGCGATACATAATTGCTTCTTGAATATGCTCTGCATCAATATCCTTTGATTGCGCCATATCGGCAATTGTGCGAGCAACTTTCAATATTTTATGATAGCCGCGCATGCTCAAACTCAGTTTTTCAAATGCTTGCTTAATAATAGATTCAGCTGAATCGGTAAGTGTGCAATTTTTTTCTACCATGTCGGCTGGGAGTGCACTATTAAAGCAGTTGCTACCATTGCGTTTTTGCTGCGTTTCGATTGCAGGAGTTATCTGCTCAAGTAATTGTGCAGAGCTTTCGGTTGGTTCACTTTTTGAGGTAATCGTATCGTATTCAATTGAGGGTACATGTATTTGCAGATCAACGCGGTCGAGCAATGGTCCAGAAAGTTTACTTAAGTACCGAGTTATCTGTTGCTTTGAGCAATAGCAGGTGCGCTTTTTATCTCCCAAAAAACCACACGGGCAGGGATTGAGTGCCGCAACCAATAAGACCGATGCGGGAAAACTAATTGATTGTTGTACTCGTGCAATGGAAACCGTTTTATTTTCAAGCGGTTGGCGTAATGCTTCTAATGTGTCTCGTTTGAATTCAGTTAACTCATCTAAAAACAAAATGCCGTTATGCGAAAGACTAATCTCTCCCGGCTGAGGAAAGGATCCACCACCAATAAGTCCTGCTTGCGAAATAGAGTGATGTGGATTTCTAAAGGGCCGTTGCAATACTAATGGCTGATTTCCGAGTTTTCCAGTAATGGAATAAATTTTACTTGTCTCAAGAAGTTCATGAAAATTCATCTGCGGCATAATGGTAGGCAGTCGTTTTGCCAGCATCGTTTTTCCCGATCCGGGAGGCCCAATAAATAAAATATTGTGTCGGCCAGCTGCTGCAATTTGCAATGCACGCTTTGCTTGTGCTTGCCCTTTTACTTGAGAAAAATCAACGGATGTCTTTAGTTGCTCTTGAGTTACGAGCGCTTTAATGTTGCACTTCGTTGGCGCAATTGGTTTTTCGGCGCGCAAGTATGCAATCAATTCAGTTAAGTGAGAAACGCCAATAATATCTAAGTCTTTAATGAGTGCCGCTTCATTGCTATTGGCGTGTGGCAGAATAACTCGTTTTTTGCCCAGTTTAGATGCATCGTATGCAATTGGAAGCGCCCCTTTAATAAAACGGATACTGCCATCTAAAGAAAGTTCACCTAAAAAAATCGTTTCTTGTAAAAATTGGTCATCAATTTCAATGAGTCCCATCGCTTTTAAAATGCCGATTGCGATTGGCATATCAAAAAGGGTGCCCTCTTTTTTTAAATCAGCGGGCGCTAAGTTAACGGTAATTTTTTTTGCAGGAAGTGAAAATCCGCAATTTTTTAATGCAGCTAAAATACGTTTACTACTTTCTCGAATGGCTGCATCGGGTAATCCGACAATATAAAAGTTAACGAGGCCAAATGAGATATCTACTTCAACTTCTACTAACTGTGCGCTGACGCCGATCGTAGCGGCGGAAAAAACTTTTGAATGCATGTTGATACTCTGATGTTAAAAACTAGGTATAGATGCGAGGTGTTATGAGGCGTGGCAGATCAGATAAAAAACGATGTGATAACCATCCATATAATGCGCATAATACTGATATATACTTACTTTGCAGCGTAAAGAAAATAGGAGCGCTCGTCAAAATTTTTTTCTTTCTGCACCATTCGAGTGGCGATTTTTCTAAATATTCGTACACTATACACAACACATCACAACCGATTTAATGAGTAACGGGGAGTTTTATGTTCTATCGGTGGTTATTACTCGTATTAGTATGCGTTTCACATTCGCTTCATCCAGCTATTACACTTAAAGGCGATAAGGATGCAGCCTCTGGAGAGACGTTTTCTTTTGCCGTGCAGCAAGCTGCAATTAGTGTAATTTCTGAAATGGCAGGAACAAATTTATTTGTTGCAGCGGATCCTTCTGCTGGTGGATCAGACGTTGTAAAAGAGTTTGCAGTTTCTAAAGTATCGCGAGATACAAATGCATTTGTTTCTCTTGCGCCGCAAACTACAACCTTCAATTTTGATAAAGATGTTGGCAATCCGCTCTATGATCAGGGCATTGCATACATGAAACTGTTTAATGCAGAAGAATCAATTTTAGCCGGTGCAAAAGAGCGGCCGGTGGTTGTTCTTGAAAATGATAAAACGACTCTTTATATGCTTAATAATTTTACTGACAGTGGTAAAAATATTGCAGTCCTTTCGTTTCAAAAAAATGATATCCCATCCAATATGTTAATTCCTACGCAAAATGTGCCAGATGCTACGGCAGCAGTTACAAGTGGCATTGTGCAGATCGCAACCGCTAATCCATTTGTATTTGCGGCAGTAGCTGCAAACGGAGGATCGTTTGGCGATGTGGGCAGTGGTATCGCATTAGGAGTTATTGGTCAGGTAGGGCCAGAGAATAAGCCAGTATTTGCAGGACCATTATTAGTAGATGCGCCAACTGGGCAAGTATCACGCACTACGGGTAACCGTGCTCTTGCACTTGATGTTACTTCAGATGAATTAAAAATTAGTAGCGATTTAGCATCATTAGGATCAGTTGTTGATATGGTGTGGCATCGAAATGTTGGGCGCTTGTATATCGCTGTGCAGGCAACCGGTGGCGCTGCAGGTACTGATGGTACGCGCTCTATCGTAACTGCTCGAGTTGGGACTGATAAAGAATTAATTTTGGAGCCAATTGTTCCAACGTCTGCAATAACTGGAACTGATAAAATAATTGGTGCAGTAGGAGCGGGAGCGCAAGTAACTGCGCATAAAGTTCGTGAGATGTTTACCTCAACAGCATTGTCGTATTTGGTTGTGCAGGGTGGTGTTGGTGCGCCTTCTGCGACAACAAAATCCGTCTTTGCGCTTCCATTGGTATCAGGCAGTTCGACTGCTTCTTTAAATGGAACGATCGCTGCAAAAGATGCTGAAGTTACTAATAATGTTGTTCTAGGTACCGGGCGATTTGTGAGTCATATTGTATTGGATGCAGCAAATACTCCAGCAGAAATGCCACTCAATACTGATACTGCAACGATGGTTGGTGGTGGTGATATTTTGAATGGTGATATTACCGATCTCTATGTATATGGTGATACTGTATTTGCAACCGTGCAAACGGCAGACGCAGGGCAAATTCCTGGCGTCTTTTATTCACAAGCATTGTTTGCGCAAGATGGAAAAATTAAAGGATGGACAATTTGGCGTCGCGCCGTTGGGCTTTCTGATCGCACGCAATCTACCTTTTTAGATCAGGCAACTGGAAACTTTTATACGCTTGTTGCAAACGGCGCATCAGAAGTTAAAACAGTAAAACGAACCGAATGGAATGAGGGTGATCCTGATAGCATCTTCCCATTAACGCAGATGGTTGATTCTTATTTTGCACAGCAGGAAGCTGGCGTACAAGGCATTCATGATTTTGTAGTAACGTCCGGAGCACTGGGTACATCAACTCCCGGTCTTTTAAATATTTCATTACTCGTAGCAACTGGCTATCAGCGCATATTGCTTGCCCAAACGAGTCAGATAGTAGCAGGTGCAGTAGTGCCAATTCAAGATGGTGATTTTGGCCCGCTTTCACAATATGATAATGGGACTATTACTGATACATTTCCAACCTCAGGATCACGCGGTGTAGGAATTTCTGGTGGCGCATTGGATGATATTGGTCCGATTGTAGCGGCAGAGATTGGAGTTAATCCAGGGGCGAGTGGTTGGTTGTTTGTGGGTGGTAGCAATGGCGTTGCAGTGCTTTCAAAAGCAGATGGTTTAGGATGGGATTCAGCAGCAGAACTATCAGATGGATTGGCTGGGCTTACTGCTGGCATGTCTTTCAAATCGGTTGGTGAATTTTCTCAAGTACGCAAACTTATCTATGATGATTCAAATTTGTATGTAATTACGCAAAGCGAAATTGTGCGTATTGATTTAACTTCAGGAACTCCCGGCCTTGGCACAATTTCTGCGACGACGCTTGCAACAATTGAAAACGTTGGATCAACGGGAGTGGATGGCGCCTTTTTAGATGCGATTGTTTCTGAAAAGTTATTGATCGTTGCAACAAACGGCGGCTTGTTTAGATTAGCTGACGGATTAGATGCGCGGACTGTTGATATTCATTCAGTTTCTTTCAAACAGATTGATACTCCTGAAGGTATAGGCCCCGTGCGACAACTTTTTGCAATTACGTCTACTGGCCGCGCGCAAGATATTGCTCGCTCAACTGGCGGCGGGATGTTTTATTCGTTAAGTGCATTTCGAGGTAAAAACCAAGCACAGTTACATCGCTTTGATGTAGCGAATGTAATTGGTAGTTCAATTGGTGACACCACCGTGCAACGGGTGCGTGATGTATACGTTGAAGATATTCCGTCTTACTTTGCAAGTTTTGGATTATTTAAATCTCTTTTTGCAACCGATGGTACACTTTTTTATGGTGCGCAAAGCACTATGCAAGATATTGATGCTCAATTGACGGTACTCGCTTCGCGAATGGAAAATGTGCATACCGGAAGTAACTTTGTAAGTAATTTATTAATTCCTGCAGGCTTAGAGGGCACTACGTTACTTGCAGGAATGATTCAAAACTCAGCAACTGGTACATGGCTTATTGCAGGTGATCAGGGCTTGCGTGCAAATGAATAACAGTGAACAACGGGAAAGTTTTTAAAATGATAGCAAAACGATTTCTACTTTTTTTAGCGCTTTGCATTCCGGCCGTTGCGCAGGGAATGAATTTACTTCGGCCATATGATTCTTTATTACGGCCTGACTATTCACACGATTATCGCGTCCAAACATTATTTGTTGGTGAAACGGGCATTGCCGATAGGGCCTATTCTCGAGAATGCCGCACAAACGCATTACGTATTTGGAATAGTGAACAAAATGCATTGACGATGCTTGATGGGTTTGCGCCAGATACCGCAATTGGAAAAAAGCGTATAGAAATCGATGCAAGTGATAATGGCACGCGCGGCCATTTTTGCGTTGATGGAGATTTAAAAAATTACTTTTCTGGCATCTTTGGTGCAAGATTCTTCTTTCGTGATGATTGGTCTTTTAGCATGTACCTGCCACTCTATTCAATGGCGTTAAAAAATGTCTGTTGGGTGGATAAGACAAAAGACGTAAGCGATGAAGATCAGCGCGTGAAAGATCTGCTTACTGATAATTTCTTTGAAAACGTATGCGATTTGGGTTGTGGTCTTGATTTGTGTGATTGGAGTCGTACCGGTGCGGGCGATTTAACGTTCATGGTAGATTGGTCTCGCAATTTCATACAAGCAAAACCGATGCTTAAAAATGTACGATTAAATTGGCGACTTGGGCTTGGAGTTCCAACTGGATTACGCCAAGATGAAGATAAACTATTTGCATTACCGTACGGATATGATGGTGGATGGAGCTTGCCGTTTGGTATGGGACTCGATCTTTATTTTGATTTCTATGTTCGTGCAGGATTTGATGTGCAGTTAACGCATGTATTTGGAAATACACGCACCCGCCGATTTAAAACGAGTGAAAATCAGACTGATCTACTTTTTTTGCAGAAAGGATCAGTCTATAAAGATTTTGGGCTAACGCAGCAGTTTAATCTCTATGCGCAACTCTATAAGCCGTTCAATGCGGGCTTATCTTTCTTGCTTGGCTATCAATACCTCAAACATGGTGCTGATGAACTTGGACTTCCATGTGGATCTCCACATTCTCAAGCAACGGCCAATTCAGCAGAATCATTGAAAGAGTGGACCTTGCACCAAATTATAGTCCGAGCAGATTATGATATTGGCGGCCATTGGGACGAGCCATCCGTGTATCCACGGCTCTTTGTTTATGCGCAATTGCCATTCAATGGCAAGCGGGTAGCTGCAACGAGTAATATTGGACTTTCATTCAGCCTTGATTTCTAGCAAACCTTAGTTTGCGTTTAAGACTCGGATCTCTTTTAATGTAGTTGCAATTACATTTTCATAGAGTTCAATGGTTTCTGAATAAGAGAGAAACCGTATCATTATTCTGCCAGCTTTTTAAATACATCACCATATTCTTCCATAATTTCTTGAGCGATTTTTTTAATTTCATGCTTGCTTCGTGTAGCTTGCATTTCGGCGGGTCGAATGATGAGAGCCCCATTTTCTATTGAAATTTCAAGATCAGTTTTCTCTGTAATACTCAAAAGGCGTAAAAGAGGCTTATCGATTACAAGAGCAAGGCTATTGCCATGTTTGGTGAGTTTTTTAGACATAATTTTCCTTTATAATCATTCAAAAGCGTTGATACATTATATTTACATTGTATCTACATAGAAAGATAAAAAGCAAGAGTTTTCCATTCAGCCTTGATTTCTAGCAACGCCATTTTTGCGTTTAATCATAGATCTTTTTTCTAGATGTAGGTTCCTAAGCACCCTCTATTATTAATATATTAATTAAGAGTGGGCATTCGGGTTTTTTTCAGTAGAAGGCTTAATACCGTTGTTTTTGCGAGTGTGAGTTTTTTAAAATTATATGCAGATTACGGGTTTTTATTTTTTATAGAGGGATAATATGAAAAGTAAGTATATTCTTTTTTTCTTATCTATAGCTGTAATGCCGATGTCAGCTGATAATTTATGGGAAAAAATCAAAAAAGGTACAAAAAAAGTAACAAAAAAGACCGAAAAAGTTGCAACCAAGGCGACACAGGACGTTAAGAAAACAGCGTCGACAGGGGTAAAGGGAGCTCAAAAAGCGATTGGTGTAGCGGCTAAAGAAACGGAAAAAGCCGCAGAAACAGCAGCAGGGGAAGTTAAAAAAACTGCTGAAACTGTTGGAGAATTTGTGCAGGGATTGACTTCACTTGGCGAAAAACTAGATTCTTGGGCATTGCCAGATGGACGGTTACGTTTTGATGAAGTTGCGTACCTTGGATCACATAACTCTCACTCAAATATTGAAGAGGGGTTTGTATACAGCCAGCAATTATGGGGCTTAGACAAGCAGCTAAAAAGGGGTGTTCGTCACTTTTTGATTGATATCTGGCTTGGCAAAGCACGTCCAAATGTTGGGAAATTATTATTATGTCATGGAAGTTGCGAAAAAGAATCTCGAGGTCAGCGTGGAGGAAGAACAGATCATGTTTCCTTTAGAACATATCTCGAAAAAATAAAGCGATTTTTAGATACCCACCCAAAAGAAATTATTTCTCTCGAGCTTGAAAATTATGCAAGCGGCAGTGATACATTGAAAGCCATATGGTCAGTACCAGGCCTATCTAAGTACGTGTTGATCCCGGCAGATTATGACCCCTTAAAGCATGATGGTAAATGGCCAACCTTGCATGAGTTAATCAAAATGGGGAAACGCCTCATTATTTTTGATACGGGGGACTCTTCGAAATATGCTTTTGGTACCAATGATTATTTAATCCGAAATATGTATGGAAAACTGAATGTGGATCAAGCATGCGAAATTAGAAAAAAGCCAGCTGGGTCTCGATTGTTTCAAATGAATTATTTTGGCACAGTCACATCACCATCGCCACATCACAATACTCCTGAGCAATTAAAAAAAGTATTAGCAAGGTGTCAATCAAAAAATGTGGTAGATAAAGGAAAAAAACCTAATTTTATTGCCCTGGATAATGTGCACCTAGGCAACGCAATGAAATGGGTAAACGAATTGAATGCCAGCGCTGCCAAGCGCCTTAAGTAATGTAGAGAATAAAGATAAAAAGGAAACTGTTGTATTCAAATGGGCTTCTGCTTGAGGGTAGCGTCACTGACTATATGAGTGGTGGATATGGGAGCAGAGGCCCACTCTGATGGCCAATTAACGAAGTTGCTGAACTGTAAAGGGCTATCAATACGATTGGTACAGGATTTACAACAGAGTATTATTATCGCAAATTTTCCTGTGCATATGTATGTGTCATTTCCATCAAAGCATTAGTCCGAAATGTAGTTGTTTTCATTCTGCCTTGATTTCTAAGGTCTTTATTTCCTGAATATTCTTTTCTATTGCTTTTGAGCCATCTTTCTGAATAGTATTTCTATAAGTAAATGTTATTTCAGGGGGATGGGTAATGGAACGGTTTGTAAAAAAGCTCCTCTTTGCATGCGTATTTTCTATGCAGTTATTTTCTTTGCGAGCAGCGGAGGGATTTCGCCTTCCTTCTATTGGGACCGATGATAAAAATCTCTATGAGATGATCGGGCTTGATAAAAATGAATATGATCGAAGACGTGCTGCTGCCACGCAGGGTATTGATACCTTGAAGTATGATCCTGTAGTTGCAGCATTACAGCCTCTTTCCCAGGCAAAAAAGCTATTACAGCGATTGCAAGAAATTAATCAAGAAAAAGATCGATTTGAACGTATGTTCGGGTCAGAGAGTCTGGGAGCTGCATTAAATATTCAGGCTGAGGGTATTTCAGTTGAGCAGGCACAGGAAAAATTACGAGAACTGCAAGGTACGTATGACTATCTTCTTTCGCAAGCACGTGAGCTGATTAAGCAAGAGCGCTATAAAGGTGAGTTTGATACCTGGGCAAAACGAGAAATTACGTCTAAATGTAAAGCAGCGCAGCGAGATATTAGAAAAGAGATAGAAAAAATTGAGCAGGAAGTTAAGTTTTATCCGGCGGAGCAAGGCCCGCGACTTCAAAAACAGCTTTCAAAAGCAAAAGGAAAGCTTAAAAAACTTTCAGAAGGTTGTTCTTTTTTAATAAATCCTAAGTTTCGTGCGCAGTATGATGCAGAGATTCAAGTCACGCATCCTTCTTCTCGTGCTTTTGAAAATGTAAAAGATTCTGTTGAATCGGGTATGCGCTTAGCAGGAACGGGTACTCGTATTAAATTGAATGCCCTAATAGGGGATGTTTTAAGTCGAGAATTAAATATTCCCGATGCTTCAACAAAGCTTTTCAATCAGGATCTTGCGCTTTCTGATATTCGTGTATTACCTAAGCCACAAGGCGAAGATATTAAATATTATGTTGGTTTCACCGGAACAACCACTTTTAATACCTTTTCGCTGGCAATTAACGTGTATGTGATTTGGGATACGTATGGGAAAGTTCGCTTTAGTATTGGCGTTGCCACTCCGGATGATTATCGATTAACCAATTTATTTCCAAGTTTACGTGCTTTAAATTGGATGCTTTTCCCCAAAGGCAAGTTTGTAGTTGCCAATTTCGAAGGCACGGACGTAGATGGCTATGGATTTAAAAAAGGATTAAATTTCTTGGCTGAATGGGATATTTTTTCCGGCCCGCTCGCATTCTTTAAAAAACTGCAAACAGCAGCGCCGAAACTTGAGGGGTTGGTGTTTGAAGCAGATCCAGTATCTATTGAAGCTCAGATTCCAAAAAATCCAATGTTTACTGAGTTGACGGCAAAAGTGCCGCTCTATATCGGACTTGATTTTACCAAGATGAGCAAACTTCCCAATGCATTTACGCGTGTAATCAATAGCATAAAATTAGGGGGCCTTGAATTAACAATTAGCCCATCAGCACCACGGCTTGAAGTGCAGGAAAATAATGTGTTAGCAATGAAGCGCAAAATGGAACGAGCTCAATCTGCCTATGAACAAATGAGAGCAGTGCGAATAGTTGGAGATGAAAAGGCACAAATAGCACGTATTGAAAAAGCTGAACGTGAATATAGTGCGGCAAAAAGATTGTATGAATCGGAGAAAAGGCGCGTTGCAGGCATTACAAAGGATAGGCAACAAGTTACTGATAAAGAAGCTGAGCGAAGAGTGCGAGAAGCAGGACGTCAACCAACAGTTCCAATTGTGCAGCGTGCAGAAGTTATTCCTTCTCGTGTACCTACCAAATATCGCCAAGGTGTAACGGACGCGCAACGAGGTATAGTGCAGCGCGAAGCAGCTCTGGAGCAGTTTGAAAAATTTGGATTTACTGTGCAAGCCCAAGCTGAAGGGGTATTGCAATTAGGTACTCAGCCTGATCCGCTTCGATTAATTGTTTCTGGATTAGTTCGCCCACCGGGATTAAAGCATCCGCAAGGATTTATTTCACTTGCTGCTCGTCTTGATAACATGCTTGAGTTTGGTTGGTTGGCGATTGGTAATGCAGGCATTGTGCTTGATATTGATGTGGCTGCGGTAGAGGCATTAATAGCATTCGGTATCCCGATTTCGGGAATATTTATAAATGGACAAGTTGATTTAGGAAAGCCGGGCGAATCGCGCGCTTCATTGAAAGCGGGTGGTGGTATTAGTATCACGGCAAAAAAACCAGTTGATGCACTCGTTTTTGATGTATCGGGCGATAATATTCGTCCAACTGATTTTGCACGGTTCATTGGGTATCAGCTTATGAAATCGCAGTCTATCAGTGCGGGGGTTGGGAAACTTTCAGATAAGAGTGCACAGCTGTATAATCGCCTGTTTCCAAAATCAGGTGGAGCGCCAACGCTTTCTTTACCAGAACTCATTTTTCACAAAGTATGGGGATATGCTGCATTAGGCTCAGCAACCATTGGTAGGCAAACGTATCGATCGGGCCTTGGCTTGCAAGTTGAAATTGAGCTAATGAAGCAAAAAGCGGGAATGAAAATTTTTATAGCCGATCAAGAAGAAGGATATGCTCTTGAAGGATTTGGGTATGGGCCGCCGTTACATTTAAGTATTAAAGGGCGGGATCTGATTAGATTATATAGTGCGCAAGATCCTTCAAAAGGGCCCTATATTACCTGGAACTTTAATCCAAAAGTATTATTTAGTCCATCATCTGCACCATCCCGTTTACAAGCAGCGCAAGCAAAAGCAGGTGCACTTAAAGAAGATCTTATTAATGGTGCAATGAGCTTGGATGCAGTGCTTGAGCTTCCAATGATGGGATTAAAGCAAAAAGCTCGTTTCAATTGGGCTGGCTATACGATTGATGCTGATTTTGAAACAGAACTGGGCGGTTACACGCTCTTATTTGGCGTAAAGCTGAATACAAAAGGTGATGAGGTTGATGAAGGCGCCTTTATTGGAAAATTAAATGAAGTTCGTAGTAAATTATCGCAAAAAAAATCAACTGATAAGAATACCGTAGCGGCACTCTTTTTATTACGTACAGCAGAAAGCCAGTCAACAGCGCTTGGTATGCAGTTACTTGATCAAGCATTGAATCTATTGAGCAACGTAGAGGGAAAATCAGCAGATACGCGTGCTGTAAAACAACGAGCAAAAGAAAAGGCCACAGGTATAGCGAGAGCAACTCGTGAAGCCTATGCGCAACGGGGAGTGCGTGGAGTAGTAGGAGCTGGTGTGTCTGGATTAAAAAGTATGGTATTTGAAGTGCCAGAAGAAATTCCATATGAGACGCAAGTGCAGGCGGCTCAGCTATTTAAAGCGCAGTCTATGTTGGCTGAATTTGAGGCTCTTAAGCAAGAGGCTGATAAGAATGGGATTGATATTAATACTTCTTTGGCTTCAGAAAATAAAGCATTTCAGGATGTGCAAAGTGGCAATGATCAAAAAGAAATGAAAAAAGCACTTGCAGGATTTAAAACAGCGTTGAATGAGCAGCTTACTGAAATTAAGCCAGATATCGGATTGCAAAACTGGCAGGGAATGCTCGTTAAGTTTGGATTTAAGAATGTAAATCAGCTTTCAAAGCAAATCAGTGAGCAGTTAGTACCATACTTAAATCGTCTGAAAGATTCATATACCAAACGAATTGCTGCAATAGATGCAAAAGCTCAGCGATGGGAAACGGGCGATATTGATACTACTAAAGAAAAAGAAGCAATCGCGCGTCGCCAAGCAAAAATAGCGAAAATGAAAGAGATTTGCAGTAAGCGATCTCGTTTAAATCAAGTGGCATGCCAATCGAAGATTAAATTTGAGCAAAGTAAGCTTCTGAAAGATAAAGCGATTTTAAACGCATTTATTGAATCAAAAATAAGTAAAGATGCAAAACGAATGGCTGCAATCGGATATCGCAAATCGCAAGTAGGCAAGGCATTAAAAGTTGCTGGTCAAAAAGCATTGGGTGCCGTAACGGCAACAGCGCAAGCAATTGCCAAGGGTATCGATGTTTTAAATATTACAGAAATCCTCGGGCAATATAGCTACCGGGATATGGTGAATCTACGATTACCACGCTTAGTTCGCTTGGTGGCTGAGCTGAATATGATGGATATGAAGATTCCAATAGTGTTACAAAACTTGCAGTTTGATTTCCGCAATCCAATGCAATCAGTACAAGCAATTGCGCATGCACTCTTTGATGCGATGCACCGCACAATGCAGAAAGAATTTATGGCTGATATGCCGCCAGAGATGCAAGAGCTTTTAGGTGAAGCGATGGGAATGTAAGGGAGAATATGATGAAAAAAAGAATAAATTATCTATTACTTTTTATGTTGATTACTGTAAGTCCATTGCAGTTGGGAGCCGTTACGCATTACCAAACAGTGAGTGCTTATCTTCCACAAGGCAAAACAGTGAGTAGGCTCTCAAAGCAAGATGACATTAATAATGCATGTAATGTTGCGCAGTCACATTTAACGAATGCGTTGAGGCGTGCCAAAGCGGGTTCTCAAGAGAGAACGACACTTATTGAAAAAGAAAAAACGGTGAAAGAGGCATGTACGGTTCTTCGAAATTCAGAAAAAAGAACAGTCTATCATCAGCAGCTTGATAAGGGGTCGCTGCAAAAGGCAGCGCAGGCATCAAAAGAGGCAAAAGAGCAAGAAGAAAAGGCTGAACGAGAGAAGCGTGAAGCTGAAAAAAGGGCTCAAGAGGAAGCGCGGAAGCAAGCGCAAGAGTCGAAGATTCCAAAAATAGGAGCGGGAGTAACGCACTATGAAACAATTAATCCTTTACTGAAAAAAGCGGGCATTACCCCCAGTTCCATTGATCGTAGAGCAAGTCAATCAGTAGTAACGAAGGCATGTAATAATCTAAAAAATTATTATATCAATGAGCTGCGGCGGGCAAAAGCTGGCTCCAAAGATAGAGAGGTTCTTCAGGCAAATCGCGCGGTTATTACCGCTGCATGTCAGGCGATCGATCATCCTGTAAAAAGAAAGCAATACCACGAACAGCTTGAAAAAACGGCTAAACAAAAAGTCGAAAAAGAAGTTGAAGGGTTTAAGGAAAAAAGAGAGCTGGCTGAGCGTGTTGAACGCGCGCAAGCGGTGGTACGAGAAAAAGAAAATACGCTTGCACAAGTAAAAGCCGTTAATATGCCAAAAGAGCAAAAAGATGAAGCGATTGCTCGAGCGCAAGCGGATCTTGATTTTGCAAAAGAGGCGCTTGAAGATATAAAAGCAGGGCGTGAGCCGAAAAAACCTGGTGAAACTGATCCTAACTTTATTGGCAAAATGCGCGGCTTTTTAACAGGTGAAATTAATAAACAAAAAAAAGATGCAGACGTAAAAATATTCAATTTACTAACGCCATTTTTGAGCAAAATTAAAATTCCCCCCGTTGCTTTTAAGTTGTTTAATACAGATTTAGCAATGAAAGATGTGCAAATTATTCCAGGTCCAACGGGCGGTGACATTCGTATGGCGCTTGGGGTTACTGGTATTACGCAAGTGAATAATTTTCCGGTAAAAGCGACTGTGTATGTTGCGCAGATGAATGATAAAAAAATTCAATATAGTTTTGGGCTTGAACTTCCAGAAAGCTATAAGTTATCGGCCCTTTTTCCAAGTTTTCAGAAATTAGATGTGCTTGATTTACCAAAAGGAAAGTTGGTTGCTTCTACGTTTGCCTATTCTGATACAGAAGGCTATTCAGTTGAAGATGGATTGAACTTTATTTCTACCATGAATCTTGCTGGCCCATTAGCTGCATTGGGAGCGCTGCGCAAAGAAGCGAGCAAGTATGATTTTATTGTAGTTGATATGGCAGCGCCCATTTATCTGCAAGGGGTTATTTACTCGGGAACATCAGCTTCTTTCAAATCTGTAGTACCAATGCGATTGGGTATTGATTTTACAAAAGCAAAAAAGATTCCATCTGGCTTTTCAAATATTATCAAAAAAATTACTACCGATGATTTTACTATCGGTGTAGTAATTAAACCTACCGATCAAACATTAAATGCCCAAAGTGGTATTCAAATTGTGCTTGGCACGCAAGAAACGCCCCTTCGGATTCAAGCACATGGTGGCATTGATGTTTTATCTGGAAAGATCAACGTCGCGGGCAAAATTCCCGACATGCTTGAAATGGGAATTTTAGCTATTGGTGATGTGAAAATGGAAATATATATTGATCCTGCCATTGAATCAGTACTTGCATTCTTTGGTGTGCCAGTAAGTGGTATTGCGTTGGGTGGCCGTATTGATTTAGGAAAGCCGGGAGATACACGCGCATCATTAATGGCAAACGGAAAGCTTTCGCTTGAGACAAAAAAATTAGCTGACTTTGTAATGGAAGTGGAAGGTAAAAATTTGCAGTTTGCAGAGATTGTAAGCTTGGTAACGCGCATGGCGGAAAAATCAGGGATTAAGGGAGCAGAGATTCCAGCAAGTATATTACCGGTTATGACTATTAGCAGAGCGTATGGAAAGATGGCACCATGGGATACTGAGATTGCAGGGGATAAGATTTCTGCAGGATTTCAGTTGGCTCTTGATGCGCAACTGTTTGATAAGGTATTTGGATTTGATGTGGATATCAAACATAAAGACTTAGAGTTTTCCGGATCTGGTTATATGCCTGAAATAGTTATTAAAAATAAAGGAAATTTGATTCTTAAGTTGTCTGGTGCTCAATCAAAATCGCTTGGAATGGGGTTGCCCTTTTCTGTTGCTCAATCTAAAAAACCTGATACATCAACGAAAGGGCCGTCTGTTTCTTGCTCATTTAACGCTAAAAATCCCTTGCAGGGTTCCTTTTCTATTTCAACCCTGCTTGATATTCCTCCGATTGCACTGAGAACTTCAATTGATTTGACCATTGCCAATAAGGCCTTCAAGGCAGATTTTGAGGCAGAGTATGCTGGCTTTACAACAGTTTTTGGCGCACGCATTGATCCAAAAGATCTGATGAGCATGGTAGTACAGTTTGGGTTTAAAGGAGATTTTCAGGAGTTTCTTTCAAAGCAAGCCAAGCCAGCCTTAGAATCCATAAGGCGGGAGGCAAGTGTTAAGCTTGCTAATGTAGATAAAAAAATCGGAGAACTTTCAGGGGAACTTGAAAAGTTACGTAAAGATCAAACGCGATTAAAGTCAGAAGGTGTGGGTGCAACGCAACGAGAAATTAATAAGACGCGCGCAAATATCAGTCGAATAAATTCAAAAATCAAGTCTTTAAAGAGGGAATGTGATAAGGCACCCCTTATTAAAAAGACCTATATTTGTCCAAAAGTTGGTACGCAAATTGCTGCGCAGGGAACAGCGCTTGCAGCTCAAGAAACGTATCTGAATACGCTGTTAAAACCAGGAAAACAGGTAATATCCGGAACAATGAATGCGTTAAATGCGGTAAACGCTGCAACTCAAAAAGCATCAACAGCTATTTCAGAAGCGCAGGTATTTAGAAAGGCGGTTCAAGGCGCACTATCAGGGCTTATTAAAGCGATTGATGAGATTGGTAAGGGGGCTAGTATATTCAAAGTAACTGAGGCAATAGGTGAATTCAGTGCGAAGGAATTAGTTGCGGGAAAAACGCCAAACTTGAAAAGCTTGAGGGCGGAGATGAATATTCCAGGAATGGGGGAAAGAAAGCTTGTTCTGAGAAATGTTCAGTTTGATTTTAAAAATCCTGCAAAGAGCGTTCAGAATATTGCCAAGAAACTTATTGAGAGTACAAAAAGTATGTTTTGCAATCCAAAGTCTGCAGGCATCCAAAGTGAATATTGCCAGGAAATACTTGGGGCATTGTAATAGGAAAACAAATTTGCCGCAGGCTATGCTGTCTGCGGCCTTCCCGGCATATCATACATTCGCTTTTTTGCTTCTTGTGCGAGCACAGTGGAAAGTAAGCAGGATGCTTTTGATTCAATAAAAGTTTCCTGCTCTTCAAGCTCAAGGAGCATTACGTTTTTTGCGGTGATATCAGCTTTAATCTTTTGATAGAAAGCAAGATCGATATCGCTGCCATGCAGCTCAATAAAGTAGCGGTAGCGATGAAGTAAAGACCAATAGAGATCGTCAAGATCATTCAGATCTCCAATAATATTATACTCCATCAGCGTGGCTAATTGCTGCGAAAGCGTTTTGACTGATTCCCATGATTTTTCAGCTTCGTGTGGGCTCCATACTAATTTACTGAGGCCAACTTCCAAAAAGCGAACAAGCGTTTGGCGTAAAAGCTCCATCGTAACTTCTTGCGTAGTTGCTGCAAATACGCGATGAGAAAGATCATCTAAAAAGAGCTTCGGGCTTTGTTTGCAGGTATCGAAATCTTGCGTGAATTTATTAAATACTAAATGGGAAATTGTTCGCTCCATGCGCTCAAGCATATCCAAATCGCCTGAAAGCAGCAGCGTGCCGGCAGATTCAAGCTGATAGCTATTTAAATAAAATTTGAGCATATCCGGCATACCGGCAACAAGATTAGAAAATACATATGAATTAACGTATTCAGATCCTTTTAATAATTTTGAAAAAAGACTCAGCACGTTTTGTGCATACTCGGGAGTTTGTTTTGTATTGGTTCCATGCTGTAAAAGTTGAGAGAGGTATCCAAAATTGTTGGGCAAAATATCTTGCCGGTATTCCGAACTTTGTAAGTCTCGCTGAATAGTTGCAAGTAGGTGGGGAGTTTTTTGCGTGTCTGTTTCTCTGGTAGGAGATGCGATAGCAGTGTCGAACGATTCTTTAGTGATTACCGCTGTATTATCATCATTCACTACAAGTGTAGGCTCTTGGCAAACCGTAGTAGAGTACTGTGATTCTTGTTTGGGTTGTCTTTTTCTTAAGCGTGCGTTTAATGGTGTTGCTACCATACAGAGTGCCAGGAGTAATGTCATAAAGAGCGTCTGAGTGGGCATTCGTTTCATTTGTGTCCCCTTTGTGCTACAGTGATATCGAAAAAAGTATCTTTATGGTATCACGAAACGTTTTTATTCTTCAATAAAAATGCAAAACTGCAAGATGTTGCAAACCTGATCGGGGATGTTCGATGGCACTGTATTCGTATGAAGCGTTTTCAAAAGATGGAAAAAAAGTAAAAGGTGTGATCGATGCCTCATCTCAGGCGGCTGTGCGAGAGCAATTAGTACGGCAAGAGCTCTATCCGATTGCCATTTATTTAGCGACTGAAGAATCTCGTCTTAATTTTTTCCAGCGCTTGATGCAGGGTAACGTTACACTCAAAGAAAAAATTCTTTTCACGAAACAACTTTCCGTTTTATTAAAATCAGGTGTGCCATTATTGCAAGCGCTTGAATTGCTTGTCGATCAATTTAAGGGGCGCCTTCATTCTGTATTGATTCACATTAAAGACGAAGTGAAAGAAGGTAAGCCATTGGCTGATGCAATGGGCCAATATCCAAAAATATTTGATAGCATTTACGTGCAGCTTGTTCGTGCGGGAGAAGCAAGTGGTAAGTTGGATGAGATTCTTTTACGGCTTACAGAATTCTTAGAACGAACTGCTTTAGTAAAAAGCAGAATTAAAAGCGCAATGCAATATCCAATCGTGCAGATGGTGATTGCAGTTGCCGTAGTAATTATTTTACTTACGGCAGTAGTTCCACAGTTGCAGGGGCTTTTTGAAGCGCAAGGTGATAACTTGCCGACAAGTACAAAAATTATGATGGCTGCTTCAGAAATAGTGCAAAGTTATTTCTTAGTTGTGATTGCGGTGATCGGAATAATTGCTGCAGCCTTTATGTATTGGAAGCGTACAAATTCAGGAAAAACGTTCATAGATAAAATGAAGTTAAAACTGCCTGCAATAAAGTATGTAACACGTACGAATGCTGTAGTGCAATTTTGCTATACGTTGGGTCTCCTGATTGAAAGTGGCGTGAATTTAGCAGAAGCATTAGATATTGTAGTAAAAATTATTGATAATAGCGTGTTGCGCAAGGCGCTCGTTGAGGCGCGTGACAAAATAATCAAAGAGGGTAAAATTGCTCAATACCTGAAAGAAACAGGAGTTTTTCCACCGATCGCAATTTATTTAATTGAAACAGGTGAAGAGACAGGGCAATTGGGACAGATGCTTTTGCTCGTTGCGCATAATTATGAATCAGATTTAGGTGAGATGATTGATCGAGCAACCGGGCTTATCAGCCCGATTATGCTGGTATTTATGGCATTAGTAGTAGGATTTATTATTATGGCAATCGCAAGCCCAATTATGCAGGGCGGCCAAGCATTTGGATTAGAAGGCGCGTAATTTAACTATTTTACAGGAGGCTTTTATGGCTCAAGAAATGAAACATCGCAGCAGTTTAAAATCAGGTTTTACGCTGATTGAATTAATGATCGGAATTGTGATCATTGGTATTTTAGTGGGTGGTGGTATGTACACTGCAATGACCGTTATGGAAAATGCAAAACGAAGCGCTACTAAAACTACGATGCAAACTATCAAAAACAGTTTGATGCTCTACAGGCAAGAAAAAGGTGAGTATCCAAAAACAATTCAAGATCTTATTGCGGCAGGATTTTTGAAAAAACCGATTCCAGAAGATGGTTGGGGTAAACGATTTGTATATCGAGTAACCTCAGAAGGTAAAAATCCATACGATCTTTTCTCTTACGGCCCTGATGGTAAATCTGGTGGCAAAGCGAGTCGATTAGATGCATGGACAACGAAGTAATTTCGGTTTCACGCTCATTGAATTGCTGATTGGTATTACTATCATCGGCATATTGATGGCGGGAATTATTCCCATGATGATGCAAAAAGAGCCGGGCTATGAACGTAAACAGTTCACGGCCCGGTTGAATGCTCTTATGCAGCAGGCATGGCAGCAATCAATTATTACTCATACAGTGCATCGCGTTCGCTTTGATTTTCAAAAACGTATGGCGTTGCTTGAGAAAGATGCTACTAAATCTTCGACCGCAAAAAAATTAGAATTTGAGCAAGTAAAACTTCCTGATAGTAGTCTCAGCTGGCCGCGTACCTTTATTATTCAGCAGTTTATTATTGAAGGCTTTGATGAGATGCGGCGTGGTGCGGCAAGAGCGAATGATGCATGGTTTTACATTATTCCAAACGGAACTACGCAGGAAGTAACGATTAACGGCATTGATAAAGATGAATTGATAGAGGGCAAACCATCCCGTTTTGGATTGGTATTAAATCCGTATATGGCACGGTTTAAGGCATATGATGCGTTTCAAAAATAATGCAGGCTTTTCTATTATTGAGGCGATGATGGCCATTACTATTATTGGGATGGTATTAGCGCCTATTTTTATTTTAGAAACAAATGTTTTTACTGCTGTTGGGCGATTGGCCGAAGGGTTTCATCGTATTATTCTTTCAAAACAATTTATGTTTGTGGCATATAAGCAACAAACGCCAGAATCAAAAGAATTTAAGTTTGAAAAAAGAGAAGAAAATCCAATTGCTATGATGCGTTATACCTTTACGCCTATTGATAAACAATCTTCGTTAGCGCAGCTTACCGGCATGTATCGCAAGCAAGTAATTACTTCCGGTTTTGAAAAAACAAGTCCTGAAGGAATGGCGGTGCAGTTTGTTTACCAACCGGAGCGGCCGCAATCATGAAAAAAGGTTTCACACTTATAGAGATTATGATCGGGATGGTGATTGCAGGCATATTATCTGCTGGGCTTTTAACCACGATCACGCAAGTAGCAGATGTGCAGCAAACGATAACCGGCATCACTTCTATTTATGGAAGATTAGCTATTTTCCAGCAGCAAATAGAGCGAGATCTTATGGGTGCATTTGTACCAATGCAGTATGATGTCCTTCCAACGCAAACTGGCCAAAAAGCATCCGAACACAAACCACTCGAGAAAATATTTTATGCAGAGAGTAAGGGCAAAGGCGGGCGCCTTGACTACCTTACGTTTATTACCACTAATCCATTAGAAACTTATTTTGGCATTAAAGACGTAAAGCTAAAGCCGCGAATTGCACGCGTAGTCTATCGATTGATTCCGGATCCTAACAATAAACTGTGGTATCTTTTGCAGCGTCAAGAGGGCACATCAGATCTTTCGTTTGGAAAGTATGGCAAAGATGCGCAGGGAGATTTCCGGGCATTTACGATGATTGATGGCATTCGCGATATTTCCGTACAGTTTATTTCTATCGAACAAAAAGAAGATAAGGAATCTAAAAAGGTTACGTATACCTATAAGCGGCAACCAAATTGGGATTCCAAACCTGATGAGCCAAAGAAAGAGGCAGAATCCAAGCAACAGCCAAAAGAGCGCCCATGGCCCAAGTTGCCAAACCAAGTTGAGTTCTCATTTTCTTTGTGGGATGTGAATGAAAAATATAAAACATTTACAATGACAATTCCGATTGAGGCTATGGTTGGTAGTTTTACTGAGCCGAAAAAAGAATCTGAGGATACAGATACTCCTGAGCAAAACGAGTCGACAAAAAAAGATGAGGAGAAAAAATGAAACGGCAAAACGGTTTTATTATTCCCCTCGTTTTAATGTTGATCTCTGTGATTATTGTTTTGGCTACGAGTATTTATCAAAAGGGATCACTGTTTGTGCCATTTATGCAGGTGGTAAAAGAGCGTGAACATGCAAAAATGCTTGCATTGAGTGGCGTGCAGGTAGCAATGAGTCAGTTAGCGTCACCAAAGCAATTTGCAACGGAAAAAGAGCAACCTACTGAAACGCCTTCTTCTGAAAAGAAAGATGAATCTGAAACAAAGCAAGATCCTGCAAAAAAGAAGGCAGAATCGGCAGAGCAGCAAGCGCAAAATCTGCTTTCACAGCTTTTGCCAACGATCAATCAATGGCAAGAGTATCCATTAAAGAAAGATATAGATGGAATTGAAGGTATAATAAAAATTTCTCTTTCATGCGAAGAGGGAAAAATTGATTTAAATCGTATCTATGATTTTGCACAAAAAAAGTTTGTAGGAGAGGGGCAGCCTCGAGGCGATTGGAAAAAGACGTTGGAATTTGTATGTCAGCGCATTCAAAAACAGATGAAAATTTCGGATAATTTATTTGAATCATTTGAAAAATTCTTTAAACAACGGCACTCTAAGATAAATGATGCTACTGAGTTGCTCCCGTTAAATGGATTCAAATCGTTTGCACGTTCACTTTTTTATGATCCATCATCGCAAAAAAGTAAAGAACAGCAATTGTATCTTTTAGATATATTTACAACGTATGGGTCTGCAAAATTGCAACCGTGGCTGATTTCACCGTCATTGCAAGATATCTTTGAATTTAAGGGCGGTAATCAATCAGAAAAACAAAAGAAACAAGAAATGATGCAATCGCTTGTAAAAAAATTAAAACCAGTCATTAACGTCTCTCAAGAGTGGAACACTATTTTTCAGCCGCTCTATGGGATTGAGTTCAAGCGCGTACACAAAGGCTTAGAGGCGTTTTTTGATGGATCATTTGATCCTAAGATATTTTCGGTGGTATCGTATGGTGTGGTTGGGCAGGTGACCCAACGAATATATGCAATCCTCGAGCGAGTTCGTCATGTTACTAAAGATAAGACGTGGTATGATGTTAAAGTACGAAAATTCTATTGGATCTAAAGAGGGGATAGGCGTTGATCGGTAAAGTTGAGACACGAGTTGGAATCTTTGTTTTGCTAGCGCTGGGCGTATTTGCCTATATGGGCTTTCATGTTGGCGCGTTTCGGTTCGATCGTGGTAGTTACGCAAAATACAATCTCCTTTTTAAAGACGTTTCAGGCCTCTCTCGAAAAGCAGAGGTAAAAATTGCTGGTGTGAAAGTTGGATGGGTTGAAGGGGTGAATCTTCTTGCCGATGAGCAGCAAGCAGAAGTTGTTGTAATGGTATCTAAAGATTTCTCTTTATATAGTGATGCATATGCTACTGTGCGCCAGGATGGGCTTTTAGGGCCAAAATATGTTGAATTAAATCCGGGTGATCCTCTTTTGGCAAAATTAAATCCAGGTGATCCATTAAGTAAACCGAGTACAGAGCCGGTATCAATTGATGAAATAATGCAGAAATTTAAGCAAATTGCATCAAACGTAGATGAAATTACTAATTCGGTTAAAGAGGTAGTAGGTGGCCCTGAAGGGCGCGAGCAGTTACAATCTATTTTTGATAATGTACAAACCTCTGCAGAGCGACTTTCATCTGTTGCAGATGTGATTGATAAAGCATTAGTGCGTAACGAAGATCACATTGATAACATGATGCAGATTGGTACTACCTTCCAAACCAGCCTTGATAAAATATCCAATGTGTTTGATCGAGACTTTAATAGAGTAGCGACTAAGTTTGAAAATACTGCCGGTGCGCTTGAAGATGCATCATTACAAGCACGTGATGGCTTGCGCAGTGTGAGTTCAGTTGCAGAGAAAATTGATGAAGGCAGAGGGCTTCTTGGTAAGCTTGTGAATGAAGATGAAACATACCGTGATTTAAAGCTGGCAGTAGAAGGCTTTAAAAACTACCTTACCAAAATCGATCGCATGCAAATCGTATTTGATAGTCATTTTGAATCTATGATTCGAAAAGCAGAAGGATATGAGTGGGAAGATTCAAAAGGATTCTTTGGTATGCGTCTTTATCCACGAGAAGATTATTTCTACCTTCTTCAAATCAGCTCATCTCAGAAGGGATATATCAAGCGTAAATTTATTGAAAAAGATTACTTTGATTCGCAGACCAAGCCAATTGATACTTCCAAAATTCAAGATCGTCCATTCAATGAAAATGAACCACTCAATATTGATGATTTAACTCGCTTGGCGTTTGTACAAGATTTCCGCAAAACAACCGTTGATCGTGATGCATTTAAGGTTGATCTGCAATTTGGAAAAATCTATAAAGATATCGCACTTCGTATTGGACTCTTTGAAGGATCAGCCGGTGCTGCTGTGGATGTAGATATTCCATTTGGTACGGATAAGTTCCGTTGGGTAACTTCGTTTGAAGCGTACGATTGGAGCGGCCGTAACCGTCGTATTGAAGATCGTCGCCCACACTTTAAATGGTTGAATAAAGTATTTGTACTGCGCAACATTTATACCACGTTTGGTGCTGATGACTTTGTCAGTCAGAAGAATGCGAGTGTATTCTTTGGAGCCGGTATCCGATTTGGCGATGATGATATCAAATACTTCCTATCGAGCATCTCTGGCGTAGGCGGCACAAGCTTCTCTGGATAATTAATAATTATCGAGTTTAAGACGATGCTGAGTGAATGTAATTCTTTGCATTCATTATCATTTTTGTGTAGTGTTTCGCCCAGTGCAACACATTCTACTTTATAATCATTACACAAAAGGACAGCGATGAAAAAACTATTGAGTATAGCACTTCTTTTTTTATGCATGAGCATGCAGGCAATGAATGAACCAGTAGTAGAAGAGTTTACTGGTAGTGGTTTTGATATGTGTGTGTATCAGGCGCCAGTTGGAAGGGATGATTCTATTACGCCAACGCTTTCTTTGGCTATTAGACTGGCAATTTACCGAAGTGGTACTTTTGCGCGTGTTACCTACCTTCCTGGCACAAATGGGCGAATGCTGATTGAAGATGATGGGACGAGGCATTCGAAGTTAAAGGAACAGTTAGAGAGGGCTGGCCTTACTCATTTGCCGTTCGATGAACAGTTTAGCTTTGTTCGAGAAAGATTTGCAGAACTGAAGCAACGCGCTGTGAATGCAGAAGGGGACGATGATAATAATTCTGCTGCTGTGGCTACGGGTAAAGGGGATGAGGCTTCTGACACGGAATAATTGATTTACTTGATTACATGTTGCGCAATATTAAATTTAAAGCGCATATGAGAAAATATACATTCTCATATGCGCTTTTTTATTCTTTCGAGCTATCTATTATGCCATCTCTTGTACATCATGTGCCCGACTTTCTCTGATGCCAGCTGCAGTAATTTGTACAAAGTTACCATTTGAACGCAGCTCTTGGAGTTTGCTTACACCGCAATAACTCATGCCAGAATAGAGGCCACCAATAAGTTGGTGAATAGTTTCTAATACAGATCCTTTATAGAGAATAATAGCTTCTACTCCTTCAGGAACATACGATTCTTTTTTGGTGGTATCTGCTCGTTTGAGGTTTGTGCCAAATGAAGCCATTCCTCTAATAACTTTAAATTTCTTCCCATTTTTCAAGAAGGGAATGCCAGGGCTTTCATCTGTTCCTGCAAGCAAACTTCCAAGCATTACTGTAGAGGCTCCGGCAGCAATTGCTTTTGTGATATCGCCAGATGTTTGAATTCCGCCATCAGCAATTACCGGTATATTATACTTATCTGCAACGAGTGCGCAGTTAATAACTGCAGAAAGTTGAGGATATCCGCTTCCACTTACAATACGAGTTGTGCAAATTGATCCCGGACCTACTCCAACTTTAAGTGCATCAGCTCCAGCATCAATCAAACGCTGAGCTCCTTGGGCGGTACATACATTTCCTGCAATTACATCAACCTCAGGAAAGAGAGATTTTATCTGTTTCAATGTGGTTACTTCAAGGTCGGAATCACCATGAGCAATATCAATAACCAATACATCAGCTCCTGCAGCAATAAGTGCTTTTGCTCGATCAACTGAATCTTCTTTTACTCCAATAGCTGCCCCAACAAGTAGGCGATCTTGAGAGTCTGTTGATGCATGAGGATATTCTGCGCGATGATAGATGTCTTTACTTGTAATGAGTCCTGTAATGCAATCATTTTCATCAATAAGCGGAAGTTTTTCGATACGGTGTTTCATGAGAAGTTGTTTTGCATGCGCGACTGAAGTGTTTTTTGTACCAGTAATAATATCTTTTCGATGGGTCATCAGCTCTGTTATGGAAGTTTCTTTCTCTGGCAAAAAGCGCATATCGCGAGAGGTGAAAATGCCGAGCAATTTATTGTCGCTGTCTGCCACTAAAAGCCCGGTAACATTTTTTTCTTTCATTAATTGTCGCGCTTGATACACCGTTGCTTCAGGGCTTATGGTAATTGGAAAGGCAATAACTGCACTTCTGAATCGTTTTACTTTTTCAATCTCAGAGACTTGATCTTCGATTGAGTTGAATCGATGAATAATTCCAATACCGCCGCATTGTGCCATTGCGATAGCCATTTGTGATTCGGTTACTGTATCCATATTTGCGCTGACAATGGGAGTAGAAAGAGAAATTCTTCTTGAGAGTTTTGTGTTGGTTTGCGCATCAGATCGAGATTTTGCGCTTGAATGATTAGGTATCAGTAACACGTCATTATAGCTTAACCCTTGCGTGATGGTTGGCTGGGCATCAGTAACGTGAGTAACAGTAGCAAGTAGTAACGCTAAAGAAACCTGAACATAAAAAAACATGGTGTATCCTTTTAGAGTGATTTTGTATAAAAGCGCACTTAAGATACTAAAGCTTTTTTTTGATGGGAAGGTATTTCCATGTTTTTTAAAGAGGGTATAGAGAGAAGCTATGCAAACATTTTTTCAAACTGCACATATCCCTCTTTTTGCAGTTCTTTTACAGGAATAAATCGGAGTGCTGCAGAGTTGATGCAATAGTATAATCCTGTTGCTGTATCGCTATCTTTAAAGACGTGTCCTAAATGGGAATCTGCTTTTTTGCTGCGTACTTCTGTGCGCGTTTTAAACCAGCTGCGGTCTTCTTTTTCAACAATGTTTTCTGGGACAAGTGGTTTGGTAAAACTTGGCCATCCAGTACCCGAATCATATTGATCTTTTGAGCTAAAGAGTGGCTCGCCAGAAACGATATCAACGTAGATACCTTTTGTTTTATTGTCCCAGTACGCATTTTTAAATGGCGGTTCTGTGCCGTCTTTTTGCGTTACTTTGTATTGTATTGGAGTGAGCTGTTTACGCAATTGTGCATCAGATAGTTTTTTTGATAGTGATTTGCTGGGATGAGTTGCTAGATTTTGCTTCCAATTCTTTTTTAAAAATGAAGGGCGCCCTGATCGGGAATAATACCATTTATAGCGCCATGGATGATTGGTTGAATAGTTTTGGTGGTACGGCTCTGCCTTATAAAAAGGAGATGCTTTTTTTATTTCAGTAACGATTGGCTTTGAGAAACGTTTTGATTGCTCGAGCGCTTGTTTTGATTGCTCGGCCTCTTTTTTTTGCGCGTCATTTTCATAAAAAATAATTGATCGATATTGTGGCCCACGATCAACAAATTGGCCATCAGCATCAGTTGGATTAATATTGCGCCAAAATACATCAAGGAGCTTTTCATATGAAATGATTTCAGGATTGTATGCAACTTCAACTGCTTCTACATGGCCAGACTTTGCATAGGTAGAGTAGGTAGGATTGGGCGCAGTGCCGTCCATATAGCCGGATACGGCATCAATTACGCCGGGAACTTTTTCAAATGCAGCTTCTATGCACCAAAAGCAACCGCCGGCAAAGTGCACTGTTTTTTTTGAAGGTGTTGTTTGTGCCATATTGGCTACTCCCATCATAAGTAATGCTGCTAATATGCGGTTCATTAGAATTTCCTTTTTGCAAAGAAGCTGCTTTATTATTTATTGGAGATGCGCGCGAAGCATCCAGGCTGTTTTTTCGTGTTGTTCAATGAGATCCCCAAGAAAGTTATTTGTTCCCATGTCATTTACTTCTGCTGAAAGATCAAGGATCTCACGAAGCTGGCTAATAACGGTTTCGTGCCCTTCAAGAAGATCTTTAATCATGCCTGAAGCATCAGGATTGGTACCGGGTGTTTCTGAAATTGTTGCATGTTTTTGAAATTCTGAAAGCGTGCCGAAAGCCATCTGTTCGAGCGCGCGCACTCGTTCAGCTATTCGATCAACGTTCATACTGAGTTGTTCGTATTGTTTACCAAATAGATCATGCAGTGGGCCAAAGAAAGGGCCGACAACGTTCCAATGATATTTGAGCGTTTTGGTATACAGTACGTATTCGTTTGCGAGTAAGTTATTAAGTTGATCAGAGACTGTTTTTTTTGTAGCGCTATCAAGACTAGTATTTATCATTTTTCCCCTTGGATGGTTTACTGTTTTCATTATATCTTGGGCACAGAGGCCTCCTGAAAGCAATATAATAGCAGCGGCTGTTGTGCGCTTCATTAATAGTCTCCTGAGTCCATAAGGATTAACGGTATTACTCTGATACCGTATCTCACTCGTGCACTTAGGTGCAATATTTTAGAAAAATGCTTTGTATTGGAATTTTGTAATTATGAGATATCAATTCTTGGAAAAATATGAAAAAGCTTTATACTATCAGGAATTCATTGCTAATTATTCGTTCTTTTTTTTGACGTTGAAAGGGATGCGTGTGAAACTCCATCTTTTTTTATATGCATTACTTGTATCTACTTTTTCTTTATTCTCATATGAATTTCGTGGGACACATTTTTTTGCGAGCTATAAAGAGTGCAATACTCAGGCCTTAGAAGATATTAGTAAGCTTAAGGATGTACTTAAAGAAGCGGTAGAAAAAAGTGGGGCTACTATTTTAAAGTATGACTTTTTTGATTTTTCAGATGATAGCACTACTGGCACCTTTATCCTTTCTGAAAGCCATGCTTCAATTCATACCTATCCTGAGCACAAAGCTTGCTTTGTGGATCTTTTTACCTGTGGTGATCATTGCCACTGGGAGCCATTTCATGCCGTTCTTAAAACCTATCTTCAGCCTGAAGTAATTGATGTTAATGTGAAAACCCGCTCATAATAAGGCTTTTTTGTGCTTTTCCGATCGATGCTATAGATAGGTATATTGCGTAAATATGATTGCTTATTTACTCTAACCATTGCGATTTAGTTGCGGTTTTTGCTACTT
>Ga0233415_10000151_pt1 | contig 33781 bp, 26 predicted proteins | sample Na_anoxic_12_MG_FD_188631 | JGI IMG/M metagenome (GOLD analysis project Ga0233415, IMG submission 188631) | Seawater microbial communities from Saanich Inlet, British Columbia, Canada - Na_anoxic_12_MG | ecosystem: Environmental > Aquatic > Marine > Inlet | place: Canada: British Columbia...
GAAACAAGAACAGATATTTCAAACATTTTATTCTCTTTCTGGATGTTCTGTTGGCAGTACCTTTTCGATGCCCATGGTGTTAAGGACACGATTTTGAACTATAAGACGACGATTGGTGTTAACTACGTAAAAAACAGTCTTGCTGAATGTTTGTCGAACAATTCGAGCTTTCTTCGTTCCGCCTATGTAAACCTCGTCGTCAACATTATAGTCACTACCATAATAGAACACGAGACCAGACACAAAGTTCTCAATTGCACTCTTAAAGAACAATGCGCCAGCACCACCGATAAACCACCAAGTGTATTGGCCCATCATGGTTTCTAACATTGTTTGAATGACTACAGGGTCCATAAATATCTCCTATTAAGGAACAGCAGGTGCTTGTATTCCTAGTTTCATAAGAAGGTAAGCAGCTAAAATTACCCAAATAATCTGGATAGCAAAGGTGAAAATTTTGTTCCAGCGATCCTGACTTGTATTAGTGCTGCCTTCAACTAAAGCAAGCCTTTTATCCAACTGCACAAGCTCTAGTTTCACTTCCTTTTGACATTCATCAAGTCTAGCTGACAGCATACCAGTACCTCCATCCTTAGATTCTAGGACTGCTATCTTCTGCATAACCTCTTGATGGACCTTGGCTATCTCTGTCAATCTCTCATCAAGATCATCTTGCTTATCTCTAATAGCTTTGACTCTCTCATCTATCCGAGTGCTTAAATCAAATAACTTCTGTATGTTCTCTGATGTTTGAGAGAGGATTTGTACTGAAATATCGTCTGCCATTACTTTCACCTTAATATAAGGACAATCTACCATATATACGATCATGAGTGAAAACAAAGAAGAATCTGAAGTCAAAACAGATACCGTGCCAGAGTTGGTTGATGAATTCGAGGATCTCGATGTCGAAGACCTCATACCAACTATGAACGTAAATGATATGCCTGAAGGACAATCACAAGAAGCTCCACCATGTATTATCGAAGATGAACAAGTAGTTGGTCTCTATGATGAAATACTTGATAACTGTAGAAAAGACAGAGAGTCAGCCGATGAAGTTTTGGCCAACTTCATTGAAATGGTAATGAATGATGGCGATGCCTCTTCTGCCAGCAAAGAAGCAATTGTAAATCTCTTAAAGATTAAATCAGACACATCTGACAAGATGTCAAAAATTGCCGACTTAATGACTCGAATGAAGTTAAAGGAAAAAGACACGTTCCCTAGATATCTTGCAGCACAACAGAACAACAAAATAGTAATAGAAAGCAGCAAAAGGGACATGCTTAAATCAATCGGTAAATTGACTGCGAGGAGTAAAAATGACAAATCGGATAAATGAAAATGAGTGGTTGGTTGAATTTGATATTCCCCCAGCAGGTGGTCAACCTGATATGAGTGCTGGTGGTCCACCTATGTCACAACCGGGTGGCCCTGATGATCCCATGGGACAACAAGACCCAAATCAAATGACTGTCGATCAACAGCCAGTAGAAGATGAAGTTGCAGATGATCCTCAATATCCTGAAATGCCGGAAGAGAATGAAGACGATGATTTTGAAGTATGGAAAGTCAAGTTCGTAAAAGAATCAATCAAAGGCGAACCAAACAAACTCATCGACATGCTTCTTCAAGTGAGAGATCGTGAGCTTGATCCTTATCCCAAGAAGTTTGTTGAAGACAACATGGACATCAACCAGCTTCGACAAAACTCAAATGTCTTTCAGGCATCAATGGAAATCAGAAAGCTCATAAAGAAAGATTTCGACAGAACCAATCCTGCGACATCAGTGATGAACCATGTCACAGCAGTTCTTGATCAAAATCCCATGCTTAATGAAATCTACATCAAGCTTACCGGACTAGGTGGAGGAAAGAACGATCAACATAGAAAATTCTTTGCAGCTTTAATCGGTGCCGTTCAATTAGGAAGCGGTGGACAAAACGAAGACTTGGTGTTTGAAGAATCTGATTATTCAATTCGAATGTCAACTCGCTTTGCATCCAAGTGGGGAGATGTAAATCTTGGAAACTGGTTCTTAAAAGAAGATGATCCAGATCGTTTCTTGAAAGATGCGGAGCTAGAACGTCTGGATGGAGGAAGTCCAGAAGAGCGTGATGTTCTTCGACGACGAGTGGTAGTTGAATCTATTGCTTCTCAATTCATGGAACGTGCCTTTGCCATCAATGTTGTAGGTCCAGATGGAACGATTTATCACCTTGGTTGGGATTTAGGAAACTCGTTGAAATCTGCTTTCCTTGATGGGAAGCTAGTTGTTCGAACTAGAGACAATGACAACAAAGAATCGTTTATTGATGAAGATGGCTCAATCATCTCTGTGCCTAACATGGATATCTATTATGTCAAGGAAAGCCAGAGCATGAGTAGTGCCGATTCAATGGAACTTGAAGAGATAGAATTCATGAGCCATAAAAACGGAAGTTTATATCTTACAGCCAATCTTGATTTGATTAAAGAAGCCGCTGTTTCTTTGCAGGGAATGATCTTTCGTGAGACATTGTTCCAAGGAAATCCAAGCGATTACTTGAGAGTTCAGAGATGTGTACCATCATCTGCTGAAATGTTAATGAGGCAATGTTAAATGAGATTCAAGAAATACATGGAATACACTGGAGCACCGCCTGCACCAACAGGAGGAGCAGCACCTCCTGCGCCGGGAAGCGGTCCAATTGGTGGAGCACAAGGAGCACAGCAACCGGGTCAACAGCAACCGGGACAGCAACCGGGTCAACAGCAACCGGGTCAGATTCAAGTAACTCCTGAAATGGAAGGAGAAGATTGGTACAAAGCCATCAATGGTTCAAACATGACACCAGAACAGAAACAACAACAAATACAAGCCATGATGTATTTCAATCAAAGCCAACAAATCCAAAATCCAATTAAAGCATTTGGGAAACAGGTATTAGACAAAAGCATGGGCCATTCGGTCGGTTTAGGAGTAGTATAATGAAAAATAAATCATTTGGAGACTTCGTTGATAAGAAACAACGAGAAGGTGTCAGACAATTGACCCTCTTAAAGAAGCTTCTGGAAGAGGGAGGTTTGAAGGTCGAGAATTTCTTAGACACAGATGATAGAGACGATCCTTACATCTTTTGCTTTATGCCAACTAGAAATGGCAGTTTCGATGGAATAAGAATATATAAAATTGGAGAGAGCATCGCTTTCCGAATCCAAAAAGAGAACCAAACACATCCTTACGGTTCTGCATATCCACTTCCTATCGAAGATATGTTTTACGATTTTCTTAGCGACGAAGATGACGTAGACCAAAAGAAAGCCGGTAAAAAAGTCATTGATTACGTTGTTAAAGAAGTAAGAAGATTCTTCGACAAAAGTGTAGAAGCTGAAAGAGAAGAAAGAGATCAAGCTATCGATCAAGAAAAAGACAACGGAGGAAATCCCCTTGTAAGAACAACAGGGACAGATTATTCATCCCTAGTGTACAACAAGGCGTAAAGTCCTCAAATTAGAGTGTGTTTTGAATACTTCACACTCTAATAAGTGTGGAGGAAATTATGCCATACAAAAATGCAGAAGACAGAAGAGTATCACAAGAACAAAGAAAGAATTAAGGCAAACGAAAATAAGCCTAGCAGAAAAAAGCAAAGAAAGAAATATCTCGAACAGTATTCAAAGGATAACAAAGATTTAGTTTCGGAAACTAAATCAAAATGCTATCAGAAGAAAAAAGAAGAATACAAAGAGAGGATATACAAAAGAATTAGGGAACACACAAAGTTGGTTTCTGAAATTAAGGTTCATTATGGTTGCATGAATGAAAATTGTAAGTGGAGCGAAGACACATATGATCCTGTAATTTTGGACTTCCATCATTGCAACGCAGAACAAAAGAATGCCAAAGTTTCACAAATGTTTTGTCGTTCCAAACATATAATTGCCGAAGAGATAAACAAATGTGTTGTGTTTTGCGCAAACTGTCATCGATTATTTCACAAAGATAATTATTCGTTGACAAACCGCTGTAACGTCAACGAGGAATTATTGTGGGAAACGGACTATTCGAGGACTGGAATCCTTTAGAGAGGATTCCTTCAAACCAACATGGGCTAAGCACAAAGAAAATCAAACGTGGTTCTCTAGTGTCATTTAGTTATCCCGAAAGTTTCGCAACAATACCGAATGTAATTCATGATCCATATCCAATGGTGATACTTACAGATATTTGGCCTCAATACGTCCGAGGTCTTAACTTGCATTATTTAACATTGCCCTATATTAAGAAAATCTTAGGGACATATGGAGGTCAAACTGGTTTTAGTTACTTCCAGATACGTCCAGACAAGTATATGGCAAAAGCCTTTAGAATGTATGTAAGAAAAGGTGTACGTCAACCAAAATTATTAGATGTTAACTTCCTTAATACTGTATTAGAATCGGCTCGGTCATTCGCACCGGGAGAGCTAGAGCAAATCAGAGCAGAAATACAAAGACAAATACAACAAAGACTTCAAGTAAAAGCAAATGAACTTACATCTTACGAAGAATGGCGAGGGTCTATGACAGATTCTCAGAAGAGACAATTGAGAGGTAAAGGTCTTCAGTCACATGAAGCACTCAAAGGAGGAGTGGACAGAGACCTTATCTATCCGAATGAAGGAGCAGCAGGATTACATCCGTCACAAATGCCACCACAACAAGGAGAAGGTGGGGCGTTTAGTACAGACACAAATCTATAAGAAAGACCGGAGAATAAGTGGCAGATATTGGAAGCAACAGAGTTGTTGACCTAAGCAATGCAACCATTGCGGGATTAGCGTCTGCATTAAAAGGGCCAGTGCAAGTTTCTTACACTGCCAATGTCCCTGTTGCGGAAGGCAAATTAGACAATCTTTACACTGCTACAAATAATGTTGCATCGAGAATTGATGCAAGTGCCAGAGCCGATGCAGACTCCGCTTCCATATTCGCCAACGCCGTAACAGAAATGAAATCTGCCATCTCTGGGAGAAAAGGATCAGATGAAAATTCTGGTTCAGAAAATGGACTTCTTAGAGATGTAGCAAATTCCGCTAGAGGATTATTCAACGCTTCGAGAAACTGTGGATTACAAGTAGATGTCTGTAACATAAGTGCCGGTGCAATTAAAGACATAGCCAATGCTGTGAAAGCATCCAAAGGAGCGGCTTCTGTTGTCACCAAGAAAATTGGTTCTACCACAAGAGTAAGAAGACCCACCAAGCAATTAGGAAAGGCGCTAGATCATTCAATTGATGATTTGGGAGATCGTCTTATGGCGTCTGGCGGCGGTAGAGGCGGTGGTGGTAGCGGTGGTGGTAGAGGCGGTGATGCTCCTATGGGGCCGGGTGGTGCCAAAGCTGCTAAAAGCGTTAAAAACCTAGCAGGAGTTATAGAAACTCTTGGAGGCATTGTTGCCGGAATTGGAAAAGCAGCAAGCTCAGCATTTGATCTCAATTTATGGAACATGCTTCCAAATATAAAAGCCGCTAATGAGTTTCGTGAAAATATAAGAGCGCTTTCTTTTCAAACACTAGGTTATGTTCAAAGCAACGGGGAACTTGCAAGCAGTTACATGCACGTCACAGCACAGGCACAGGCATCAGGTGAAACATTAGAACAATTTCAAATTCACATGTTGAAATCCGCAGAGCGTGGATTAAAAAGATTATCAAAATCAGAGCGTGCAGCTTTTGCAGCAAGAAACAAAACTCTTAAAGGTGACAAGTTAGCTGCAAAAATAAGACAGATGGAACAAAAAAGAACCATCAGCGTAACTTCTACTGCGCTTCATACTGCGAACATGTTGAAAATGGAAGTCGGAGCAACAAACGATCTATTCACTTCATGGCACATGCAACTCGGAATGAGTGCAAATCAGATGTCTCAAATCGGCAGGCACATGCAAGCTGTTGCTAGAAGTTCTGGAGTAACAGGAGCAGAGTTACAAAATGCCATGAAGTCTGCTGACAAATTGGCAAAACTTTTAAGAAGTGCCGGTGGATTCACTACTGGTGCAGCCAAAAATGTTACAGAACTTTCTACGTTGTATCAAAAATATGGCGTAAGCGACAAAATGGCTGCTCAATTAGAAGCTCGTACAAGTTTGGCTGCGTTCCAAGCTGCCGGTGTAGAAATACAAGGACAACTTTTGCGTATAGCTGCCTCTGGTGGCGGTGCCGCTTTGCAAGAGAAAGTTAGATTGGGCGGAAGTCTTGATTCAAGAGCAGATCAAAAGGCCATGGCTAAGGGTCGAGATGTTGAAATGCGAAAATACTTGTCAGGATACGAAGAATTATTGAAAGCCAAAGGTGCTATTAAACCGGGCGGATCAATAGAAGACCTTGATCTAACACAAATGACAGAAGTGTTAAGGTCAGCTTTGCCAAACGCTGAATACCAACTCCTCAACTACCGCATGGAACAACTAATGGGAGGCGGATTAGGAGACCTTGAATCAACATTTAAGGCTGAAGCGGAGTTGATGCAAACAACTCAAAAAAATATGACTGATCTTGGAGCAGAAATAACTAAAAACACTAAATTGTTTGGAGCAAATTCTGACCAAGTAAAAGAAGCGCAAAGAAGATTACAAGCGATGGAAACAGATTCATTGCAATCCATGTTTGAAGAAGTTGCCGATGCTGCAAGAGGAGTTGAAGGCGGATTTAACAATATGGGGGCTGATGCCAAAGCAACTCTGTTAGCCAGTTTAACTGATATGCACGGAGCAGATGTTGCTCAAAAATTCATGGCCGATCTTGGAGGAGGAGCAACAAGTCTTATCAAAGGTCTTGAAACACAAGCACAAGGAGTAGGAGTAAGCTTAGATAAAGTTATTGGAGAATCTGGATTTGAAGGAGGCACAGCAAAACTTCAAAAAATGCTTGCCAGTGGCAATCAAGATCAAATGGCTGCTGCCATGAGTGTTCTTAAAACTGCCGGTGCAGATATTAGCCTAAGAGAAAAAGTGGGGGCTGATCCTGTAACTGATGCCAGAGATAAGATTAGAAGAGCACACAATAAGGGCCAAGACATAACACAAACTGGGTTATTGTATGTTGTAGATTGGCTTGGAACATGGGGTGTTCTTGGGATGGCTGCTTTAGGTGGTCTTGGAGCAATTTTCCTCGGTGTTGGAGCAATGATAGGCGGTGGTCTTCTTAAAGGCGGAATGCTTGGTTCATTATTTGGAAAAGGTGGAACTGTAGCCAAGATGTTTGGCAAAGGTGGAACAGCCGCCAAGATGTTTGGCAAAGGTGGAACAGCCGCCAAGATGTTTGGCAAAGGTGGAACAGCCGCTCGTGCCGCTGGTGCAGCAAACCCATTTGCTTCTATGACTGGACACATGGGTCGTGCCGCTGGCGGAACAGGAAGAGGAGCAGCAGCCGCAGGCCGAAGTAAGCTTTTCGGCAAAGGCGGAACTCTACCTAAGTGGCTCGGCGGTGGCGGAAAAGCCGCTCGACTAGCAGCCGGTCCCGGTTCCACACTCGCTACTCAAGGTGGAGCAAAAGTAGCAAGTAAAGGTCTTGGTGGACTACTCGGAAAAATTGCCGCCCCACTTCAACTTGCCATCGGTGGCATAACTGGAGCCTTGGAAGCTAAAGAAGCTGGACGAACCACGGCAGAAGGAACCTTACTTGGCGTTCTTACTGGTGATGCTAAAACCGGAAGCATGTTTAGTGGAATGCTTGGCATAGAAAAAGGCGGCACAGGAGATAAAGCTCTTGGTGTTGTTGGAGCGGGTGTTTATGGGGGAATGGCCGGTGCGGGAATCGGTGTTCTGTTAGCACCATTTACTGCGGGAATTTCTATTCCAGTAGCAGCAGCCATTGGTGGAATCATTGGTGCCATAACAGAAGTCGTAAAGATATTCACAGAAGGAACAGATATCTTAGACAAATACATCATCAAGCCTTTGATGATTCTTGCAGGCCCATTGCTCGCAAACATCATGGGTCCATTCAAGATGATCAAAGCTTTGTTCACAGGCGACTTCACAATGTTTGTAGATGGATTGACAGACATGTTCTTATCCATCCCCAAGATGATTGGCAAAGGATTGATGTATGTCGTTCAAGACATATTTGGATTTGATTTGTCTGGTGTACTAGGAGAGCTTTCAGCAGCATGGGATGGATTTGTTGGATACTTCAGCGAAGCTTGGACAGCTTTCACAGATGCTTTAGGGTTTGATATTTCTGGCGTACTAGATGGAATAAGCGCTGGCTTTGAGTGGCTTTACAATGCAGTCAAACCAGTTGCGGAAGTGATTTATGGGGCTCTTGTAATTGGATTCGAGGCTTTAACAGCAGTTCTTAAATGGGCAGGCCCTAAAGTTGTATGGTTGGCGGCAGTGCTTGGAGGATTCATAAAGGGTCTTTGGCAAGGATTCATGATGATCATGAAGCCGATCATTTTCGTATTCAAAATTGTCTGGAAAGTCGTATCAGGAATTGTCAAAGGAATTGTTGGAATATTCACATGGCTATATGACGTGCTAATTGGAAACTCCATCATACCAGACCTTATCTTTGGAATCATTAAGTTCTTCTTAATGTTGCCATTCAAGATTATGGGAGCATTGTGGAACTTGCTAAAGAAATTACCGGGTCTTATATGGGAAGGACTAAAATTCCTTGGTGGACTGGCAATGAAACTGATCCCCATGATTTGGGATTTCCTCAAGCAACTTCCGGGAATGGCATGGGATATAATAAAGAAAATTCCGGGTCTTCTATGGAAGGGAATCAAAGGCATCGGCGGTCTTCTATGGAAAGGCATCAAAGGTATTGGCGGCATGATCTGGGACGGTCTATCGACTCTTCCGGGATTGCTTCTTGATGGAATGAAAGGGGCTCTTCTTGCAGCTTGGAACTGGTTCAAAGGAACAGTTGAAGGAGCAGCAGATTACGTCACGGGTGCCGACATTGTAAAGAACATCGCAGATCAAAACGCATCAATAGAAAGAGGAGAAGATACCCACTATGGAAACATCGACAAAAGACAGGCCAAGATAAAAGACCCAACAGAAGCTTTGAAGCAGGCAGAGAAAGATGCCGAGATGAATCAGAAAAAGCTCACTGGTCAGGAAAGACATCTTAAAGGTTTGATCAAAGATGGTGGCAGAGGAGGAAGAAGCTGGGGAAGTGATGCAGTCATACCAGACTGGACGGGATTGGATTCTGCAAAAAATGCAAATGTAGAATCAGTCAAGGGTCAAAAGAGTCTCATTAAAAAAGTCAGGGGAAGACAAGAAGCATTAGATGCAAAAGTTAGAACATTAAGAAGACAACAATTAGAACACTTCCTACAATCCGCTGATCCAAAATCTCCAATGGCAATCAAAGCTAAAAAAGCTTTAGATACTATGGATAAAGCTAAAGCAATTAAAGGAGGAGCCTTCTCCAGCGGGACGGCGCTAAGGTTTGCCTTACAAGAACAAGCAGGAGCACATTATGAAGACTTCAGCTATGACTTAAATAAATCCAACGCAGCCAAAGAAAAGAAATCATCCGAAGAATCTGCCAAGAAAAAGATAAGTGTTAGTGGACAAGGAGCTTTTGCGAAAGGCCAAGGAAAAGAAGCTGGAGCGAAAGGCCAAGGAAAAGAAGCTGGAGCGGAAGCTCTATCAAAAACCATGAAAGAGCATGGACCTGAAAAGGGAACAGCAGACCAAGCAAACAAAGCCATGGTCACTCCGGGAAGCATTTACACCCACGACGCTCACTGCGAAGCAGTTCTCATTAAGATACTTGAAGCCTTGGGAGGAAGTCACACTCCTTCTAAAGCTGTCAATAGTATTGCAGAAGGAGGAGAAGGAGGAATTGGTGGAACTGGTGGTGGTGGATTTTTACAAAGAACTGCTAAATTCTTAGAATCTGGATTTGAAAGTTGGAAGCGTTTGAGCGGATTAACATCAAAAACAAAACAATCAACATCTAAAGAAACAACTCTTGATGTTGCAAGCGGAAAACCTTCAAAAAGTACAAACATGATTTCAGTCATGGCTGTAATGATGGACCTAATGTTGTCTATGGCCAAAGATGTTAGAGCAATTAGAAATTCTGTAACATTAGTTGGAGTTGGAGCGTTCGACAAAAAGCAAGGTAAAGAAGCTGTAACTTCTGTTGTAGATCAACTTTCTAAAGAAGTTGCAATAACCAGTGGCAGCATTGGTGCTAGTGCTGGTGCAAAAGCACCAGTACCTCCAAAGACGCCAGCACCTCCAAAGACGCCAGCACCAATGGCACCGAAGTCAAAACCGCCAATTGCGGCTGCTGCATCCGCTGCGTCTACAGATAAACAAAAGACAGAAGGGCCTATAACTGCAACTGCGGGAGAAGCAGGTGCGTTCGATAAGAAGCAAGGCAGAGAAGCTGGATCAGAAGCTCTATCAAGAACCATGAAAGAGCACGGCCCTGCAAAGGCAGCAGAAGAGCAAGCCAGTAAAGCAATGATGACTCATGATGTTTATTGTGAAGCTGTTCTCTTTAAGATACTTGAAGTTTTAGGTGACTGTTGTGCTCCCGGCAAAACAATATCTTCTATTGCCAATGTTACATCAACTGCAACTGGAGGAACTTCTTCTGTCTCCAATAACAGAACTGGTGATTCCTCTAGGCAAGACAAAACAAAAATTGCATTGAGTCGGATTGACTCTATTGGCAGCAACAGAGTTTCTACCGGAATTTCTTCTGTAGCCAATAACAGAACTGGTGATTCCTCTAGGCAAGACAAAACAAAAATTGCATTGAGTCGGATTGACTCTATTGGCAGCAACAGAGTTTCTACCGGAATTTCTTCTGTAGCCAATAACAGAACTGGTGATTCTTCTAGGCGAGACGCAGTAAGCCGATTCAATTCTGCTGACTTTAATGTTTCTTCAGCTTCTAATGTTGCTAGAAGTTCTATTGGCGATTCTAGGTTGGACAGATCAACAATGGCAATGAATAGAAGTAAGTCTACTGGATTTAATGTTGCTGGAGGTTCTGCAACTGACTCTGCAATGTTTGAAAATTCATATAACAGAAAAAGCGGATACCAAAGTTTTGTTGGATTTGGAAACAAACCAGACGCAACAGGTTCAGAACTAGAATTGCTCAAAAAAGAATTAGGAGGAGGAGCTATAACAGCAGGATCATCAAATCCTAGAAGCATGGCTCATAGAGTTGATGATGGAAAGCCATCAAAAAGTTCAAACATGATTTCAGTCATGGCAGTAATGATGGACCTAGTATTGTCTATAGCCAAAGATATTAGAGCAATAAGAGGTTCTGTAACATTGATTGGAACTGGAGCATTTGACAAGAGACAAGGCAGAGAAGCCATCACCTCTGTTGTGGATCAACTCTCTAAAGAAACTGCAATGGCGAGCGCAGGAGCAGTTTTGCCTCCTGTCAGTAATCCAGACAACATTAGAACATTATCTGGCCGCTATTCTAACACCGCATCAGGTGGTGCCGGTGGTGCTGGTTCAGGAGTCGGAGGTGCTGGTGGTGCTGGTGGTTCGGGATTCGGTGGATCATCTATTATGGAAAACATTAGATCAGGAGTTTCCAATGTATTATTCGGTGTAGCAAAAACATCTAAAGCAATTGCAGAAAGTATAGGAGGAGCAGCGTCCGCTACCGCCGCAGGTGGAGTTGGAGGAGCAGGCGGAACTGGTGGTGCTGGTGGAATGACAACTATCCTATCTGGCATTATGGATTTAGTTTTGTCCATTGCCAAAGACATGAGAATTGTAAGCAGTTCTGTAACGATGGTTGGAACTGGAGCTTTTGCCAAAGGTCAAAGCAAAGAAGCAATGATTTCCGAAATGGACAAGTCTGTCAAAACCATGATGATGTCCATGTCAACAAAAACAGTTGGAGGTGAAGGCGGTGCGCCATCACCACAAATGCTTGAGAAACTAGAGAAGTTAAAAGCACTTGTGTCTTATCAAAAAGAACATCTCTTAAAGACAGGAACAACAAACGATTCAGTAACTTCCGAAATGCAAAGACTCAAAGAGTCAATGATGAGTAAAGAGAAATCGGAAAAGACATCAGGCAACACAACGCTTGCCAACACAGGTGCATTTGCTAAAGATCAAAGCAAAGAAGCCGCAAGTGAAGGAGTCACAGGATTCGTTAAATCGATTGCAGCAGCGAACCGTTTTGCTGCCGACTCTACGTTGAAATGGCTGTCAAATCTTTCTGATACTTACAAGAGCATTGGAGAAGCCCCTGCTAGAGCGCTTGGTATTGGAGAAGGTCTTAAATCTTCTGTTGAAGAAAAGAGTAAAAGCAGTTCTTCTTCAGATGTGACTAACGCTTTGAACAAAGGTGCTTTTGATAGAGAAAACATACATGATGCTAAAAGAGAATCTGTTGCTGAATACATTGCGAGAGTCACAGGATCGTCTCATTCAGGATCATCTCAAAACTCTGTTAATGAATTAAGTAAACTTCATGATTCATCATCTTCATCAGATGATCAAAGCAGATCAATTGAAACTTCTTTGGCAAGAACCATGGATTGGCTAGAGTCCGCAGGAAATGTCACTGAACAACATGCTACTGGAGATGCTCATGTGGCTGGAATGGATTATACAGAAGAGACAAAAGGAATTGTCAACACCTTAATGACAAACAGAGCCCAACTAGAAAGAGGTCTTGAAGCAAGAAAATATGGGGATTTGGGACAAGGTAGCTCTATTATTCCGGGGATGGATGAAGTTGGGTCTTATCTCTTAGGCGAACAATCAGAAAACATGAAGAAGATGGTTGCACTACTCGCTTCAATCGACTCAAAAGTCGGAAGAGGAGGAGGATCATCTAACACACCTGAAGTAATTGGATCAAATGGTAAAAGACAAAGAGACCTTCAACATGGCGGTCTTGACATGAATGTGCTATCTCAAATTGATCCAAGTTGGGGATTGACATATTTTGATGGTCAATTCGGAGATGTAACCACAGAAGGAAATGATACCTACGGTTAAGGAGAAACATGAAAGCTACAAATAATGGAAGTTTGAATCCAATACCAAATTGTTATATTGACATACCAGTTGCAGGTACGGTTCATAGAATTTGTATGAATAATTTGCCGGATGTATCAGATACAAAATCTGCTATTTATAACAACGAAGGAATCATTGGAAGAGCATTTCCTTTATACACATATTCTCATTCTGGGGATAGACAAATAAATGTACAAATACACTTTTTTGCTGTAGAGAGATCAGATGTAAATCAAAACATTCAAGATTTAAGAGCTATTCAAAGTGCTGTGTATCCAAGAGAGGGCATTGGACGAACTCCTTATAGACCACCTCCAGTTTGTAAAATACAATGTGGAAACTTGCTTGTCGGAAACCCCGCACGATCTGCTCCACCAGAGGATCTTTGTGTAATTTTACAATCTTACAGTGTTAAGTTTCCAACGGAAGTGGCATTTGATTCAGAAACTATTACCCCTTATAGATTTGATGTAGAAACATCATGGCTTACTGCATATTCGGCTGAAGAACTTCCTTGGGCTAGAAGAATATACGAGACAGGGAGATAACATGACTCAACTAATAGAACCTAGTGGATTAAACCCAAGACAAGTAGCTACGCCAAATAGTAGGTATCTTAGAAATCAAAATGTGATTTATTATGGAGAGCAAAGATTTCTAACATACGATCTTTACGTTAGAGTTCCATACAAAAGAACAGGAAATGAAAAAGTCATGGTGATAACAAAAGGAGTCGAATATAGACCAGATTTGGTTTCTTTTGACTTTTATGGATTTCCTGAAAATTGGTGGAAAATACTTGAAGCAAATAAGATGAGTGACATATTTGATTTCAAGACAGGCAAAACAATTCTTCTTCCAGATATAACAGGTGGATAATGGCATCACAATTACCAAAATTAGTTCCAGCCCTACCTACTGGACTTTCTTTCCAGCCGCTTTCTCAAATAGGAAGTGCGGTAAGTGGAGGAGCAAATGCAGCAGCAGGAGGATCAGCAACTTGTAACACTGCTCAGTCAGATACACTTCAACCAGTTCTTACAGGATGTGCAGCGCAAGTTACTGATTGTACTGCAAAAGGTCCAGAGAAAGGAAACACTTTAGCTCCATATGTGTTAGTTGAATTTGGCGCATTTGGAGCAGATGGTCTAAACACAGGCAATAAGATAACTGTATCAAATGAATCATCTCCCGGAACAAGCCCTCCTCATACAGCCATTGTTCAATCATTTGAACTTGGATTTTCAGATGGTCTAGGAGGAAAAATTGTAATACAAGACACAGAGGGTGGAAGCTTTGTGCAATTTGCAGAAAACTTATTTGCTGATTGGAAGTGTCTTGAAAATCCAGTTACAACACCTCAAATAAAGATGCAATTTGGTTGGGTGAAATCAGGTTGTGAAAGACCTTATCCGTTTTCGTTTTCAAGATGCTATTATGGAATCATTGACGGTTTAGACACAAGTTACACAGAAGGAAAATTCATTGCCGAACTTAAAATCATAGACATAGGAAAAGCAATGACCGAAGGACATGTAGAAGCGGTCAAAGGTTCTGATGACCAAACTTGGTGTTTAGCTGATGCAATTAGAGCTTTGCTTACAAATGATGTTTCTCCAAATGTTGGAAATGTATCTTTTAGAAAAGTCGAAGGTGGAGAACTTGTGCCAACAGGGTTTCTAAAAAATGATGCCGATTGTGGAGGACCAGTTCCAGATGGAGGAGACGGACAACCTTCGATAACAGGCGGGAAAGGTCCGAAAGATAAATGGGATCCAAAATCACAGCCTAAAATGACAGCCGCAATGCGATGGATAAAAGATTACAATTCAGTAGACAAAAAAGGTTGGCGTCCTTTTTATGATCCATCTACTCCGGGTGGAGAAATAATTTTTCTAGCAGATTCCAAACCTCATTGCGATGATGCTCCAACAAGCTTTTTCTGGGATAAATGCTTGGGTCATTATATTGTAAATGGCGGGAATGAAAGTCCTGTCTTAGAGTTCAATCCTAAGATACATTGGGACTTTGCCATGCTTGTATCAGGTGGTGGTCAAACTGGAGATCAAAAAGTTAAACCATTGCCAGAAGAAGGAAGTAAGTCTCCCGGCAGAAGAGATTGCCCAAAATTAAAAAGAGCAATAATACCGGGTGCAGGACATCCAATGGCAATTACCAGTAATGAAGTTCTGTTGAATCAAGAAGGTGCTAATGCTGAAGATGAAGGTCATAAAGCCCAAATAAATCAATTCAAGGCTTACAGAGTAAACATTGCACCAATTAACGCAGAATTAGTAATTATTGGAGATCCAGAATATTACCCACTTAAGACTCAAGGAAAATACGTGTCCATCACAGTTATAAACCCTTTCTTTGTACAGAAGAATGGAGGACAAGATGATGGAGGATGTGCTGATTGGAATGTTACAACAATAAACGCATGTAATGAAGTTTTGTCACATCCGGGTTGGCAAGTAATGAAAATAATGCACAAAATTGAATTAGGAAAGTATACGACTCATTTAACAGTTCAACAAGCTGGTCCGGGAACACTAGATGGAAACCAAGGACAACATGGTGGATTATGGGAAGGCGAAGGCGGCTGGAACAATGGATGGACTCCAGTTTCTTGTAGTTAACAAACAATTAAAGGATGTAATGTAAAATGGTAAAGCAAACACAAGGAACAGGACAATTTTCTGGATTCGGAGAAGAGCTTGATTATGAAGAAATAATCAAGAAGCTTTATGATAGAATTGGCTCTTTGGAAAAATCTGTATCAAACATTGGCGCAGCAACAAGAGTCTCCAGAAGAAGGAAATGGAAAACACATAAGCAAAAATCCACTCTGACTCATCTTTCAAGAGCCGTTTGTGTAGCCACCATTGACCCATGGAAAGAAAATCGAGTTAGATTTTATCATCCTTATTTACACGATCCAAAAACTAAACTACTCGCACTTCCCTTTGCTAGACCTATTTCTTCAATGGGTGGATTTGACGACTGCGGATTAAACTGGGTGCCGCCTGCTGGTTCAACTTTGATGTTGTTGTTTGAAGCTGGTAGTAGAGATGCTCCTTTTTATCTTGGAACAACATGGCATCGTGACAGAGGACCGGGAGGACAAGACCTTCCGGGACCAACAAAAGAATATCAAGATGTATATGCGGGAGACAGAACAGGATACTTCCATGGACCGGGCAGTAATCCTAATGACGAACATCAAGTATTGCCTCCTTGGAATACAGAAAATTACAATGGTTTGGATATAGATGACAGCAAACAATTCATTGAAGACACTGAAGAACAAAGAAACATAACTTATCCTCACATATATGGTTTCAAGACACCAGAAAAGCACATGCTTAAAATGGTTGACGGTAATGCCAAGTGCAACCGTCGCTGGAAAAGAATGGAGCTTCAATCAGGTTGCGGCAACTGGATGATTTTCAAAGATGATCATCTTCATTATGGTGGCCAATGGACAAATCCTTTGTGTCCAGCAGGAGAGACAAGTGGTGGATCAAACTCTAATGAAATAAATCCTTGCTCTACACATTCAGGAGACAAGCCACTCTTTACAGATATTCATGGAAAACCAAAAGAAGGACTTTCCTTATGTGAACCAGATTGTAAAGGCGACGATCCAACTCAATGTTCTAAGATTTTGGGAGGTCACTCAAGAACTCCCGGAAAAGAAGGATGTGGAGAAGAATATGCAGGAGTAATTCCAGATGGAACAAAATACACAGGTTCGCAAGGTGGAAAAAACAAAAGTTACAAACACTGGAATGAATGCCGAGCCTATACCGGTCCCGGAACTCCTCAAAACAATAAATGCACTTTGCCTCAAACGGGAATTCAATTCCTGTCCATCAGTGGCCACACAATGGTCATGGATGACTCAGTAGAAGAGCCACGAGGAAAACCAGAATGGCAAAGGTCAACACAACCGTTTGATTTTGGTTGTAACGATAAGTACCTCGGAATGTTTTGGCAAAAGTCAGCAACAGGTCATACTTTTGCGATGACAGACATCGAAGAACCTTCAAAAGTCAGAAGTAAGCAAAACTTTATTAAACTCAAGACTGGTAATGGAAACAAGATTGAGCTTAATGATCACACTGTAAAAACACATTCTAACGATGATGGTTGTCAAAAATGCCCTCCTGACTGTGCTGGAGAAGAGCGTGGCATTCACATACAGAGCACAAGCAATCATCAAATAAATATGATTGATGATTTGAATATTCAATGTGGTCCTTGTCGCTGCGAAGGAGGCATCCCGCAGGCCAAAGCAGCAAAGGCTTACGTCCAAATTCGATCTGGATATGGATTAGAGATGAGGTTCAATGACGACTTCTCACAAGAAGAAACTCAAAGTCAGTGGATACAAATTTTGCATCCTCAGTGCGTTGATCCTCAAACAGATGAGAAATGCAATGCCTGCGATGACTGTAAGGCTTGTAGAGGGCCTCACATACTAAGATTCCAAGGAAGACCCAAAGGAGAGCCGGGAATCGTGTTCTTGCGTGCTGGTGGGCACTCAATTAGACAGACACATGATATGGATATTGTTATTGTTGGAGACCTAGAATGTAATCCTTCAGATAAATTCACTTATGTATCTAAGAAGTTCATCACTGCCACAGAAGATATTCATTTTCGTTACAGTGGAGAACTACATATATTCTTCGCAGAGAAACAAATTCTCCTCATGGCTGGACGTGATTGTCCTCCACCTCCGGGGAAAAAGTGTTGTGGGCCTTGTCTTTACAACGTCATCGTGGCTCGTTGTCCTGTATTTTGCCCATTAACTGGGATATTGCATTGGACTGAAAAAGCTATGAGCGAACGTGTGTTTGCTTCAGCTTATCATCCATGTCAAGTTCCTTGCGGTGGAGACTGTGCTGATTATTTTGCAGCGATGGCAAAATGTGGTGGCAAAGGTTGTGTGGAAGATGAAGGAGGATCGACAACGCTACCTCCAGAAGCACAAGCACCTCCGGGACACGCTATGGAACAACCTGAAGGAAATAATGTTGATCCAAACACTGGAGGAACAATTGGCGGAAATAATCCACCCGGTGGTGGAGGAGTTCCTCAAATTTAAGGAGAATCATGGAAAACAAATTTTTAGGATTACAGTACCCGTTGGTTAAGACAAATCGGGGATTACTTGCTCAAAAGAAGGGAGTAGATCAGATAAAAGCTGATTTATTACAACTTTTGCTTACAAATCCCGGAGAGAGGGTGATGTTGCCAACATTTGGAACTCCTTTAAGAGAGTTGTTCTTTGACCCAAACGATTTTGACTTAAAGAACAAAGCAAAAAACATGATATCAAAAGCTATATCAGATTGGGAACCAAGAATAGCATTAGAAAACATAGAAGTATCAAACAGCATAGATACAGATAGTTTGCATCCTGACGATCCAAAAGATGATTACGAACATATATTATCTGTTAGGATAGAATTTTTCGATCCAGAAAACATAACAGAACTTGAAGCCTTAACATTACAACTTCCAGTTTCATAGGAGATTAGATGGCATTTCAAAATTGTCCTTTTGACATTACACCATTTGACAAATCAAATTTAATCAAAACTCCAGTATTGGCAAATCTTAATTACACCAATCAAGATTTTTGGTCAATGAAATCCCGTTTAATTGATTTAATACAAGAAAAATTCGGAGATGACTTTGGAGACTTCATAGAATCTGATTTGGCAATTATGTTGATTGAAAACTGGGCGTTCATTGCAGATACTTTATCCTTTAAGATGGATCAAATTGCAAATGAAATATTCATTGACACAGTTAGTGAAATAGACAACGCATTTCGATTAGCGCTTCTAGTTGGATTTAAGCCACAACCACCAATTGGAGCAAGATCACTTTGGTCTTTGTCTATAGGAAATGTTCTGACAACTGACTTAAACATTCCTGCTCCACAAAGAATTGATGTGAGCACAGAAGATGGGCCAAAAACAATTGAACTGTTTCCTGCTGATCAAAACAACAATGCAATTTTTGATGAAAACATAGTAATCACAGCCGGTAATTTCTTGAATACAAGCGTCATTGGACTCGAAGGCGAAACCATAATTCAAAACATAACCGGAGATGGAAGCGTAAATCAGTTTGTCAATTTAACAACTGGGCCTGTAATTTGGAATTCAATTAGAGTAAACATAGATGGAAACGACTGGAAACAGGTTGACTTCTTCACAGATTCAAATCCTCGCAAAGAATTCCGTGTTGAATATGATTCTTTGTATAACGCATTTGTGCTTTTTGGAAATAATCGTGCAGGTCAAATACCCGGAGAATCTTCTCAAGTAAGAATAACTTACAGAACTGGTGGAGGAGTGGCTGGAAATATTGTAACTAATGCAATCGAATTACAAAGAAACTTCTCAGCAGATGGATTTGATTTCAATGTTCCTGTTACATTCGTAAACTTCACACGAGGAGAATTTGGATACGAAGGAGACTCTATTGAAACGATCAAAAGAAACCTTCCCGCTTGGTTAAGAACCCAAAACCGTGTTGTTTCTGGCGACGACTTTGAAGCGTTCACAGATCAGTTTTCCACAGAGTTCAATGGTAAAATTGGAAAGTCAAAAGCAATATTAAGAAACTATGGATGTGCTGCTAATGTTGTAGACTTATACATTCTTGGGGCAGACGGAGATGATGGTTTAGCAGAAACAAACAACGAATTAAAAATTGAACTACAAGAAGCAATAGATTCTAAGAAAATGCTTACAGACAAAGTTTGTATTAGAAATGGAGTCGTTGTAGAAGTAGATGTAACCATTGATGTAACCATGGATAAGTTCTACAGAAAATTTGAAGATGAATATAGAGAAAGAGTGGATAGGAAAACTATCGGCTTTTTCTTGTTACCTAATTGGGATTATGAAAAAACACTCAGAGCAGTAGATTTGCTTAAAGAACTTTCTAGTATTAAAGAAATAGCCAGTGTTGATATCAACTTTCAAACGGATGTTGCTGCTAACTCTGGAGAAACTGTAACTACAAAATTCTTTGAAATAATTAGACCTGTATCAATTGAGATAAATTTTGAATTTGAATAATGACAACAGCAAAGAAAATAACAGAAAACCCTAAGACTACAGATGTTATCCTGTTTGAATTGGAAACACCTGATAGCTCAAATTGTTTTACCGCTGATCCGTTCAAAGTAGACAATGTAACCATCTACTTTGTAGAGCGAGATTTTCTGGGAACAAATTTTGGGGAATATGATAGTTCGGCTCAAGATGAAGACCTTGTAGTCGCTGTTCAAGTTGCGCAAGAAACATTTTGCGGAGATCCTACAGTTGCTAACAAAAAACTGTTAGATGAAGCTCAAGCAAATCTAGCTGCCACAACACAAGTCAGCAAGTTCTTTTACAAAGAAAGAACTCCTGTAGAAATTGTGGGGACAAGCGACTTCCCAGCTTGGCTTTCTACAGACACAACCAATGCGTACTTGGATTTAGTTCCAGAAGACGCTGATGGCAATCCACAATTTGGTCACTTTACATATGAGTGGCATCCAATGGGAAAGGTCCGTGAAGGGGACTATTTCATCTGTTGGACTTGGACTCCACTTCCAGCAGGAAGCAGCTTGTCTGCCCATTTGCCATTCAAAATTGATGGTGATCCACGTGCAGTAACATCAATTCCAACGCATGTTACAGCAACGGATAAATACGAGATACTGTTGGAGAGATACCTTCCAGAGATGTATAAAAATGTCATATGCGAAGGAGACCTAACTCCAGAATCTACTGATAAACTGAATCAAGCTGTTGCCGAGGGATTCACCTTCCTTGAAAACTTGACAAATCAAATCATCGACTTGTTTGATGCGAATGCCTTACATGAATCGATGCTCGCATATTTGTCTAATTTGTTTGATGTCAGGTTAAGGTCTTCCGATCCTACGCTTTGGCGTCGTCAAATCAAAGAAGCCATACCTGTGTTCAAGAAAAAAGGAACTCTTGAAGGTCTGGAAGATGCTTATTCAATGTGTGGAATGGAGTTAAACAAATACACTCAATTTTGGCAATTGACATCCCCTTATACATGGGAAGAATCTTTTGACGTTGATGGCACAGATGATACAGTGTTCCAGCTAGAGAAAGATAATATCGTTCTTCCAATTGACGATGCAAATTTTGCATTATACTTAAGGGAAGAAGGCTCTAGCACATATACTGTTTTGACCAAAGATTATGTCAGTTTTTCAGTGGAAGATTGTATTGTAAAAATGACATGGATTGGAGAGCAACTATCAAGCCCTCTTACCATAATCAAAGGAGATATTCTTAGAGTCAAATACGAATACAAAGAAGTTCCTGACCCTTCAGAACAAACTCTTCAAGATTACATTCTTTCATTGCCTCTTCAAGACCAAAGAGACGAAGGCAGTCAAAAGTATCCTCCCAAAAATTGGAATGTAAGATTGATCGACGAGGAAGATCCATTGTTTGATGTTCTTATACCTGTAAGACATCCTTTTGCTGATCCAATTGTGTTCGGATTCATTAGAACTGAATTCCCATATTCAGAAAACATCTACAACATGGAAGAATATAATGGAAGCACTCGTCCATCATTTGATGCCTGTCAAATAAATCGTGATTTCCTTGATCCATGTGGCGCTTGTATAAGCAGTAGTTACATGGTTGATGTTGGTATAGAAGAATTGAACAATGATAGGCTGATAGAGGCACAAGATATTTTAGATGAATACATGCCATTTCATGCACAACTTCATTCAATCAACTTCTCTGGAGATGTTAATGAATTTGTTCAATCTCCCACAGAAGAAATTGAAGTTCTAGTTAACATGGACTTCACACAATACATTCTATCTGGCCAATCCAATCCTTTCTTTAACAGAATAATGGACCAAGGATTGCCCGGTCAATCATTCGTAGTCGATAGAGATGATTTGGCAACCAAGACCACGGTGCTTTCTGGGAAGTTAGGAACTGGGTATAACGATCACGTTGCTTTCATTTCCCCAGACATAGAACTTGATGGATTGGGTATTGCTGTGTTCAATCACATTTTAGAAGTTCTTGCACCTTCTCCAAACGCTGGCACGTACACCTTGGGAGAAACAAACAATAGGCTAGATGGTAATCCACACGTTGCAAGACTAAGTGGCGGTGCCATTGAACCATTAAACGAATCTCCTTTTACATTCAATTTATGGAACATCCTATTTAAGCAAAGCATTGCGGACATCACTCAAGATGACTTGTTCGAGTTCTCAGACAGCAGTGTTGACTTCTCCTCTCTCGGCGTGAAAAGCCAATGGGATTCCACTCATACTCCAGATTACACTGGAGGAGCATGGAAGGTTTTGATTCCATCATTAGACTCCACAGCTTATGAAATAGAAGATGTGCAAAATGGAGTTCTTGTTTTGGAAAGCAGAAGCACTTTGCCCACAATAGACACAACTGGTATCACTTATGCTCTTCTCAACGATCTTGATGCAACAATAGATTCAGGAACAACTGGAGACCTAGATGTAACAAGACGTGGGTTTGTAAACCTTAAAGCACCTGATCTTGCAGTGGATAGAGATAAATTCATTTTGGCCGGTGACTTCCTACATTATGATAATGATGGACTGGACTATGAAATACTGGAATTCCAAGATCCAGACAAGTTATGGATCGCCGGATGGACAGATGGCGATGTTGTTGGAACTAGCATAGATACAAGAAGAAAATTGGTGGATAAAGCAATTGGCCTATTTGGGTACAAAGGCTTACATTTAACTACATTCAGCGACCACGAACAAGAATTCAATATCATTAACGGAACTAATCCAGTAGCTCCTCTTACAGATGAAGATAGATTCAAAGAAAACTTCTTGTTTAAGATAGGCAATGATTTTTACAGAATTCAAGAATGGGATGGAGTAGAAGTAGTTTTGGCTGGTAAAGAACAAAATTGGACCACATTGATTGCGGGAGGGACTGCGGTAGCTTACTCGCTAGTTCAGTTAACCAAAAATTCATTCAATGTTGGATTAACAGTTTTTGATCATTTAGATCGTGATGGTAAAGATGTAATTATTAGAGAAATATTAGATCAAGTGGATCAAAACACTGCAATTGTTGCTTTATCAACAAATCCGGGAAGTGGAATGGAAGAGAATGTTTCTGCTGAAGAAAGCATCTCATTCGTGATAGAAACATTAGATGGAGAGACTCAGGAAGGTGAAATATGATTAAAGAAGCAGTAAAGTCCCAAGGTGAAGTAGACATCTGCATTGAATACAAAGATGGCGATGGGGAAATGATAACAGTTCATAACACAGTGTTAACAACTGGTCGTCTTGCACTTGCCAATGGTCTCGCCAACCAGATTGGCAGCAGCTTTGACTTCTATGTCACCAGAATGATTTTTGGAGATGCAGGAACAACTGGCGGGGTCAAGAAAGTAGTAAATGCTGGAAGAAATGGTCTTTTTGGCGTCACTCAAGTATCTAAGCCAGCGTTGGCTAATTCAGATACCTCTGTGACTGCACAGGTCATCTTCACGTCCGTTATTCTGTTTAGTGAAGGGGTTGGGCTAACATTGAATGAGATGGCCCTACAGATGGCAAATGGCGATCTCTTTAGCATGACAACATTTCCTGATCTAAATAAGACATCAGATATGCAAATAACATTTAATTGGCGTCTTAATTTCATCTAAAAAAATTACTTGACAAATATTTGTAATTATCATACTATACTATCTTTAAGGAGAAAGTTATGCTTAATGATAAACAAGAACAAATTTTTGTAGGGTCTATGTTGGGAGATGGTTGTATAAGCAAAAATTTTTCAAATGAAGGATTATGTAGATTTGAAAAAGGACAATCAAAGAAGGATTTTGTTGGCGAAGATAAATTGTCATATATGAATTGGATGAAGCAAGAGTTTGATGAATTTAGCACTTCGGTAATTGAGAGTTCTATAAAATCATCAGGAATAGTTAAAGAAATTAGCGGTGATAAAACTTATGACAGATATAACTTTTATACAAAAAGTCTTAAATTGTGGGAAATACTCGAAGCCGAATGGTACGTCCTACGCACCGATCACAAATGGTATAAGAGAACCAAAATAGTCCCACGAGACATCAAGTTAACTCCGCTCACACTTTGTGTATGGCACATGGATGATGGATCAGTAAATCCAAAAGATGCCAATATTGAGTTGAACACACAAGGGTTTTCAGTTGAGGAAGTGGACTTTCTCATAGAAAGGATTAACAAAGACCTCAGTATCAAGAGCCACAAAAAGAAAGGCCGCAAGAAAAGCCAATACAAAATTTACATTGGCAGAGATCATTACTTTGATTTCATGGAAATGATCAAGCCGCATATTGAGTGGGACTGCTTTAAGTACAAGGTTGACACAGAAACTTACGACAAGAAACCCCACCAAGGAGAAACACATTCTTTGTCAAAACTTACAAAAAAGAATATCAAACAAATCTTCAAGCTGCGAGACAAAGGATGGTTGCAGAAGAAGATTGCCAACAAACTCGGAATATCACAAGCCAATGTATCTGTGATACTTTCTGGAGATCGTTGGTCCCATCTTGGAACAAAGAGGGATGTTATTAGAAAACCTCGTCTCACAAAAGAAATGAAGTCCCAAATTGTTCTGTTAAAGGAGGATGGGGTTTTTCAAAAAGCTATTGCTGAAAGACTAAATATCAATCAGAGCACAGTATCTCGTGTTCTGAAGGAGAACCATTGCCACGTATTGAACTAATCCCAGAAGTGTTGTATCAACCCAATGATCCGTATCATTGGGAGATAGACAATCTACCGTTAAAGAACATTATCACTCGCCAAAATCTCATTAACTTGGCCTTAGACGATGTTCTTGAAGAAATGCGAGACGCTATTGGCACAGCCGGTTCTGTGGCAAATCGTCTTAATCAATCAATAGAGCAAGATGGAAGTCTTAAAGCAACTGCTATTGATGCGACATTGCACAACATTGAAGATCACACAGATGGATCAGCATTTGTAAGAATGTCATCAGCACAATCGGCCAAAGTAGACTTAGTTGCGGATGAAGCGACAGATTTGGCCTTGCGCATAAACTCAGATGGTAGTAGTCTACTTACATTCGATAGTGGCACGGTTAAAATTGAACCGACGAGTACAATTACTCCCTCTATCGAAGCACCAGATATCCTTAAATTTCACATGACGTTCCCGGCCAGTGCTGCTCATCAGCATAACTATGGAAAAACCCCGGTACACGTCAATCTGGTGACTCCAGACTACATCAATTACAAAGTCAACTCTGTTGCCTCTGCATACATTGATGAGTCTTTAAGAATTGTAATCAATGGAGTCAGAATCTTTGAAGATGATAGCGTTTATATTCCGGGTCCGCTTGTTGATGATCCATGGACATTGATTGCTTTCACATCTGATTCCACCAACGGCACATTCGAATTGTCAACGGCTATCACAGATGATGATATCATAAAAGTCGATTATGACATCTCGCTTGTCTAAGAAGAAAGTTAATCATGGATGTAGGATTTATCATCCTTTGCCCCGACAGAAATTCTGGGGGTTTAAGGAATAGCGTAGGAGGTGTACGTCACCATTCATACGACAGAGAGTCTATCGCTGTCGTACCGGGAGACACAACTCCTAAAGAAGTCAAGGAAATGAAAGAGCATTGTCCTGTTTGGAAGGGCAAAGACACAATTACCAGTCTTGTTAATGTTGGAATGAAGCGTGTTAAGAGTGAATGGGGATTTATCATGTTTGCAGGAAGTAGAATTCCTGCTTTCTTAGAAAGAAAGTTTGCAACATTTGCAACAAGCGAAAAAGACATCTTGTTTCCAGTTGTAGAAAAACGCTATGATTTCATATCTGGATCATTTAATGGAGTTCTAATAAACAGGGACTTCTTTAAGAAGGTTGGAAACTTCACAGAAGGTGCGTTGGAAAAGCAAGGAATGAATGATTTCGAAATGGCAAAGTTCTTGTGGACTGCTGCCGCTTTGGAACATGATGCTAAATTTAAGGGAATAGTAGGAATGAGGGTGATATGACTTCGAGAGGTTTTAATTTAACCTTTCAAATGTTTCAGGAAGAAACTGCTATCACAGAAAGACTTGCAGTTGAGTCATTTGAATTAGAATGGGAAGTAGACAGAATTGCAGAAATATCAGGAATGGAGCCGCCTCGTCATGTTGTGCAACAGATGAGATTTGGCGACTTACATTTTGTATTTCCAGAAGTGAATGAGTTGCCAAACGTAGCACTTCATTACGTAAGACCAGATGTTGCCATCCCACTAAATCCCAGACCTACAATTAAAGTAGAAATAGGCAGAAACAACTGGGTCGAATATCACGACACAACACTTGTGAGTCTGTCTTATTCCAATCACGAAGAAGGGCCACCCAAACTTGAGGCCACTTGGAGATTTAGAGATGCTTCTGGGACTATGCCCAGAAATCAAATGACTATTTCCAGAGAATTGCCGCCAATGCAAAAATTAGATTGGAAGCAACTAGGATTTTGAGTATTTGATCTTGTTCTCTTCGGCTCTACGCTCGATCTCACGCCTGATTAGAACCCATTCGTCGCTGAGAGGCTTCTGTCCGCTGTCTAGCAACAGCAATTCATCAATTACGTCTTCCACTGTCTCATAGACATTGGTTTGATTGAGGGCCTTCTCAGGGTCATCCTCGGTGATCTTTTCAATAACATCAAATAACCAGCGAGGAAGATTGTATAAACCACCTTCACAGATGAAGAAAGCAGGTTTGTGCTGGTCTTCTCCCATGTAGACTTCGTTTCCAGTTCCCCATTGTGGAACGCTGGGATCAACCACAACTACTGAAAAATCAGACTGGTCAACAAACCGTAGGTCAAATCTTCTGTATTTTCCTACATATTGTTGTAATTCCTTAAACCTACCACCAGATTGCAAATCAACTTGCGTTGCTTTGTCTTCGCCCATTTTGATGTCTTTGCCACCCGGCTTGTCTGTTGGGTCGATTAAAGCAACATCAAGTTCAGCTTCATACACCAAACGTGTAAATTTTCGACGCCATTCCACACCGTGATCGGCAACATATTCCATTGGGCCTGACAAATAACCCCAAGCACCGTCTAAAAGTCCCATTAGTTTCACTCCTTTATGTAACACACAACATAATCCCACAGCGGAGGAATAATGTCAACAGAAATTATCGAACAAACAAACAAAATCTTAAAGAATGCAGAGATGCCAGATCGTCATACTTTCTTTCAGATCGAAAAATTCATTGTAGGCAAAGAACCTACGGCACAGGGTCAATTATGGCAGATTACCCGTGAATTACAAGCCCGAAGTGAAACAGTAGAGTCCTATAAGAGAGACCTTGCTGATGCTGAAGACAATCTTGAACTATTCGACATCAGGATTGAAAGACTTAATAGAGAAATACGGGATTTTGCAGATGATTCAGAGTTGGACTTAAATATTCAAGAAAATGAGATAAATATAAGGAAGCTACAAAGAGAGAAAGAAGCTCTTGTGAAATCATCAAGAAAAGTTAACAACAAACTCAAATGCGTTTTGGAAGAAATGGGGTTTCTTGCTGCTGGATACGAGAAAATTGTGGAGCTTGTCGGAGAAGTCAAATCTTTAGACGATGAGTCTGCACAAAAAGAATATTGGAATGAAAGATTGTTGGAAGAATTCAATCTTAGAATCATTCTTAAGCGTCCTCTCGATCCCGATTTTGTTAAAACTGTAATGTCACTTCACGATGATGCTGTTGTCAAAAAACATGTCACAGCAGCACTGGAAAATGTACAACAACAAATGATTGCACAAAGACAATCATTGCCTGAAGAAAAAAGACCTAAAGCAGAAGCGAAAGCACACACGCAAGGATAAAATATGGCAGACAAGATTTCGAGTTTAGATTCTGGATACTCAACAGGAGATTTATCTTTATTCCCTGATGTGATTGATGATAAAGAAGTTCTTTATGAAGCCACCAATAACTCCAAAATGCCTCTCAAACATTCAGTGACTTATTCTGCCAGTCAAATCATAGTAGATAGCACAGAAGGATTCCCAGATGATGGCATTATAAGAATTGGTCCAGATATTGGAGTCGCTGGAAACCATGAGTTGATTTACTACGGGAAGAAAACCAATAACACATTCCAAGATTTGATTAGAGGGTTTGCTGGATCAAGACAAACCAAATTCTTAAAAGGAAAGAACTTTGTTACAAACTCAGTGGTCGCTGAGCATCACAACGCAGTCAAGGATGCAATCATTAAGATAGAAGCGGACCTTGGAATCAAAGTTGGTCCTGTTGCAACTTCTTTGAATGGAATTTTGAAACAGCAAGAAAATAGGTTTCTCGCTCCCAAACCTTTGTTTAGAGCATTCCCAATTAGAGGGGATGCACCTATGAAAGTTAGGTTTCAAAATTTTTCTACAGGTCACGTTGTAAGATACTTATGGGACTTTGGAGATGGCGGATCATCTTTAGAAAAAAGTCCAACTCACACATATCTTACAGAAGGCGAATACACAGTAAAGTTGAATGTTGTGACTTCAACAGGGGCACAAGGAGTAGTAACAAAGAAAGGATACATAATCATCGACAACGATGAATCAGTTCCGTTCTTTTATGTAGACTCAATAAGCAATCCATACTCTGTTGAAACTGCTACAAATATGGCTACTGATCCTAAAGAGTTTGTGTTTGTTGATCAGTCTGATGGAGATGTAGTTCAAAGGAACTGGGTGTTTGGAGATGGCCAATCAACAACAGTAGAGGATTCGGACTTTCATGATGTAACACACATTTATAGCAAGCCCGGAGAATACTTTGTAACTGAATTGATTCAGTTTGCAAATGGAAGATTGAAAAGAATACAACTCAAAGACCCTTTGGTTGTTCTATAAGGAGAAAGAATGGCGATTCCAACAGCGTCCAATTACCCCGACGTATTTGATGATGACGAAAATCTATTTTTGGTTCATGATGCGCTTAGATTAAGATTATCCAAAGATTATAATCCCGGCGACAAAACAATAGAAACCGATGGAGAGGTTCTTGTGGCTGGTTTAATGCCAGCATCAGGCATAATCACCTTGACAGAACAATGCAGCGACATTGATAAACGTGCCTTGTCTTTTCATTATGGATCATTTGATATTACAACATTAGTGTTTTCGGATTTAGATATCATAGAAGGATTTGAAGACACACAAAAACTGAAGAGAATAACCAACGTGACAATAAATGTCACAGCACGTCATCACAATCACATTAAAGACTCTTTAATCGCCATAGAAAAATTTATTGGAATTGAAGGAACTACTGATGTTGTCCCTTTTGGCCCAACATTAGAAGGAAGAATCAACTTCTTGAGAAATTTGGTTCTTGTTCCCAAAGCATGGTTTACTGCTGATAGAAGAATTGGAAACATTCCTTTAGAAGTTGAGTTTAGAGACATGAGCTTTCGTCTCGGAACAGATGGCAATTCAGGCACCACAAAACTTACATGGGACTTTGGAGATCAAACCACATCTATAATTTCCAACTTTAGCACAATTAGTGTAAGTGATTTCGTTCCCACTGATCAAGTTGAAGTATTAGTGCTTGATGAAGATGGCGGTAAAGTAAAGAAGACTTATCATCAACCGGGAGTTTATGATGTGGCTTTAACTGTAGAAAATGATTTTGGCAAAGACACCATTATACTTCCCGACTTCATCAATGCTAGAGTTCAAGCTCCAGATGATGCCATTGTTCGTTTTATCGAGAACACATCAACACAAGACGCAACTCCCGGAGTTCCTCCCAATGGTCCATTTTCAACAGTTCCAAAAATTCGCTCTCCCATTAACACATTGATTCAAATTGAAATTGAATCAGGAGAAAACCCTTCTACTCCGGGAATAAGTTTTGCTGGAGAACAACTAGATGGAGGAGGGAATCCAATTGATCCTATAGAAACTTATACATGGAATCTTGGAGACGACTTACAACATCCCAACACAGCAGACACTAAAGCTGCATATTCCATTGGTGGAATATTTGATCTTAGATTAAGAGTAGACACAGAGTTTGGTGCTTATCGAATTACAACCTACGAAGATTCAATTGATATCATTGAAAACACAAACATGTGGTTGTGGTTATTTGACGATGCAGGAACAAATGCAAGATCATATGAATTTGGATTGATTAGTGAAACATTTAAGTTAACTCCAGCAAGCACTCTTGCAGTGTCCAGAAACGATAGTTTCCTTACAGGACAGCCAGATGAAGTAAGACAAAAAAGAGAGTTCAAAAAGAACACAGGGTTTACTCAAAGAGGAACTTTGACCTCTGGAGGCGGTGGGGCATCGCTTCTTTACTGGGCAAGTGGAAGAGGGGCCGCTGATCCAGCCAGTTCGGAGTTGATTAGAGTTGTGGAGTATGTTGGTTTTAATGACACATACATCACAAGACCTTCCATAACAAGACAATGGAACTGGGCCAACATAAACACGGGAACAACATCTGCATTTGTTTTTGGAGCAATTTCTTCACATTCTCCTAATACATCTTTTACAAACACGCAAAAAGATGATTTGGAGCTAACTGGTCTTACTGTCTCAAGTGCTCTCTTATCGGCAGACAATTATTTTAATGGAGCTAACGAACTTGAACAAAACACAGCTATTTATGATGTGAATGGCGATCCAACCACCGGACACTTTAGCGTGTACAGAACAGCTTGGAAAGACTTGTCAGGATACATTGCAAGGAACGATGGAGTAGGACCATTCTTTAGAATCAAGAGCTTCTATCGCACAGAAGGAAGTGTAGGTTCTCCATTTGAAAACATTAGAAAGATGCAAGATATTCAAGGTCCAACAAAACTAGATGGAGAGCTTGTTGATATGAGCGAAGGAGTGTTCTTCTTAAACAACTCCGGTTCTGTATCCAAGTTCAATGATGTAGATTTAACATGGAGTTCTGGTGGCCCCGGAGCTAACTCATTACTTTACCGTGGTCTTCAAGATACAACTGTTAGTGGATTTGATAATCCAGATAACACAATGTTACTTGTATCAGACGGTGATAAACGTGCATATTTAAGTTTTGATTATAGTCCAAATGCCTTGCTGAAATTTAACGAAACAGACTTAACCTTTGCAGCAATGGGAAGTAGACCTTCCGGCGAGCAGTGGATAGCAGGAGTTTACTAAAATGACATTTCCTCCAGTTCCAGTTTTTCCTAAAGCCATTGATACAGATCATGAGTTGTATTTGGTTCACAATACAACAGAGACAAGAATCTGTGTAGACAATGTGCCTTGGTCGCAAGAAATAGAAATTGTTCCTGTGTCTTCAACTTCAGTTGAAATATGGGCCGACAATGGATTCGCCAATATTGAAGGAGAGCTTCTTTATTACGAAACGGTTGAAAAAGATGTTAATGGAAAAGTAAACAAACTAAAAAAGTGTGCAAGAAATTTAGGTGGAGAAGACACAAAGTTAAACAAAAAAGGAACGTGGATCAGAAGTTTTGTAGTGGCCGAACATCACAACCAACTTGTAGATGGAATTTTGAATGCGGAAAATTTCATTGGTTTTAATTTTGATCCAAGACAGGAAACCTTAGACTGGAGAATTAGAAACCTTGAGGGACTAGACATTATTTTTGATGACTTTACTTGTCCTGACATAGTTTTCACTTTCAACATCATTGAAGATGATCCAGTGACAGGAAAGCTTGCAGAGTATCTTATAGAAATACAAGGAACTGGTGGAGCACCAACAGGATTGATTTCAATTATCACACTTAGTTTCGGTGATGGAGCAACCACGGATATTCTGGAGGGAACTCATCGTTATGCCGTAAATGCACAAATTGATCCAGTAATCACAGTAATCAATGATAGTTGTGAAATAATTCAAACTCCAGTAAATCGCATAAATCCACTTGAACCACCAGCACTTGTGTTGGCATCTTTTGATATACCAATTCCAGAAATTCCTGAATTTCCAGATTTTACTTTTGTGCCGTGTGATGTTCCAGAAGTAGACATTAACTTGCCGCCATTGATATTTCCTTGCATATCACTAGAAGGACAAATTGGGCCATTGCCATCTGTAATTGTTGGACCAGATATCAACATGGTTAGCAACGTGACCATAACTGCGAACAATCCAATACAAATTTTGCAAAGCATTGTAACAATTGAAGGTGGACCTATCATCATTCCTTCAATTGTTGTGTTCGATCCGCCAGTGCCTCCTACAATTATCATTGATCCACCAATTCCTCCTACGATTGTGGTTGTCACCCAATCTAACATCGCTCTTACATTAGATGCGGCAGACCTTCCAAGATTGGAAGTTGATTGGGGTGCTCCTCCAGAAATGGAAGTTGCTTTGACATTGGCAAAAGAAGCTAAGACACCAGAAATGTTTGCAGCCGATCCTGCAATTGTAAGAGATTTTGGAGAAGAGTTTGCAGATTTATTTGAAGCCTCTCAAACAATGAAAGTTGAATATGAATCAGTGGGCATTCCAGAAGAGATAAGAATCATTCCTCCTAAAATGCCAAATGTTAGAGTGGATTCTTCGGACATGCCTCGCACCATTAAATTAGATTGTACAGAAGCTAAAATTCCGACAGACATTGTTATTCATGGTCCAGAAACTCCGATACCAAACTCTATTAGACTTAATGGAGATGATCTTCCAGAAGACATCGGATTGGTCTATAAAGGTAAAGGAATCAAGGTTGATACAGAAGGTGTGTCAATCAAACTTGAAATGGAAAAAGAGATTCCTACAAGAATCTTGGTGGAAATGCCAAAGCCTATTCCTGAGAAAATCATTATTGATGCCAGTGGAATTCCCGACAAAATAGTTTTAGAAGCACCCGAAGGAATTCCTCTTCTTATACCAGAAGATATTGGGATACCACTTGTCATGCCAGAAAACCCAGAAATAGAAATGGTATGGAAGGGAAGTCCAATAGAAGTTAAGATAACCATGGACGAGGTTCTAAACAAAGATGCTGATGGCAGAAATTGTGTTATGATCACACCTTGCCCGATAGGATAACTATGCACATAAAACCCCACTCAACAAATAATGAATACATTCGTGCTGGGGACTTGTGGGTGCGTAATTTTGACAAGAAGGTCAAACCTCTTTCTTTGAATTACATGTTTATAAAGGATGACTATCAAGAAGTGTTTTCCAACACTTCAAGAAATGTCAAGTATCCTCAAGTTTCAGATGAATTGCTTATATTCCGCAAGATAGTGATCGTATCTGATGGATTTAATTTCAGCAAAACACATCATGACATGCAAGACTTCCCAAAAGATGTTGCAATATTGACCACAAATGGAGCTTTAAGATTTTGGGAATTGATGTCTCCTGAAATTGATGCGGAAAACAGAAGAAGCATCAATGGATACATTGCAAACAATCCTTATAAAGAATGTTTAAGATATCTTCCCAAAAGAGATGTTCAATATTATCCCACCTGTTTAGCTTCATCAAGAACAAATCATGAGTTCTTAGACAAATACAAAGGAGATGTATATGTTTACGAGCCATCACCGGAAGATAGTTTTGGAACAAGTAGGAAATCTGGATATTATATAGATGATTACAGAAACCCTATATGTGCCGCTATAGGTCTCGCATATCAATTCGGAGTAAGA
>Ga0233415_10000152_pt1 | contig 33712 bp, 54 predicted proteins | sample Na_anoxic_12_MG_FD_188631 | JGI IMG/M metagenome (GOLD analysis project Ga0233415, IMG submission 188631) | Seawater microbial communities from Saanich Inlet, British Columbia, Canada - Na_anoxic_12_MG | ecosystem: Environmental > Aquatic > Marine > Inlet | place: Canada: British Columbia...
GTATTGCCATCAAAGACGCCATGTCGGGTTTTCCTGATCTCTATGAGATAGAGGGAACTTCAGAGGAGGATTGGTATGACTGCAATTATTAAGTCAGCACTAACACTTAGTATTGTATTGGTGTGGTTTGGAGATGAAATAACGTGAAAAAGAATTATAGGGTTGTATGGTGGGAGTTCATAGACGAACATTTGGGTGGCGACTGGGAAGAAGGTGGAGTGATAGGTAAAACCAAAGAAGAAGCTATTGCAATAGCGAGAGCAAAGGATAAGGAACCCGGAATTGAACATGTTTATGTTTTGAAATCTATTGAATGGTGAAAATCTAATGTCTAACATACCAAAACAAACGGTCTTAAACAAACGAGCGGTGGACTGCATACTAAATGGTACGCGAAACCGTCGCCACTGGAAGGGTTGGGAGCAGGGTATTCTATATCAATGTTCCATTCGCGATACATTAGAAGAGGAAACTAAAAATGTTTCATGATCTCAAAGAAGCGTACCAAGAAATGTTAAAGAAGTGTACACACGTTGTCGATGATAATGGAGTACACATAACATTCCCTGAAGAACTATTCTCAGCATTTGAGCAGGAGTTTAGGGTCTGCTTCATCGAAGAAGAAGACGATATTATGTTCCAGAAGTGGCAGGATGGCTACGAAGAATGTATGGACCCGGAGGAATGGGATGAATAGTAGGTTTGACAACAGAACAAAGGATACCTTCAAACGTGATATCAAATTCGGAACACTGCTGGAGAACTATTGGTGGAACGCTTGGTTGGATCAACTTGACGACGGCGTCGTGGAGAACCCAAGGGATAATGGATGTGGGAACGACGGTGAGTTTATCGCGAGCGGCAATACCTCGGGAGCCGATTTTATGGCGGACGTTAAATATGACTTCCGCAAGCGATCAGACCTGCCAATCGAAATGAAGTGTGTTCCAACGGCTGGAAAGTTCACCCTCAAAGAAAACGACTTGAAGGCGTACATCCGAGAGGGTGCGGCTATTCTGTTCATCTACAACTCTGTGCGTTGTGGATTAGACCTGAGAAAACCCAAGGATCACGACCTAGACAAACATCTGGTGAGAATTGAGGGTAAGTTGAAAGCTGGAGAAATAGACTGGGGATTAATGTTTCCCTCAAAAGTAGAGGAATTCTACAAACACGCTAAAGATAACGACTTGATCAAGCCGATATACTATATGGGTAACAAGCCGGGCGTTGTAATGGTTCAGAATGAGTTTGACACTTGGTTTAAACAGGAGATGTGGAATGTCTGAAGATTTGAGTACGGCAGATAAAATTCAATGGTTGATTGATTATGAGGGTTGCGAGCAGGCAGACGGTTATGAAGCCCTTCAGACATTCTTTCAATACTGCTGTTGTGACGATAATATAACAAAAATCCTTGATCTTATTGAAGAAGACGTGGATGAGCAATACGTACACGCCAAGGAGATAAATGATGATATGGGCGACTACAAAGATGATGAAGCCATCGCTATGGTGAGTGCTATGTGGGATGACCTTATAAAGGCTGGATTTCTAAGCAACCTTCCAGACCAATATCCCAAAGACGCGGCAAATATGAAGGAAAAGTGGAAAGAACAGCTTAGGGTCATGTTATGAACGAAGATGAACAACTCTACAACTGGAGATTGGGGAACGTGGCTCTTTGGAAAATGAAGGAAAACGAAAAGCTGATCCAAGAACAAAAAGTAATCATTAAATGGCAACGGCGTCGAATTCACCTTCTGGAGAAAAAATTGTGGGAAACAAAGTAGAATTACTGGGTCATTACGGATCAGATACCGTAATAGCTTGTAGTGCGTGGACAAGCACAAGTCGGGATCTTAGTCCAGAGAAGCAAGCGAGGGTCGGCACTCTCATTAATTCTCTTTGGGATGCTGGTCACGAGACGCCCTTTGAGAAGGGTATGGTACATTTCTTGGTTAATACTGAGATCGCCAGCCATATTCATCTACTGAAGCACCGTATTAGCTCCCTGAACGCCGAGTCAGCACGCTATAAGGAGCTACGCGAGGATAAGTTCTTTATTCCAGAGGATTGGCCTCAGAAGTGGAAGGACACGCTCACAGACTACACAGACGCAGGCAATCAACTATACCACCAGTGTCTGAAAGAACTAACGGAGACGATAGGGCGAAAGAGAGCTAAAGAGTCAGCACGGTTTTTTAAGGCATACAACAGCCAAATTCAAGCCGACGTGTCGTTTAACATGCGTAGCTTTGCTAATTTCCAAAGACTTCGGAATTCTGAGCACGCACAGTTAGAGATAAGAGAGATAGCTCAAGAAATGCTACAATTAGTCCGAGATATCCCCGGTGAGCCGTTTAAACACACACTTGATGCTTGGGAAAACAAGGCTGCTAAAAAGTAGTTTGTCCATTTTTGGGTAAATTAACGGTTCTGAGTTGTTTTTTGTGTATGATATACGGCTGGTACAAATTTCTTAGGAGATTACGGTAATGTCAGAAGAAATAGTCTACGTTCTGGTAAAAATCGAAGACAACGGTCTCACTATCAGTGTTGACCCTCTTGGGGTTTACGAGGATGCCGAGTTGGCTATGGAGTGGATTGAAAAGCTGGAGGATCTTAACGTGAATCCAGACGAAATAATTTTTGATGCCCTTGAGTATGAAGTTGACGCGGACCCTATTAGTTTGAAGCAGATGACCTTAATACACGACAGTGTCTCTAACAAGGTGGATGAGACTATTCAGGGTCTAATGAAGAAGGGTTTAATTGATCAGTTGATTGGGCCGGAAGGTAAATTCCACTACGAGTTAACTGATAGGGGAAAGACCACGATGAAGGGGGTCGCTGGACAACTAATCCAGAAGTTCCTCGACGAGAAGAAGAATTGTGACCTTTGAGAAGAATCTCTATTTTTCTCTAATTAACTTGTATATTACGCCACCATAGCTCAGTTGGTAGAGCAGCAATCTTGTAAATTGACGGTCGTGGGTTCGACCCCTACTGGTGGCTCTGGAAGATAGGTTCATGGGAACAAACGGTCTTGAAAACCGTATCGCGGTGAAATAATACGTAGGGGGTTCGATTCCCTCATCTTCCGCCCAAACTAAGGGGGAGGGATGCGTCGTCGAAGTACTCCACAGCACCTGTGAGGGCTAACTGTGGTGGTGTCCCGCCAGCAGACGACGTACCCCCTTTTAATTTTTTATTAGGAGAGAGTAATGGAAATGATGATTTGTAATAGACTTCAGTCGATGGTGAACACCCTAGCGGCTGAGATGAGCGAAAGAGCAAAAACGCTACTAGACAACAATGAAGATTGGGATAGTCCAGACCCTAATTTTTGTTTTGCTTATTACGACGCTCAACTTTTGAGGGAACACACTTACTCATTCTACGCTCGACTAGGCACTGAACATTGGGGCATAACACACTCAGGGTCTATTGAGTTTACGGAGATTGGGTACATCCCACGGTCAGATCTAGAGCACTACGAGGAGGTTTTTCAGGGTAAGCTGATGTACGCTTGTAAAGAATTAGCGGAATACAGAAAAAAGGACTAACAAAATGGCATCGGAACTATCACTACAGAAGGCCGCACAGGCATGGTGTACGGACGCAAACAGAATGACCCCGATGGACCCAGATCTAGCTGAAGCATTTGCTGATATCCTAGATGAGATCTGGTCTCAACCGTGGCTGGGTAACGCCACTAACGGCGAACTGCTGGAAGAACTGAAGGCACGCATGGACGTTCAAGGACAATTAGACTACAAAACGTGTGAATCTCTACAAAGTGAAGAAAATCCTACAATAAGACCTTGACATTCGGGGTTTATAAGCTATAATAGAGTACACGACCTGAAGAGGTCGATACATTGGACAGTAGCATAATGGTAATGCCTTCCGCTGTTAACGGAATGATTACAGGTTCAACCCCTGTCTGTCCAGCTAAGGTTTGAGTGTTCCTTAAAAACACTTACACATGGCAGAATTGGGCAGGTGGTGTGCCCCGGAGACTGTAAATCTCTCGCCTTTCGGCATTTTAGGTTCGATTCCTTCTTCTGTCACTAACGTTGAGAGTGTGGATCATAAGAGCAATCTGATGGTTGGCTGGTTTTATGAGTAAAATCGTAGTTTTCGAGGATCATAGTCCGAGACGCACAGTATACACCGACGTTTTTATTAGAAAGTATTTCGCGTAAATGTGTCCAGAAGAACATCCATTTGAAGAAGCAAAAAGAATCTTAAAAGATGCTCCAGATGCTATTGACTTCCTAGTTAAACACGCTACAGACGCAAGATGGGAATGTGTTCAGAGAGCACATAGCATTTTTAAAGAACACTTTGAAAAATCAAAGACTGAAACAATGACTAAACACGACAAACATAAACAGTAACGACACATAGCCCGCATTACGTGGAGCGTGTGTCCTGAACACTATGCTCTCGTAGATAAGTCTGGCTGAAATCATCCGTCTTTTAAACGGACATGTTGGAAACAACACACGTAGGTTCGAATCCTACCGGGAGCACTTTTTCTTCACCTGTGAGGAACGAACAGTGGATATTGGAGATAGGGTCAAGGTTTGCTGGAATTACTACAAAGAATGTGAAACCGGCATACTAGATAGATACATCGAGTCGCAAGACGAGCCGGGATACTGGCTCGTTAATGACGAGGGAGAAGAATTTGAAGTGTTATTTCAAGACGTATTTCGTGGCGAAGTAACCATTCAGAATACGTAACGGAAGGTAGCCAGATACGGTTTGCTGGGCCGGTTTGCTAAACCGTGCGTCTCCGAAAGGGGGCGTGAGGGTTCAAATCCCTTGTCTTCCGCTTAACTAAATGTGATAATGACGCCGTAGGGAGGGATAGTGACCTTGCCTGCCTCATAAGCAGGAAAATTCGGGAGCGTTACCCGATACGGCTACTAGAGTTTTGTGTCTCTTTAAAACACTACGCTGGGGTGTAGCTCAGTTTGGCTAGAGTGCTTGGTTTGGAACTAAGAAGCCGCAGGTTCGAATCCTGTCATCCCGACTTACAGGAGTTTGATATGACTAACTTTTTAACAAGGAGATTTCTCTGATGATGTAATTAACATTAACAACAGGAGAAATCAGATGCGTAAACGAAGAAACCCCTACTGGTACAACGGTCCTAGAGTACGTCAAGAACTTCGGGAGACTCAGGACTGTCCATATAGTCGCCGTAGTAGGGTCAACGACTTGAAATACGTGCTTTACGACGGTCACGGTAACTGGCCCGGCGAAAGCTGGAAGGGCAAACGTCAGAGACAACACCGCGAAAACCCTCGCGGTAAACAGCATGAGATAGTTTTGTCAGATAATAACTGGCGGAACATGTATGCTGTTAAGGAATATCTCACTGAACACAATATTCCCTTTCGGATTGAAGACATTTGTGAGCGTCAAAAACGCAAACAGGTTATTCGGACAGAGAGAGTTAAGGACTATCAGTCTGCTGACTACGTATATCGCTGGCAATGGGATAAAGACGCCAACGGTAAGAAAACCCTCATGAGGTACAGAAGTCACCAATGTGGCTTTTCTTGGAAATACAAAGAAGTAACCCTTGACAAACCGAAGGTCAGATACTATAATGTAAGCATAAGAGTCGCTTACAACCTAACGTGGTGGTCTGACAAAGACATTGGAATGGACTTCATTTTGAACAGAATTGAATTGTGAAAAACTACCGGAAGTCGGAGCTACCAAGGCACATACCCTTGGGATGGGCATTAGACAGATCGACAAGACTAGACTCGCGGGTTAGAATCCCTTCCGTTGTACATTGAAGTGTAGCTAAGTGGTATAAAGCACCCGCCTGATAAGTGGGAGACCGTAGGTTCGACTCCTTCCTTACCTATTTAAGCCCGATTCGTCTAGTGGACTAGGACATTGGCTTTTCACGCCAAAAACAGGGGTTCAATTCCCCTATTGGGTACTAAACAGGCACTACTTCCCCATAGTGTAATGGGTAACACAAGGGATTTTGATTCCCTTATTCGAGGTTCAAGTCCTCGTGGGGAAATGAGGCGAGTGTAGTATAATGGTATTACCTATCATTGCCAATGATGAAAAGCAGGTTCGATCCCTGTCACTCGCACTTATGCGGATTGTCTGCCGAATAAGGTAAGTAAGTGTACATAGCTTGCCGGGACGCGGTGTGGAGCGACTTAATTGACATAGGTTTAGCGGCCTGCTTGGGTTCGATTCCTGAGGTTCGTACTTTTATTACGAGGAACGAGTGTTAAATACTTACTCACTAAGAAAATGGTCTAAGGCCGTAAGGATTAGAGACAAAAACACATGTCAAATGTGCGGTCGGGTGGGTACAATAGAAGCACACCACATTTACCCAAAGAGTTTGTATCCGGACAAGGCGTACGATTTAGACAACGGTGTGAGCCTGTGTAGGTGTTGTCATATCATTAGTGTTCACGCTAGCAATACGTTCGACTTGTCGAACTGGAAGAAGTTTGTGCCTATGTTTAGGCATATGATGAGGCTTGTGAGATTTAAAGACTTTAACGAGAAGTATCAGGAAAGAATATGATTAATCGTAGAAATGCTGTAAAACTTGGACTCTCTTCTATTTTACTCCCATTTATCGGAGCTAAAGCAGTATCGAACCAAGTGACTATAAGGATGTATAATTCTAATGGTTCTTCTAGAGCGGTACGCTATCCTGAAGATGGTTTTATTAGATGGAGATATGAGCTTGATAGACCATTTGATAGGTTGGTAATAGAAGAAGACGGTCGTAGTCATATTGGAATGATACCTTGGAAACATAAGTCTTTGTCTACTATTAAAGGTTTTAATAAAGAACTACAGAGGCATGAGGATTATCATGTTAAGTATACTAAAACTAATAAATCTGATATGTATACGTATTACTACTATGATATGAAAAAAGAACAGTGTATGATATGCACAAGAGATCGAAAGCTGTCATCAAAGAATTTTGAACTAACGGGGGCGTACTGGAATTGACTGGTAATGGAAGATTATAATTACATGTGCTAGGTGACGTGGAGGCTAGCATTTATACACAAAAGTGTCGAAAACATGGCATTGTGGTGGAACAAGGTAGACACGGAGGCTTTAGAAGCCTTTGCCCTAAAAAGCGTGCAGGTTCGATTCCTGTCAATGCTACTACATTAAAAGGAAACCATAACATGTTTAAGAGTCTAATCACGTTTTTCTTACTTCTTACGCCTATCTCGGCTGAAGATTTTGACTCTGTAGTTAGGGTTCATCGTGAAAAGGGTGCTTCCTTTTCTGGGACCGTCATAGAATCTAATGATGAAAAAACATTAGTTTTAACATGCGGTCACGGATTTTTTTTGCTCCCACGTCAAAAGACAAGTGTCTCTTTCTACAACAAAGAGGGTGAGTATTCATTTCCCGCCAAAGTACTGTCGCAGCATAGGGTGTGGGATTTAGCCTTAGTAGAAGTTAAGGGTAACATAGAGGTGAAGACGGTCACCCTCGCAGATAAAGAACCACAAAAATACACTACGGTAAATGTTACGGGTTATCATTACTTAGACAAACAAAAACACAACTACACCACTTACGATAAGGGGTGGACGACAACGGATGGTGAGCGTCTATGGACGGCACATGGGAAGGCTATTAACGGTTTGTCTGGAGCTTCGGTTCAATACAAGGGTTCCATAATTGCCGTTCAATCGGGTGGAACACCTCAAATGATTAATGGGGCTGGCCTCAGTACAATTAAGAAGTTTCTGGAATGAGTCCCTATGACCCTCCTAAGTACGAACAGGGTCCAGATACATCCAATGTAGTAGAATTAATCATGAGCATAGTGTGCCTAGTGGTATACTTGTTCCTCTTCTTTCTCAGTGCTTATCATCACAACGCGGTCATGGCTGTGTTGACATGTATACTATCGGCTTTTTTCGCGGTTTTGACCCTCGCCAACTTAACAAGAAGATACTTTAAATGAATGAAGATCAAGCTACAAGTTTGCTGAAGGAACTTCTGGAGGAGATCGACTATGATCTCTACAAGGATACATACGTTGAACAGTGTATGGAAGATCCAGAGAGTTCCAGAGACAGACAGGAAGCACTCATGAACGTGCTAAAGAAACACGTTGAGGTGTCGTAGCCCAACTGGCAGAGGCGAGGATTTTAAGCGTCCTACAGGTGTGGGTTCGACTCCCACCGGCACTATATCTAGAACCCCGAGATGCCGGGGGATATAAATTGCATCGTTTGCGTCTGTGATGTAATTGGCAGCATGTCAGCCTTCCAAGCTGATCGTCCGAGATCGTGGCTCGGCAGTCGCACTGCGATTATAGCTTAATGGTTAAAGCGGCGGGTTGTGATCCCGCAAATGATGGGTTCGATTCCCTCTAGTCGCCCCAGGGCTTCATAGCATAATTGGTTAATGCCCCGGACTGTCGATCCGGTGATTGCGGGTTCGAGTCCCGCTGGAGTCGTTGAGAATAATTTAGGATTTTCACCAAAGAGGAAAGGGGATGATCTTTAATGAACATCAAAGTATATTATCGTAGAAACCTGAAAATGTCTGAGGGCAAACTGGCCGCTCAGGTGGGCCATTGTGTAGCTAATATGGCTATGAAGTATGAGAACTTCGATCTTCCCGACAAAATTATTGTGCTCAAGTCTAGTAACAGTAATTTTGAAATGATGAAGGAGTCGGCGGATCACGTTCAGGTTGATCTTGGGTATACCGAGGTGGACCCTAATACTGAAACGGTTTTGGGAATTTTCTATGAAGAGTAATATAGAGGAATACACGGTAACCCTCTTAAAGAATGCCTGTAAAATACGGGTGTCCTACGGAGAGAAAAGCTGGGAGTATTCAACGAAGATCTTTGACCGTGACGGGTTCAGGATCTTCCCTAAGAGATTATACAGATTAATCTGTGATGACATTAAGTACGCAAATATCTATGACAAGTTTATGGATAGGTACTTCGAGTGGGAAGAAAGCGAATAAAAGAGTTGACATACGGTGAATGTACTGTATAATGGGGACATAGCTCAACTGGGAGAGCACCGCCCTTGCAAGGCGAAGGTTGCAGGTTCGATCCCTGTTGTTTCCAATTACCTCTTAGGAATGATTGAAAGGAAAACCGGGGTCTGAACGTGGCAGGAATTGATCTGTAAACTCGCGACCGGGGTTTTAAAAAGGAAGAATAATGAAATCGTCAGTAGTTAAAGATCTTACAGCTATGTGTTTAGTACCTCCTATGTTGGCGTTACTTTGTATAGTTGGTTGTTTACCGGACTCACATCCGGATTCTAACTACCAGCAAAGTAGGCAAAAACGACTGAAGATGGAAATACAAAACGATCTTCATATCGTTAAGGTGGGCAAATGCCAATACGTACTGTGGTATAACGGCTACGGGTCAGATATGGAACACTACGGTGCTTGCGAACATTGTGCTAATTTTCAGAAAAAGGACAAATAATGATCAAGATCACAGTCTCAGAAGCCGATAAACCTAGTGAGCCACTTATGAAGCTGTCTGAAATGTTGGACTCTCCATATGGGACGGTCTTTCAGCAGTATATAGAAGGCAACCCCTCAAAAGAGTTCTGGATAAGCTGTGGTCATAGTGAGAAATCATTGGTAAACTTCTGGTGGGATGAAGAAGGCGGCTGTCACAAACTAAGTACAGATAGCAAGAAAACACTTAGATTACTCAAAGAGTCCATTCAGGCAAAACGTGTGGACGCAGATCTAAAATTGAAATTGAAAGTGAAAAAATAGTCAAAAAGACCTTGACAAACAGGGTCCAGTAGACTATAATATATGAGACAACAGGGGTTCCTATAAAAATCAATTTATGAAACTTACCCCTCGTCTTTTTTTTGCAAGCGTAGCTCAATTGGCAGAGCACCAGATGTTACTTGTCAACTACGGTTAAAATCAAGTTCCTAACAAATTTTAAACTGTTAGATGCAGGTTCGAATCCTGCCGCTTGCATTAGTGGTACAGAAAGTTCCTATCCGCTACTTCGGTAGCATGGTAAACCCTTTCGGGGGTTTAGGTTCAAATCCTATACTTTCCACCACAGTGATACAAATCATGGGCATAAAGAGTTCCTATAAAAAATTGAAACTTACTCTTCGCCCAGTTAAAACATAGGTATAGAGAGTTCCTATTAAACCTCTGCCGCTAGGGCCACTTCGGTGGCAAGGCGGCTCCAAAAAATCTACTCTCCACTTATTTTTTAGGAAGGACGTTAGCTATGAAAACTCTGGAATTGTTTAACGCTGTTGTAGCCAAGCCAAGCAAGTCGGTTGACCCATTCGTGTCAGACCAAGGGTTTGTTGTTACTCCAGACGCTGCTTGGGCTAAGGATCGCATCGTTGCGTTCTATGGTCAGAACAAGTTGGACGGGAATGACCTGAACAAGGGTTTCCATAAGAGTTTCGCGAGGGTACGCAACTCATCTCGTTTTGAACTTGCTATGGAGCAGATCCGTCACTACGCATCTACTTACGGTAGCAACTTTGAAGACGAAATGTACATCCCAGACGAAGTTCTGGAAGTGCCTGACGTTAAGTTGACGTTCAAGGTTGTTCGTGGTTTGACCGTGGAAGAAATGACAGAACGCTGTTTGGACATGCTTCGCTCAGGTATCGCCCTGACTGAAGAAACCGTTGACAGTTTGCTATCTATTCTACATGACGAATTGAACTACTCATTTACCGGAAAGGAAGGCGTTAAGAACAAAGAAGCGATCATCAAGATTGCTGATGCGTATGGCGTTATTCCTGACGATACAATGGAGTTCTTCCGTTACGTCATCTACCGTGCGACTGGGGAAACCCTGTTGATCAAGAATGACAAGGCTATTGCTGCTATCAAGGAATCGTCTTTTAACCCATCTGTTCAGTTCCGTGCTCATGGAGTGGACCGTCTGGCGACCATCTTCAATCGCTTTAAGCCACTGTTTTTGGCATTCAAGGGTCGATGCCCTGCTGTCATCAATAAGATCTCAAAGCTGTCTAAGACTCGTCATAAGCCTGTTCCACAGAACGCTTTGAATGAAGTGACAAGTCGTGTGTTGACTACTTGTGACCTTCACTGGTTGGACAACGCTACGCCCTTCGCTGTGTTCAAAGCTATGACTGCGGTTTTCAATCGTATGCAGGGTCAAACTGTATTCAATTACCGTATTCGTAATGGTAAGAGTTGGGTTAAGGAAGGTAATGCACCTAAGGTCTTGGACATGGTGCAGAACTTTAATTTCCTGTCTGACTACGCTACTAAGCGTTGGAATCTGTTAGGGACTAAGGTTTTCCTTCCAGAGGATGTATCATACGCTGTGCCTACCTCTGAAAAGATGTTTGTGGGGAATATTCCTACGGGCAGCAAGTTTTTCGGAGAAAAGCTATGCGTTGGGATCTACTGGGAAAATGCTTGGGGTGCTCGTGACCTTGACCTCTCTGCCAGTGCTATTACTGGTGAAAAGATTGGTTGGAACGCTGGGTACTCTACGGGGTTACTTACTTACAGTGGGGACATTACTAACGCTCCTAGCGGGGCTGTGGAATACCTACACTGTAAGAGTGGGACTAATCAGCCTTGGCTTGTACATAATAACGTATACTCAGGGTCTGATACATCCGGATACAAGATCATTGTTGGTGCTGGAGACAGTGTTGACAAGAAGTTCCTGATGGACCCCAATAAGGTTACGATGGAAGTACGGACTGAAGCGGTTCAGAAGCAAATGATCCTTGGGATGTTTTTGCCTGAATCGAACGATACTCAGTCTTTTGTTCTTCTGAACTTTGGTGCTGGTCACGCAAGGGTCGGAGGTAGAAACACATTGGGAGTGCAGGCTCTGTACGAACAATACAAGAGCGTGTTTGACTTCGGACTGTTGCTACAAACACTGGGTGCGGAAGTTGTTACTGAAATCGATCCAGAGGATGAAGTCCTAGACTTCTCTGTGGATAAGTTGACAAAGGATAGCTTTACTAAGCTATTCAAGTAGGAGATTGGAAGGTTAATGTATTCCTGGGGCTAAATACCGTAGCTATCGTGAAATAAACACCAGACGTTCCCATATGCGAGCGAGGTACTGGTGATAAAAACACGACGTAGCCTGATTACAGGAAACTGTACTTCCTTTTGTTGCCACGCCAGTTGTCGCTGGCTAGTCGGGTGTTCCTCTAAATCCCGATGATTGAAGTAGGCTGACTGCCTATAAAACTACGGAGGCGGTAATTGAATTAGCCGGTGGAGGGTTAAATCCCAGTGAAGCTAGGTATGATGTAGGGGTGAGAAGCCCTGTTCGATTGCTGTTTTTTTGTGATTGTGGCCGTAATGAGACAATTGGCGACTCACCCTGACTCTCGTATTATTTCCCATAAATTGGGTGTCAGGTCGGTTTATGCAGGTTCGACTCCTGTCAATCACACTAACCATTCTGAATGGTTTTACAATACGGGGGCGTACTGGAATTGATTGGTAGACGGAGACTTCAACAACATGTGCTAGGTGGCGTGGAGGCTAGCTAAAAACCACACCAAACGATAACTGTAAACTCTTTTGCACTTGCAGCGTAAGCTGTGGGGCTTCTGTGAGCCTCATCACTCAATCACAGAGAGATCCTTCGGGAACTATCGCTAACAGCAAGAACCGTGCCTTAGGCACTAAACATGTAAAAACTGTTGATTTTGAAACCTATACAACACGCGGATTCGACTTCCGCCGCCTCCAATTCTTTTTCCCACGGTCTCCATCAGTTTTTGTGTACCTAATAATGGAAGCGGCGGAAAAGCGATTGAAAGTCTCTAATGGTTGAGACTTAACTTTAGATCTTTTAGAAAGGAATTAAGTATGAGAGGTCTTGTTTTGTTTGCTACTCTAGTAGCCTCAGTTGGTTCAGTGAGTTCAGCACAGGCGGGCGGTCCCTGTGTTACTGAGGTTCACGCGGTAGTGCCAGCGATTTACGTCGTTGAGCGACCTTCCATTTGTGTAAAACTGAAGGATCGGTTTTGCCTGATGAAGTCTCGTCTGAAGTCGTCGTTGACGACACGTAGGGTTCCAGCGTTTATAACGTCGGAAGAACTCTGTGCTGTTAAGAGGATTCGCTGTAAAGACGCTATCATTCAGCGTCAGAAAGAAGAAATTGAGGCACAGCAACGGGAGTTGGAACGGCGTAGGTCCGTAGCAGGGGTCGCTATTGTACCTTTCCAATACCGTACTTTGAAGTATTACTCAAGATAGAATGCTTAAACACCTGAGACCGGCTTTTGAGCCGGTCTTTTTTATTGGTATAGTCTAAAAATTCCAAAAACGATTTGTCTTTTAGGTGGTTGTAGACTATAATATAACAACCAAATACAATTCTTTTAACAGGAGAAACAGAGAAGTGGCAGAAGAACAAGTGGCCTCAGTAGAGGAAATGGCAAAAGTTCACCTTATGAATGTTGAACGAGAGATCGTTGGTCTTGAGGAAAAGCGAGTAGCCATTGTAGCAGAGATTGAACGACTATCGCTTTACTTGAAGCAGGGACGTTCTACATTGGGTATCGATGGGCAGGAAGCAGCACCTGAGAGTGCGTAATAATTATCAGTCCGAATTTGTAAATCTTGGAGTATCAGATGAATCAGAATTGTTGGAACGGAGCGGGTCGGCTAACTAGTGATGCGGAATTTAACACAACGAGAAAGGGAACGTCCATGTCTAAGTTTAGGCTGGCCGTCAATGATCATCGTAACGATGACACGTTGTTTATCAATGTTTTATGTTTTGGTAAGATGGCGGAAAACCTCAATCCTATGCTTCTTAGGGGCCGTTGCGTGGCTATTACTGGCAAGCTAAAGATTGACAACTACGAGGATGAAGAAAAAAACAAGAAAAGTTCCGTCTGTATTATGGCAGACGATATCTCCCTCGGTCCCGATCCATCACAGATCATACCAAGGGATAAAAATTCAGACAGATAATGGTGGTCCACCTTTCGATGATGCGATGGGTACGGGGATAGACACCACTATTTAAGCCCCGGCGGGTAACTGTCGGGGTTTTTTCGTAAATACTCTAAAGTAACCCTTGACAATCAGCCGATATAGACTATAATAAGGGGATGAAGATGATTGATCGAAGAACATTCAAGTAGGTGTATACTGAAAGAGGATTTCCCAAATGGACGACCCTAGATCTATAGACCTGATGGTAAAACTATGTAGCTACGTCATAGGAACCTTCTGGTTTCTCTGTTTTTTCAACGGTTTAACTAACAAGAGCGTGAAACCACTCAAGATCCCAGAGCGTTTTGATCTTGGGTACATAGACGACCCTCCTGAGGCTCCACCCGTAGTGGCTGTTGAGCTACCTAAGGCTAAGAAGAAAAAGAAGAAGGGTAAGAAGAAAAAGAAGGGTAAGAACGCCTCACCTAAGGCTAAACCCATCCCGCTCCCTGAACGTCAACAACATCCAGCTTATCATGATTGTGTTGACGCACTAGTGGGCCTTGGAGAACGACGAGGGTCAGCGAAACGAACGGTAAACAAGTTTCTAACCGAAAACCCACGTACAAAAACTGTGCAGGAATTTTTAACGGAGGTATTCTAATGAAAATTGTTATTGACACAGACCGCTGGAATATAGTTAAATGTCTCCGCAGGAAATTCAATAAGCCCCCTAAAAATTGGTGGCACTATCACACTAAAGACTGTGGAACAAAGTATCGTGGGTGTTCACCCGATTGCCCTAAAGATATTTATGAAGAAACTGGTAAGTGGAAGGGTTGATAAATGAGTTGTAATGAACTAAAAGAGGGAACATTTTACCTTGTCAGCACCCCGTCAGTAAAAGGTAGGTTCCAGTATGCTGGCCTAGTACGTGGCCGTTTCCGAAAACATTTATTTCAACATTTTGCCATAGATCTTTATCTTACTGAGGATGAAATTATGTGGTATGTAGAAAAGGATAAAACTAATGCGAATATATGATGAGATCCCGAAGTACAACCAAAGCGGCGACCCTGACGACTGGCATCGCTTCTTCATTGGTATGTGTGTCTATGTGTCTCAGAAGTCCAAAGACCGTAGTACCAAGCTGGGAGCGGTTATTGTTGACGACGACCACGATATCCTCTCCGTGGGATGGAACGGGTTTCCAAGAGGTGTTGACGACAACAACGCAGAGTTACACAAACGGCCCACAAAATATGCGGTTACGCAGCACGCAGAACGTAACGCTATCTACAATGCTGGTCGGAAGGGCGTATCTCTAAAAGGTGCCACGTTGTATTTGCCCTTCTACCCCACTCCATGCACAGGATGCACCACGGCTATCCTTCAAACCGGCATTAAACGCATTGTGGGTACGCCCTTCAAATTTACTGGAAAAGGTAAACAGTGGGATGAAGACTTAGCGTTTGCACAAACGTTGATTGAGACCACGCTCCAACGCGGCTCTGACCTCAGGGTTATCAAGCAGTATATTGTTGATGTGGGTGAAAATCTGGACATTCGTAATTTCTATGGAGTCAAATAATGGAATTAAACCTAACGGCCCCGATCAACACCCTAGGCTATGGCGTAGCCGGGATGAATGTCCTCAAGGCACTCTGGAATCGTGGCGTAGAGGTATCACTATTCCCAATATCTGGCCCGGATAGCATTAGCGTTTCTTGTCAAGAAGACCATACAATAGTACAGAGATCTCTTGACCTAGCCAAAAACGGGTACAACCCAGAAGCCGCCTCAGTGCGTCTGTGGCATCAGTTTGACCTAGCCCAACACGTTGGTCGCGGAAAGCATATAGGGTTCCCTATCTTCGAGCTAGACACCTTCACGAAGCAGGAAATACACCAGCTACGGTCTTGTGATGAACTGATGGTATGCTCAGAGTGGGCTAAGGGTGTTATTCAGGATCATGGACTGGGTAATACAATCCACGTAGTGCCCCTAGGTGTAGACTCATCTGTATTCCTGCCTGCCAACCGAGTCCCTAAGGATAAGACGGTTTTCTTCAACTGTGGCAAATGGGAAGTGCGTAAGGGACATGATATCCTCATTCAAGCCTTCAGGCTGGCCTATGAGAAGAATCCCAACATCGCACTGTGGATGATGTGCCACAACCCCTTTAACGACCCCGCAGAGAATAGGAAGTGGGAACATCTGTACGATCACCCCGGAGTTGAACTTATTCCGAGGGCTGAGACACAGGAAGGCGTGTATAATATGATGGCCCGAGCGGACTGCGGCATCTTCCCCTCTCGTGGAGAGGGTTGGAATCTAGAACTCTTAGAGATGATGTCGGTAGGTAGACATGTAATTGCTACCAACTACTCTGCTCATACGGAGTTTTGTAACGCTGATAACTGTACGGCAATAAACGTCGATGATACTGAGTTGGCATATGACAACAAATGGTTCTTTGGACAAGGGAAATGGGCAAAAATCAATGAAAATACTATCCGCGATCTTTCGGACGCTATGCTGGCCTTTGCGGCTACTGACACCAAAACCGTCTCAGAAGAAGGAATCACTACCGCCAGCGAATTCACATGGAGAAACACAGCAGACAAAATCGTCGAGGGATGCCTCTGGAGCTAAGGGTCGCCCTGCGTGCGTCTGCTACAGCGTTGACGAAGACGGTGAGATTGTCATAGACGTGGGAATGGATGACTATTCTCCGGAAACCATAAAGAAGTTCGCCCTGTTAATCGCTTCTATTCCAACGACGGCTTTTCAGGTCCAATCTATGCAGATCCTGCAAACGGCGTTCGAAAGAGACTCAAAATCGGATGAATTCAGTACATTTGTCAAATCAGTTATACTTAAATCGACTATCCTTGAGGATGGCGATCAATACATACAAGGAGAAGAGGAAGGCTTAACAAAAAGGAAATCTGGAGATACTCCAGTAATTAAACCTACAGACCTTTTTTAAGGGCACTACCATGAAAACAAATAACAAAGTGGGTTGGCAAAAATACGAAGATTTACTACAAAGTCAGCTTGAGTCTCCATTGTTAGACATGTTGCACAAACAAGCGGGAGAGGCCGAAGACTTTGAAGAAGAAGACGTGCCTTATCAAGATGAACAAGATAGGAAAGAGGGCCAAATGCTCATTCCTATTAACGAGCGGCTAATGGAGAATATCTCTATAGCATCAAATTTTAACTGTTGGATGGGACACACCAACTTCAACATAACGGAGGAAATAAGGGACACACTGAGCGAAACTAGCGGCGTGGAAGTTTTAAAAATCTGTAGTAGATATAGGTTTTTTGTTGGGATTGGAAGAATGTTCGACTTCAGTGAAGTTAGAGCGGAGATTGAAGAAACTATTACAAGTAAAGGAAAAACACATGAAAAAGAAAATCCAGAAGTACCTGAATGATGAAGACGTAATGAACATCGCATACAGTGCGGCGTCATCTTTTGCTACGGTTTTGTCACAGGATGAGATCCAAAGTTGTATTTTAAACGCACTATGGAGAGCGTCAGAACGGTACAATAAGCGTAATGGGACCAAATTCACTTCCTATCTACACACGGGTGTGGTGTACGAGTGTCTCAGTCAAAGAAAGTTCAATAAATCCCAAAAAACCGCTGTTCTTCATGAAAACGTTGAAGATAAACACGATCCGGTCGCTCAAATTGACATGTTGGACACTATTTCGGCAAAATGTGAAGATCCGTCACTTATAGTGGATAGGTTCTATAACAACATGACGATCAAGGAATTAGCGGAAGATAGGCAAGTTTGTGGCGAGACTATTCGTGTTAGACTTCAGAAAAATCTGGAAAAACTGAAAGTTTCGCTTTTAAAAAGTGTATAATATCACAGGAATTGGAATTACAGTCGGACACGGACAAATCTAAAACTTTTCATTTTTACTTACAGGAGATTTAATGTGGCTACTGTAGCTCCAAGTGGTGCTGGCGACCAGCCAGCCGTTGAAAATCGTGATGGTGGAACTGTTGTACACGGTGGAACTCCCGCCTCAGACAGTCCTATTAACAACAACCTTATTCTTTCCACACTGGCTGACGACGTAGGTCAAAGCTATGGTTCTAAGGTAATTGCACAAGATGGTACAGGATCTCAATATACTGACAAAGTTGGTATTTCTGGTGCTGTTCCCGGTGCTATAACAGAAGGTACTACTCAGCTTGGTTATCAGGCTAATGGCACTGAGTGGGTTGTTCAAGGTGGTAATGTAACAACTACCTTGGGTGGTGTAGCTAACACACTACTAATTGGTGGTGCTGCTGATGTTCATGGTGCTGACCCTCTTAGAGGATCAACTACGCAGTCTTCAGGTACTCATCTGTACGGAACGGTCGATATTGACGTTCTGGCAGCACCTGCGTCTGGTTACAACTCGTTTGTAACTAAGAGCGGTAATACTGGTGTTGCTTCTGACTTTGTTCGTCCAAGCGGTGCTGGAGATGAGGCTTCTGCCGACGCTGCCGCAAACACAACTCGTGCTATTCCGGGTGAGTTGACGTATATGTTTGGTGGCAAAAATCCTCAGAGTGACGACTACAAAGCACAAGACTCTTATGAATCTTAAGATGGCTCGTTCGTAGGAGTCATTATGAATGTCACCATAGATGAAATTGTAGCCATCGCATCTCTGGTGGGTGCGATTGGCTCTGCTATTATTTTTCTGTGGCGTTTCTTCAAAGTTACTCGTGTTTGGTTTAAAGACCAGAAAGAAATCAAGAATAGTATCTTAGAAATCAAATCCGAAGTCAGTTACAACGGAGGTGGTTCTATTAAAGATATGGTATTGAAACTTTCCAACACCTGTGATCGCATGGAAGTACGCCAAACAGTTATTGATCAACGTTCGAAGATAGCGTTGCATTATCAGGATATGTGTCTCTTTGAGACTGATAGGGAAGGAAATCTAATCTGGGCTAATGAAAATTTCTACCAACAAACTGTTGGTCAGGGCGACATTAGCGGTGGATTAGACTGGGTTACGGTTATAGACGACGAAGAAAGAGGGAATTTCTTAGACGAACTTAATTCCTGCTTAATGATGAGCAGAAGAATTGACATCGAAACCGTATCTGTAGATAAAAGGAAACTTCGCTTCATTGGACACCCTTATCGATTAGATGATGGTCAACATGAAGGATTTCTAATTCACATCAAGATACAGGAGTAACAAATGGGATCTAAGAAGTTCAAACTTAATATTTCCGACCTAAGTAATTTGGGTAAAAACGCACTACTTGTTGGCGGTGCTGCCGCTGTAACTTACGTAATGCAAAACCTTGGTGAACTAGACTTGGGCGATATGGGTGCTCTTGTAGTACCTATCATTGCTCTAGCTCTTGACACCGTTGTTAAGTGGATGAAAAATAACACTGACGACAAGGAGTAGTCATGAGGGAGTTTGATACACCACGCTCTCTCTTAAACGCTTATCGTGATGGTTTTGAGGGGAGCGTATGTGACCCTAAAGAGACTGCAGAGCTACTTGGTAAGTTAAAGACTCCCTTATTTGGTGCAGCAGCTTTCGGGTTGTATGGCTCAGGGGAGGGGAAACTTTCCCTTCCCTTTAAGTCATTACTTAGATTTGACCCTAACTTCGGGCCAGATGAGCAGCAAACAACAGGAGACTGTGTAAGTCACGCGACGAGAAATGCGTTAGATATCAGTCGTTCTGTTGAAATTGATATCAAAGGCGAGTCAGAATCTTTTGAATGTAGAAGTGCTACAGAAGGTATCTATCAATCGCGTAGACATAGTGGGCAGGGTATGACCTGTTCTGGGGCCGCTCAATATGTTCATTCTAAGGGTGGTATCTTACTAAGAAAAGACTATGGAAAAATAGACCTATCTGTCTATAATTCAAGTCTAGGTGCAAGAAAACGCATCCCAGCGTCTATCTATACGACTGAGGCAAAGAAGCACCAAGTCAAAACGATTAGTATGGTTACGACCATTCAGGAGGCACGAGACGCCCTCGCTAACGGGTATGCCCTCTCTGTATGCTCTGGTTACGGTTTTTCTTCTAGGAGAGACGCCAAGGGCATAGCAAAAAGATCTAGTGGCTGGTCACACGCTATGGCATGGATTGCTTGTGATGACACGAACGACAGGTTCAATGAAACACTATTCCTTGTACAAAACAGTTGGGGTCGATGGAATTCCGGTCCTAAGGTGCATGGACAGCCTGATGGTAGCTTCTGGATTCGCGAAAAGGACGCGAGAGGAATGCTGGCTAGTCAGGGGTCTTGGGTCTTCAGTAACGTAGACGGTTTCCCTGCTAGGGATTTACTAGACTACGGCACTTCAACATATTTGTAGGGTATAAAATGAGAAACTTACTTTTTGCTACATTATTAGTATTTACTTCATCCTCATCAGGATCATGGGTTTATAGACCATACGTGGTAGTAAACTTAGCTAAAGCTATCATGACCTCGGGAGATTCTCCAGAAGCCCCAGTAAACGACCTTTGTGATGGAACTGGATGGATCACTCATGGTGACGGTCACAAGACGGAGTGCCCCGGTTGTCTAGCTTGTAAGAATAAAGCCCCGGAACCCATCGTAAAAAAGTGCCAGTGCGGTTGCAAGAAGTCAAATTGCAACTGCATCAAGGGTCAAAAAGCCGCACGGTGTACACAGCAAAACGTTCAAAACGCCCAAACAAACGGACGGTTCGGAGGAGTTGCCCTACTAGACGCGGCTGACCGAAATAACATTATGGTTTACCATATGGGTGCCAGTTGGTGCCAACCGTGTAGAGATATGAAAAAGAAAACGTGGGCAAATTCAGAATTGAAGAAATTTATGCTTGACAACGGCATAACACTTCATATAATAGATGAAGATGATGAGGATAAGGACAACTCAAAATACTTCAAGTACTATAAGATTGGTGCTTACCCAACTATGTTAGTTGTGGGTCGCGACGACCTGAATAACCCAGTTAAAAGGGTTGAGGGTTTTCGGACACACCAAGAAGTACTTTCCATCTTAAAGGCTGAAATTGATGAATGACAACAAGTTGACTGAATTGGCGGAGCGGGTACAAGTTTATGCTCAGGCTGAAAACAAGAAATTTGGCATTGATCCACTGACGCTGCTAACGATCTTCAAGATCATGATGACCCTCATTAATTTGCTCTACCGATGCAGAGGAAGCGAAGAGTCTGTTAAGGGTTCCATTAAACGACCGGGATTCATGGCACGTTTTGTCATGCGTAGAGTTATCGCTAAGAGATTACTACGTAGCGAACGGAAGGCTGCTTACAATGCTCTAATCACTGTCTCCGGTCAACTATCAGAGAAAGAATTGAGCGAAGTTATTAGCTCACACAAATCATTTAAGAAAAACCTATAGGAGGGACAGTGTAGTGACGACATTTCAGATGATCATAGTTGGTCTAGGAGTACTACTGGGTGGTAGTACATTTTGGGGGCAGATTAGGGGTATCTTGCCTAAAATCTTAAAGCAGGTCAAGGACGCGAAAAAAGAAGACGATATTGTTCCTACGTCGGAAAAGAATGACCATCCAGAGGTGTGCTCTAAAGATTCACTATGCACTGTAGTGTCATGCTGGGAGGATCTCAGAAACCAACTTGTTAATCGCGGGTTGACGGAAGCTATCTCTGAGTTGGATAAGATCTTCCCACTATTTGTTGTCATGGATGAACCAGTGCAAAGTGCGGAGTTTGTCGATCAAGACGGGGGACAGGTGGCATGAACAAAAAAACAAGACTTATCGCCGCCTTCATTTTAGTACTTACAGGTCTCTTTGGGGAACAATCAGTTCAGTGGGTAAAGGATAACGTAGACTTTACCCCAAACACGCCAGATGTAGTTGTCGTAGACGAACCGTCTGATTCATACCAGAAGATGGTTAAAAACGTTGTAGATATTGACATTAGCAAAGAGCATTCATCTGTACTCGGACCCTTCTTCGCTGAGATGGCAAGTGTTATTGAGACTGACCCCGGCTTCTTAAAGAGCACTGGTCAGTTCCGTGAATTCAACATCATGGCTGGTGCGATGAACTTTGCTGGTCAAGATATCAAGGGCATCTACCCAGATCTAGGTGAAGCTATCGATAAAGCAGTGATTTCTGCTATCGGTAAAGAAAATGTACCATTAGATGGTGACCGTCGTGAACGACTTGTGAAGATCCTAACCGCTATTTCGTGGGGTACAAGTCAATGACAATAACAGGTCGCCTTGTTGACACAGTCCTTGAACATCTAGGTGTAACAAAAGAACAAGTCGAAAGGGTTAAAACCATCATTGATATGGTTGAGTTTAAAGTGGAAGACGGCAAGAAGATTGCCACCATACAGCTTGGAGAGGGAATCGAAGTGACAATTGTCCAGCCTGACAAACCTCTCGACTAAGAAGTAGATTCAAATTGATAGTCCTCTTGCGGCTTTTATGCGGCGAGGGGACTTTTTTTGTACTTTCTTATTGACAATACGGGGTCTGCGGGATATAATAGAGTGATCCTCCCGGATGTGTCGATCTTAACCATAAGGAACCAGTATGCAAGTGAAGAAGAGAACGGGGGAGAAGGAAGATTTCTCCGTTGAGAAAATCCACAAAGTACTTGAGTGGGCTACGAAAGGAATCAATGGCGTCAGCTTCTCAGACATTGAGATGAACGCTAACCTATCTCTGTACGATGGGATACCAACAGAGGATATCCACAAAGTCCTCATTAAGAGTGCCAACGATCTTATCTCAAAATCGGCACCAAACTATCAGTATGTCGCCGCTAGACTACTGAACATGCAGCTACGCAAAGAAGTGTGGGGTAGTGGGAACCAGCCAACTGACTTCTTGGTATTCATACAGAGAAACGTGGACAACGCTATCTACGACCCGTCTATCCAAGAAAGATGGACTGGAGCAGAAGTAGACGCATTCGGTAAGTACATCAATCACGGTCTCGACGATCAATTCACGTACGCTGGCCTACAACAGTTGATTGACAAATATCTCGTTAAGAACCGCAGTACAGGTGAGATCTACGAGACCCCTCAGTTCGCCTATATGGCTATCGCTATGTGTTTGTTTGACACTGTAGATGAGGTAAAAAGGGCTTATGATTGCTATTCCACATTCAAGATTAATCTCCCCACCCCAATTATGGCTGGTGTTCGAACTAATATACGTCAATTCGCTTCCTGCGTGCTGGTTGATATCGATGATAATCTAGATGCCATCTTTGGAAGTCTTCACGCTGTAGGGCGGTATACTGCACGTCGTGCTGGGATTGGACTGAACATTGGGCGTATGCGTCCCATCAATTCGCCCATCAGAGGCGGTGAGGTGATCCACACGGGCCTGATCCCGTACCTAAAGAACTTCGAGTCGTGCGTCAAGTCAACGTCCCAGAACGGGCTACGTGGTGGCTCTGCGACGGTACACCTTCCTTTTTGGCATTATGAGGTTGAAGACATAATGGTCCTCAAGAATAATGCTGGAACGGACGATAATAGAGTACGTAAGCTAGATTACTCTGTTCAGTTTTGTAAACTGTTCTACGACCGTTTGATTGAGAATCAGGATATTACCCTGTTCAGCCCTCATGAAGCCAAGGGTTTGTACGAGGCGTTCGGTAACAACGAAGAGTTCGAGAAATTATACGTGAAGTACGAAAACTCTAGATCTCTCAAGTTTAAGAGGAAGATACCAGCACGTAAGTTAGCTGAGATCTTTGCTAGGGAACGTCTGGAGACTGGACGTGTGTACAGCATGAATATCGATACTGCCAACGAACATGGTTCTTGGGATGTGCCAGTGTATATGTCTAACCTGTGTCAGGAGATCATCCAGCCTACAAAACCCATCAAGGCTATTGATGACCCCGATGGAGAAATTGGTATCTGTATTCTGTCAGCACTAAACCTACTTGAACTCAACAGTGAGAAAGAGGTAGAAGATGCTTGTACGATGGCAGTACGAACTCTGGAATCTGTTATTGATTACCAAGATTATCCTGTTCTCGCTGGTGAGAACTTTACTAAAAACAGACGATCTCTTGGTATTGGCATAACAAACCTAGCCGGTTTTCTAGCTAAAAACAAACTGAAGTACGGTGAGGAAGCTGCCCTCCAACTTGTTCACGAGTCTATGGAGCAGATCCAGTGGAATCTCCTAAACGCAAGTTGTGAGTTGGCTAGGGAAAAGGGGCCGTGTGAGAAGTTCCAAGACACTAAGTATGCTCGGGGACTACTACCTATTGACTGGTACAAGAAGACCGTAGACCAGTTGGTTGAGCCAGTCTACAACATGGATTGGGAGGGTCTTAGGGAGAGAATCGCTAAGTGGGGTCTTAGGCACTCAACTATGTCTGCCATTATGCCCTGTGAGTCGTCCAGCGTCATCCAGAACAGCACGAACGGCCTTGAGCCAGTACGTAGTCTATTGATCCACAAAAAGGCCAAGAACGGCATTCTGAAACAACTGGTGCCAAACTACCATATGCGTAAGAATTTCTATACTATGGCTTGGGAAATGGAAGACAACAAGGGTGTCATAGATACCGCCGCTGTTATCCAGAAGTTTACTGATATGAGTATGAGTACAAATCTGTACTACAACTACGGTCAGTACGCAGATGGGAACATTCCACTGAGCGTAATTATTAAGGATCAGCTTTATGGTTACAAGATGGGGTTGAAGAACTTTTACTACGCCAACACGCCTGACGGCGATGGTGACACCGAGAAGGAGATAAACTGTGAATCGGGAGCATGTGCGATATGAGAGATATATATTCTAAACTGTTAATATTAGTACAGGACGTTTCTATTGAGCATCCATCAGGAGGTAAGGTTGTCTTAGAGAACGACCCAATAAGTTTTGCCTTCTTATTTTGTGCCACTGCGGTAGCGTTGACTTACCTTGTTTTTAAGATTAAGAAACTCAAAGACAAAGAAGATTGAAGTTGCCGTCATGACATTACAACAGCTTAAAGAATTACGAGAGGTAAATAAAAATGGACAGAAGAACATTTAACAAAGCGTTGGGTGGATTATTCGCTGGGGCGTTTCTACCTATTACTGAGCCTATAGTAGCTGGTATAGTGCCGGGTGCGGCTCATATGCCAAGTCACTTTGGTTTGACACATTTTGGACTGACTAGCAGTTTTACGTTAGAGCCTATACTAGGAAGTGGAAAGTTAGAACCTTTTATAGATATAGAAGAAGAACCAATAGTAGAGGGTGAGTTCGCTTTCTATGCAGACGAAGAACGCACCATCGAAAACACGGTTTTCTTTGAGGGGAAAAGTAAGAAGTGGGATGTAGTATCTGAGCCTCAGCCGGAACCTAGTGATCAAACTAATGTTTTAGAGGGCGAAGTCGTAGGCCGTGTAATAGACGATAGTGCTATGAGGTGTTACTATGAGATGAAATCCGTAGAAATGTTCCTCCCAAACGATGGTGATCAAATTAACCTCATGGATATCCAGAAGGATAAGCGGTACGACATTGTTCTTAAATTTTCAACGAATGATGCAACGGGTAGCGTAACCATGCGAGACGCCTTAATCACAGACATAGTAACAGTGAGTGACAATGAAAACAATTTTCAATCTTAAAAACGTGGACCCTATGAGTCAACCCCTATTTATGGGGAAAGATCTAGGAGTCCAACGTTATGATGTTCTCAAGTATCCGGTCTTCAAAGAACTGGATAGCAAGCAGATGATGAACTTCTGGCGACCCGAAGAAATCGAACTCAAGAAAGATCGAGGCGATTTCAAGGAAATGTCAGATAACGAAAAGTTTATCTTTACGTCCAATCTCAAGTACCAGACGATGCTGGACAGCGTCATCTGCCGTGGTGTACCAACGCTGCTTGAATTCGTCACAAATACCGAACTTGAAGCCTGTCTGATGACTTGGCAATTCTTTGAGAAAATTCACTCTCAGAGCTATTCCTACATCATTCAGAACGTCTATGCTGACAGTTCAGAGGTTTTTAGTGGGATTTATGACGATAAAGAGATAATTCAGCGGGCAAGTAGTGCTATTCAGGACTATAATAACCTGATGGGGATGGCTTGCGAGAGCACCAAACTGTCAGACCTGAGGCGTCAGATTTATATGACGGTCATCAGTATCAACATCTTGGAAGCTGTACGGTTTTACGTCAGCTTTGTTTGTAGCTTTGCTTTCGCGGAGAACAAGAAGATGGTCGGCAATGCTGATATCATCAAGCTGATCAAGAGGGACGAGGCACTACACCTAGCGAACACTCAGGAGATTCTAAAGATCCTCCACAAGGAAGAGAGTGAGGGTTTTATCAAGACCGCTAAACAGTGCCAGAGTGATGCCATTGAGATGTTTGAGCGTGCCGCTGAAGAAGAAAAGAAGTGGGCCTCATATCTGTTCAAGGACGGTTCAATTATTGGTCTCAACGAAGTAATCCTACATCAGTATATTGATTGGCTGTGTATGTCACGCCGAAAGACAATTGGGTTGCCTTATGACAATGTCGGGAAAAACCCTATTGCTGGTTGGACTGAGCACTGGATGAGCAGCGAATCAGTGCAAGTTGCCCCTCAGGAACACGAGATCACCAGTTACAAGATTGGTGCTAGTAAGAACGATTTGGAAGACATGGACTTTGGAGATATGACACTATGACAGAGCAGCACGCGGATCAGACGGCGAGAATGAATATGATGAATCAGCTTCAGGAAATGGGGCGGGGTCATTTTGACATACCCATGTCTGGTGTATGTGAGGCGGGAGTAGATGAGAATGGTGATAATTTCTACTTTACCAGTGTTATTGCGAATAGGGATGGTCTACCCAATAAGAACGGAGATATCTTTCCAATAGATATTAGTGACTGGCCGATGACATGTGGGGTAGCGTTGGCTCTTGAGCACGACAAACCAGTGTTCAATGTGGCGGAGATGATGCCCAATCTCTATTCGTGTTCACACGGTACTACTCACAAGTACCCTCTGATAGAGTTAATTGACAATGTTATTGGGTGGCACTACGACCGAAATCTAATAGATGGTAGCACAGATAAGGACCAAACCCTAAAGCTGGCACAGGAGTTGGGTGAGTTGTCCGACAGCGTGTGTAAAGGTAAGGATATCAGGGACGATATCGGGGATATGTTAGTCGTCATGCTGAATATTACTGAGAGAAACAATATCTCTCTCGAAGACTGTCTTGAGAAAGCATGGGACGACATTAAAGACCGTAAGGGCAAAATGATCGACGGAATCTTCGTCAAAGAATCTGATCTATAAGGGGTCACATGAGAAAAGCTAAAAAAGGTAAAGCGAAAGTGGAAAGATGGAGAGTTACTCCCCTAGAGGCTAAGACTGAAAATCAAAAAGACTACATTCGTGATATTGCTGAATATGATATCGTGATATGTTCCGGACCCTCTGGATCTGGCAAGTCTTTCATCGCCTCGGGTATGGCTGCTCACAAATTACATAGCGGAGATACTAAGCAAATAATCGTATCTCGCCCATTGGTATCTACAGGCAAAGATATTGGCTCTCTACCCGGAGAGATGAACGAGAAGATAGCACCGTATTTACTTCCTATGGAAGAGAACCTCAAATATTTTCTTTCACAGACTTACTACGGACACTATTTCAATAATGGTGCTATTCAATATCGCCCTCTGGAACTGATGCGTGGAGCAACTTTTCATGATTCATTTATGATTCTGGACGAGGCACAGAACTGTACACTAGATCAGATCAAGATGTTCATAACACGCATGGGTAGGAATACCAAAGTGTTAATAAATGGTGATATCAACCAGAACGACCTGTATGGCTCAAGCGGGCTAGCTATTTGTATGGATAAATTAGAAGACGTTGAGGGGTGTGCTATTTGTGAGTTACAGTATAGCGATATTCAACGTAACGGTCTTCTGGGCAACGTAATTCAAGCACTGGAGAATTAAATGCCAGATTACGACTATGAGTGCTCAGAGTGTGAGCACTTCCTTGAGGATGTGACACAGGGGATAACTGAAAAACCATTAGAACTCTGTCCAGCGTGTGGGGAACCCGCGTTGTTCAGAGTTATTTCTGGTGGACTAGGATTCCAAGTGAAGAAGGTGGAGACTATTGGTCAATTAGCGAATAAAAACGCTAAGATCTATAAGACCCAAATTGCGGAAGCGGCGGCTAAGAAAAAAGAAGAGACGCCGGAAGAACCCAAGACTTGGGTGGACAAATTTGGCGGAGACGCCACTAGTCAGGAGATCAACAAAATGTCTCCTAATCAAAAAACACGTTATGTTATGGAAGGTAAAAAATGACAGAAAAAAGACAGATGCGTTATGTTGACAAACCCCTTGCTATTTCAGATACGCGAGAGGAAGAACTCTTCGATAGAACTGGCTCTCTGGTAGAAGAAGAAAATAAGCACAAAGTACCACATTACGCTAAAACGATTTCTAATATAGAAGCCAACGTTTCGACGGTTTACTATGTCCTGACACACACGGGAACGCTGATGGACCCTATGGGGCCGTACAGTAAGAGACAACGTAATCTTGATACCAAAATGAAGCGGGTTTCCAAGGGCACGTTCGATTTGTACTTGACTTACCTCAAGACTAACAATTCTATTTACTTAACGAAGGCACAAAGGGGATTTTTGAATGACTAAGAAGGGACCACTAAGCAAAGCGGAGAAGTTCTACATTGAGAACCATGTAGACGTGGGAGTGAAGGAACTGTGTAAGGATTTGGACCGAGCACAAACGGCGGTAAAAAAGTTTATCAGCACGCTTCCTAAAAATAATACCGTAACTACTAAAAGTGAGGGTAAAGGACGAGTGTTTGATCAGTTTGCTAGAAACGAAGAGGGTGGTGCGACTGTTATGACGCCCGCTGCTGCTGAAATGGCTGATGAAATGAGAAAGAAGCCAACTCAAACTCCCAGAGCAGGCCGCTGTACTACTACTGTTAAGTAAGGAAAATCATGGATAATCAAAGATGGGCACAATTCTATCGCAGTAAGAAGAGTAACACTAAGTACGTCTTCATTAAGGCGATGACTACTGACGGTGAGCACTTTTTCTGTCAAGATTACGAAGAGTGGTTTGACGTAAAGGAGTACTGTGACAAGAATTCCGTCTTTATTCAGGATTTGCACTTGCAATTTCGCTCTAACCGAACTATAATAGATGTAGCAGAAGCTGACGCTATTTATGTTGTACGGTCGGTTTTGGGTGCGATGGGTCAGGAAACGAAGCACTATCTTACCGTTGGGGTCTTATCTGACGGTAAGATGGTGAAGCGTATGTATATTGTACCAGAGTTGATCAAGGAAAAAGAGTACGAAGACACATTAGACAACTGTTTCGACGAGGCTTTGATCTACAATGAAAAAACGAAAACGAACAGACAAGAGCAGGTACAAACATGAGTCAACAGGCGATCACTGCACCTGTGCGGCCTACGTGGCTGAAATCATGTGTAAGAAGAACGCCGAGAATAAGAATGAGGGTTCACTACCGCATAAGTTCTGGAGTAAAAAACCGTGGGACTGGACCTTCAAACGACAGCTATTCGTAGCTAACAAATTGATCAAGAAATTTAGTGAGGCGGGAATTGTTAAAGCTATCACCTCTAATGAATTCCGAAAGATATTCTCTCTCAACCATCCTCAGGCAGAGAGAATCATCCGCAAATATCACCTAATAGCGGAAGAACAGAGTAAGGCAGAAAAACAAGAAGTTGTGTACACGGAGAATCCAACTGTACGCAAGAAGACATACGGTAAAAAGAACATCCTACAAAAGTTGAGGAATATTGAGAATGGCAAAAAAAGCAGCGAAGAAGGATAATAACAAAGAGGTAGGGGACGTATTGATAGATGGTATTACTAAGAAGTACGGTCAGATTATTGAGTCTGGAACTAAGGTGTTGGAAACACTGGAGACATTTGACGTTCTGAGTGTATCGCCAGCGTTAGATCTCGCCCTAGGAGGCGGCTTCAGAGAGGGACAATGTGTTAATATTACAGGCGATCCAAAAACTGGCAAGACAACAACAGCCCTTTATTTCGCTGCTAAGGCACAGAAAGCCGGGAAGAAAGTGTTCTACCTAAACACTGAGGGTCGACTAACCAAAGAGAACTTCACTGGTATCAAAGGTTTGGATATTGGAGCTATTAGTATTGTACAGGCTACAGATAAAGAACCCAGAGTCTCTGCTGAGACATTCCTAAACACACTAGAAACCCTAATCAAGCAAGAACCGGGTATAGTGTGTATCGTCGATTCAGCTTCAAACATGGTGCCGGAAGACGAATTAGATGGTGAGATCCGTACGGGTGTGAGAAATGCCCTACCTAGGCTACTGTCTATGTTCTTTAAGCGTGTGAGTGGAGACGTAGCTCGAATGAAGTCTATCGTTATCTTCATCACTCACAATATTGCTAACACTGGTGGTAGCCGCTTCGCCCCAAAGAAGATGGCCGACTGTGGAAACATGTTACAGTTCCAAGTTAATACAAATATGGTGATCACACATCGTGGTAAGTGGGAAGTACCAAAAGAGTCTGGTAACCATGTGGGTCAAGTTGCCAACTGGAAAATCCTAACCTCTGCCGCTGGAGGTATACCCAACAGTCTTGCTGAGAGTTGGATTAAATATGGCGTTGGAATCGATGAGGCACAGGAGATCTGTCACATAGCTACACAGTTCGCCCTGATATCCGCTAAGGGGGCTTGGTATACCGTTGGGTGCTTCGTCGATAACAAAGATGACCCAACCATCCAAAAACACCTGAAGGCTAATGAGGTGGACCCAGAGGACGCAGAGGCGGTCATCAAAGCGTTCAAGTTCCAAGGTATGGATAATCTTTCATCTTTTATCACTGAGCAGGAAGACCTTCAAGCATTCTTAATTCAACAAGTAAGAGATATTCTACTATGAAAGTGACCGGACTAAATGGTCTGGAATACATTTTAGACCTAAAGAAATATTCAAAACAAAGATCTAGATGTTCGTCTTACCACCGTATTGCTAGGGAAATCCTTGGAGAAAAGTTCAAGGGTTACTCTGTCTATGAAGAGGTAAAACTACCGGGAACGGTTAATCCCGCTAAAAAATCCGTTTTATACCTTGACTTTTACGTCCCGAACGCTAAAATAGGTATTGAGGTTCATGGAGAACAGCACTTCAAGTTCGTTCCCTTTTTTCACAAAACGAAGGCTGGATTTCTTTTCTCTCAGATGAGGGATCGCCATAAGGCTGACTGGTGTGAGATCAATGAGATTGAGCTAATCGTTTTCAACTACAGTGACCCTGAAGAATATTGGAGAAAGCAAATTGAGTGCTGCTGCTGACAGGCTGAAAGAGTTTCTCGGAAGAATTGATGAGTATATTACTCTGAAGAACGCTAGTCCTACGGTGTTTAAAGCTGATTTCGCTATGGCGGAAACCTTTGATCTGGCGACCCTAGATACCTTAACCCAAGACGAGTGCTTCAATTATGCCTTTATGCTGTATCAGTATGCCGACCACATTGCTAGCGAGCGTGCTGGTCAGGAAAATGTGGCCCGTTGGTGTAGCACATCTCTTAACAGCATCTACGCCCAAGAGTTTGATAGCCAAGTGATTGCTAAACATGAGATTAAAGTGGCTAGGGTTCTCTTGGAGAATGAACTAGCCAGCAAAATCTATGACTGGAAGGAAGTCGCGGACTCCAGATTGGCAAAGTTAGTAAACCGTGAACAAAACATACGGCGAAAGGCCGATATTCTAATTGATAAAGGAAGGCGAAAATGAGTGCGGAAATTCTAAGAAAGATGTTTGACGCATTATCTCCAGAAGATAAGAAAGAAATCATGGGGGAAATCATGAAAGATGTCACCAAACGACTTACGTCAACACAAGCTCCTGAGGTGGACCCTGTGGAGCGAAACGAGACCGAGAGACCAGTGTACAAACCTCAAACACGACAAGCGGTCGTAAACGAAGATTTCTCTGTGACACCTATTGAGAACCCCAAGGGTCATAGGACACCTGTCAAAGCTAAGACCAATCAGTGGTCAGATACGGGAGAAAGTCGCGACGAAGAGTTTGACGCCTCTAAGTACGAAGAAATAGGCAGGACACCTCGTACTAGACAAGCCCCAGAGATAGTAGATGTAGAGTGTCATGTTTGTAAGAAGATGTTCACGGCAAATGTAAGTACTTTGTATGGAACATTTCACCGTTGTGGTCGTTGTGTAGGAAGATAATTGAGTATGGATCAGAAACTCTCAGACGTTGGTGCTGAACGGGCCGTCTTGGCAGGACTCTTTAGCTATGGGCTTAATGCCTATGTAGAGATAAACGACGTTATCGACCACGGTAGCTTTGCCCACCAGAACAATCAGGTCATCTATAGATGTATCGAGAAGGTTCTGCAAAATGAGGCGGTTGTAGACGTACCAGCCATCTTATCTGCTGCACAACAACTCAACCTATCTGACGTTATCAGTACAGATCAGGAGTTGGAATACATCGGTTCCTTGATGGAGTTTCCCATTAAGCAGGACAATGTTCTTTTCTTCGCGGCACAGATTAAGAAGTTTGAGTTTGCTCGTAGTGCCAAACGTATTGCTAAGAAGATTGAGAGGGGTATTGACGATATCAATGGTGACGAATCCATTGATGATATCATCGGCATCGTAGAAAACCCTTTGATGGAGTTCTTACGAGACGATGAGAACGGTCAAAAACCCGAACAGCTTGGCGATGGTGCCGATGACTACCTACAATTCTTGATAGAGAATAAGTGTGACCAAATTGGTCTGACCTCTGGATATCCTAGGTATGACGCGGTTATCGGAGGTGGACTAAGACGCAAGTGTATTGATATCGTCTCCGCACGTCCCGGCGTTGGTAAGTCTGTATTTGCTGACAACGTGGCACTCCACAACGCTCGTAACGGTATTCCAGTAATTATGCTGGACACCGAGATGAGTAAAGAGGACCATATGAACAGGCTGGCCGCTCATATTAGTGGTGTGCCTATTAACGAGATTGCCACGGGTAAATTCTCAGAGACTGAGGAAAAGTACATCGCTGTCAAGGCCGCGTTCGAAGAGATCAAGGCTCTACCATACACCTACGTTGGTGTTGCTGGTGCTCCATTTGAGACGATTGTAAACACGATCAAACGTTGGATTCTACGGGAGGTTGGACAGGATGAAGAGGGTCTTACTAACGACTGTTTGGTTGTATACGACTATCTCAAACTTATGTCCTCCTCTGGTATTTCTAACAACGTGGCAGAGTATCAAGCCCTAGGGTTTCAGATTACTACTCTACACAACCTTTCTGTTAAGTATGACTTTGCCTGTATATCATTTATTCAATTGAATCGAGATGGAATCACTAGAGAAGACACCTCTGTTGCTGCTGGGTCAGACCGCATTATCTGGCTTTGTACCTCATTTGCTATCTTTAAGCTAAAGTCCCAAGAGGAAATAGCCGAAGATGGTCCTCAGTGCGGAACCCATAAGGCTGTCGTTAAGAAAGCTAGACATGGTGGAGGTTTAGTGGACGGTAACTATATCAACTTTGCTATGGACGGTGCTCACGCTAGGATCACAGAGATCAGTACTAGGGATGAGGCAATTAATAATCCTAATGGTGCTCTTGAGGGTGCCAACCAGCCTATTGAGGAAGAATTAGA
>Ga0233415_10000153_pt1 | contig 33667 bp, 31 predicted proteins | sample Na_anoxic_12_MG_FD_188631 | JGI IMG/M metagenome (GOLD analysis project Ga0233415, IMG submission 188631) | Seawater microbial communities from Saanich Inlet, British Columbia, Canada - Na_anoxic_12_MG | ecosystem: Environmental > Aquatic > Marine > Inlet | place: Canada: British Columbia...
CTGCGGCCTCGGTAGTCTCGTCGGCCACCGGAGTGGTCGTGTTCGTGGAAGTGGTTGGAGCTTCGGCTTCAGCCACCTCTGAGACCGTGGCGACTGCGTCGTTCGCTGGCTCCGCTACCGCTGCGGCTTCGGTAGTCTCGTCGGCCACCGGCACGATAGGTGCGGTGACCTACACCCGGACCGCATCCGGCGCAGCGACCATCGGCTCCTCGTCCACCGTCGCTGCCGTGTTCGTGGAAGTGGTTGGAGCTTCGGCTTCAGCCACCTCTGAGACCGTGGCGACTGCGTCGTTCGCTGGCTCCGCTACCGCTGCGGCTTCGGTAGTCTCGTCGGCCACCGGCACGATAGGTGCGGTGACCTACACCCGGACCGCATCCGGCGCAGCGACCATCGGCTCCTCGTCCACCGTCGCTGCCGTGTTCGTGGAAGTGGTTGGAGCTTCGGCTTCAGCCACCTCTGAGACCGTGGCGACTGCGTCGTTCGCTGGCCCCGCTACCGCTGCGGCCTCGGTAGTCTCGTCGGCCACCGGAGTGGTCGTGTTCGTGGAAGTGGTTGGAGCTTCGGCTTCAGCCACCTCTGAGACCGTGGCGACTGCGTCGTTCGCTGGCTCCGCTACCGCTGCGGCCTCGGTAGTCTCGTCGGCCACCGGCACGATAGGCGCGGTGACCTACACCCGGACCGCATCCGGCGCAGCGACCATCGGCTCGGCGACCATCGCCCTTGCGTCGTTCGCTGGCTCCGCTACCGCTGCGGCCTCGGTAGTCTCGTCGGCCACCGGCACGATAGGCGCGGTGACCTACACCCGGACCGCATCCGGCGCAGCAACCATCGGTTCCTCGACCATCGCCGCCCTTGCCTATCAGGGAACCGCCACTTCTGACGCTAGCTTTACCTTGCCGACATCCACGGTATCGGTGATCTACGAGTTGCCGGCGACCTCCGCTGCTACGCTCGTCTCGACCGCTGTAGGGACAGTAGCTGGTGTCGAGACACCTACTGCATCTATGACATTCGACCGACCAACAGTGTCCTTTTCCATGGTCTTCTCGACGCAATCAACAGCCTTTGCTAGTGTGATTTCAACCGTAACAGGAGAGTTAGGTCAGTTTGGTACGGGGGCTGCAAGTCTTTCCTCGACCGGCTCAGTTGCCGTTACTGTAGATTATTCAAGGCCGGCATCATCGGCAGCGACCATAAGCGCATCGTCTTCCACGAGCGTTAACGACCTGGCTCCTAGTGTCCTGGAAGCGGTTATTGCTCATGTAACAGCAACGGCTACGAGGATCCTGCCGTCTCAGTCAGTGTCAATCTCCGCAGCGATGGTGGTTTCTTCTGGTCGGCAACCAGTAGGACCGTCAGATCCGTTACAGAAATCAGTATCTGTTCATGGAATCTCGGCTACCACGAGTGAGTCGCAGATCCCGATTTCTATTTCATGTATAGTGGTTGACACGGTATCAGTGACATTTGGCGCAACTGTTCCGGTATCAGGAACTGTGTCAACTACTGCATCGTCCACGGGTGGTGCGATAGATTTCGATGGAGACCTTGAAGCATCTTTTTCAAGTTCTGCCTCAGTGGCTCAAGGCAATGGAAGCCGTTTTTTCGCACAAGTAGTTATCGACGGGGTTGGTTCTTTGGGCACTGGCTTGACCGGCACCTTGCCCGCCGGAGCGACCATCGACGGAATAGGGAGTATTTCGGCTCCGCTTTTAACTGAAGGAGAAGCTGTGACAGTAGTACAAATCTGGAATGTTGCGTTAGTTGAACTAGGAGTTGGCACCATTGGGACTACCAGTGATGGTTCTTCCCAGGCGATTTTGTTGAACACTGTATGGGAAGGTGGTTTCCGCGCCCAGTTCCTAGCAGACCACGCATGGAATGGGGCAAAGAGAACGATTGACCTGGAAACTTTCAACGACTCTGCCGGCGATGCTATAGCCCCTTCTGGCCCGCGCTGGGCAAAGGCATATAACCTACCTGATGACTATTTGAGAGCCTTAACGATTAACGGTCTTCCGATGCAACCGAACGGTGGGATGGGCCAGAATCAGTGGGAGATCGAAGTCGTAAGTGACGGAGCAACCCCACCGACATTAAAGCGTTGCCTACTGTCGAACTCGGGCACGATTTCCTTAGAGTATGTGATGGACATTGGAGCTGACATTTATTTGTTATCTCCATTAGTTGCTCATGCAATGGGGCTAGCCCTTGCTGCTCATGTTGCGACAAACTTTGGTAAGCCTCCTACTGAGCAAGCATACATCGCTCAACGGGCAGCTGACGCATTGTTAGCGGCTAAAGGAGTGGACGGTCAAGAGAGTAGTCCTCGGATGTTCTCGTCCACTTCATTGCTTGATGTGAGGAGATAGACAATGGTTTGGATTCCACAAGAACGCTTTTCCTTCGGGGAACTCAGCCCTAGAATTTTAGGGATGGGCACCTCGGATCAAGTTCGTCAGGGTTGCAAGACCTTAAAGAACGGAGTTCTTACAAGGACTGGCGGTGTTCGTCGTCGTCCTGGGATCAAACACATTGATGCTGTCGAAGGTAATGTAAATGCGCACCTCGTTCCGTACTCTGCGGCAGATGGTGACTACCTGTTAGTCTTTGCGTATTCAGTCGGTCAGCAGTACGGGAAGCTTTATGTCTATAAGGACGGCGTGAAAATTGATTGGGGTGGGGGTGGAACACATGGTCCCTACCCTGCGAGCGGAGATGACACAGGTGCTTACCATCCTCTAGGTGTCCCGCCGTCCGGCGATACTGTCACCCATTTCCAGCACAATAATCGTGTCTACATTTATTCCAGTTGGAGGCCGCCCCTTTATTTTGAGAAGAAGTATGGCACTCCCGCTACCTACGAATTTGGCATTGCGCCGATAGTTGGCGGATCTCCGCAATTGAAGTCCTATAAACCCAAGGTGGGGATTTCGATGCCAGAGCAGCCAATCCCGAACCAGAATCCCAACCCTCCAGGGTTAAGACTTCTATGCAAGGTGGAATCTACAGAGGACTTGTTCAGACCAGAAGATGTTGGTTCTATTTGGCGGCTCGGCGGTGCTTCCAAGTTCCGAGACGAGGACGGAATCATCGAAGGTGAAACGCAGTTCAATGGTATTTCATGTTGGGTCCGAATGGAGACCTTCAATAGCCCGACTACATTTACTTGCACAAGAATCACTAACGGGATGGGGGAAGATTCTAACGACTGGACTGGACCGTACATTCCTGACACCACATGGGCTGGCTGTTCATGGTCAGGTGCAAGCCGTGGTGATTTTGGTACTTTAACGAACATCCCAATCACTCTGGACAACTCGTATGTTGGGAAAGTCTTAACAGTTCGCAGGGGAGTCTACGGAGATGCCACTACAGACACCGCAGTTTTATGGATTCACTCGATTGATACTGTAGCGAACTCCGCTGTTTGCTACCTTGCAGGGTGGTCATTCGGCGACACTGTTTTCACTACTGGTACATACGATTTTGTTGTAACGAAGATTGCGACTCGTGAGAAGATCCCTGAAGTGGCTGTATTTCCCCGAGGGGACACACCCGGTGCGAACATTGTTTCCGGAAACTTTGACATCTTTTCTTCCACCCCGGATTTCCTCCCTGATGGTCATGAAGCACTGTTTGATGGCACCGGCGGAACGCTAACATTAGGTGGGGCTGTCTTCGCTTCTGACGCGAGGGCGAGGTGTAATGCTCGTACAGATGCTTATGATTACGAATGCATTGAAGGTACTTCAAGATCTTACTATGGGCCAACCTTCAACTGGGGTTACGGATTCAGCGAAGCGACAGGGTTCCCCGCCGTTGGGGCTAGTCACCAGGGCCGCGTGTTCATGGCTGGTTTCAGTAATGATAATCAAAACATTATTGCGAGTAGCCGGAGTGGTGAACCAGACGACTGGCAGCAAGGCCCGAACGACGACCAAGGATTATTGTTTAAGGTCTCCAACAATGTTGGTAACAGAATCCGATGGATGGTTTCCCAGCAGGACTTGCTGATAGGTTCAGACTTCTCTGAATATAAGTTGTCAGGCCAGCCTTTAACATCTACAAACCTCTCGGTAGATCTCCAAAGCCACTACGGAAGTAACAATTCCCAGGCCATCCACATGGGTTCCTCAATCGGGTTTGTACCACGAGGCGGCCAAGGAATCCGAGAGATGGCTTACACTGAATCTTCTGATAGATACCAGAGTGCTGACCTGACTGATTTAGCGGACCATCTCTGGTCGCCCACAAAACGAGCGCAGAAGTTGGTATTCACCCATAGCCCTGATCCATTTCTCTTCTGCATGGGCAACTCCGGTCAACTCGACATCATGACCTATAACCGGCAAAACAGTGTATTAGGGTGGAGTCCTACGAACTACGACGCATCGGCGGGGGAGAGAGTTTGGGACATGGCTGTCTTGACATCTCTTTCAGGGACTCGTGACGACTCTGTATACATGGTGATGTCTAGAACTATTGATGGTTCTACACAGTATTCCCTGGAGGCTTTTACAGAAACAGCGCTGCTGGATTCCGAAGTGACCGTAGTAGGGTCGCCAACGACAAGTATCATCACAGGCTTGACTCACTTGGTCGGAGAGACCGTACAGGTACTAGCAGAGACCCAGTTCTACCTCGGCGAGTTTGTTGTTTCCTCAGAAGGTACTGTTGATATTAGTTCAGTAGCGAATTCGTTCAATATCGCCACCGTTGGATTGCCATTCACATTCACGATGGCACCAGCTGTCGTAGATATTGATGGTCGATCCGGATCGACTCATGGTCATAAGAGAAGTTATGATCGAGCGATGCTTTACTTGAACAACACTCGTGGGGTTGTAGTCGATAAGTATTCCTTGCAGTCAATGCCTTGGATTAGCGGCCCAGCTCCTTCTGCAATAAATGGTTGGCAAGATGTGCCAGTGCTTGGGCTATACGGAACGAATCCAACACTTAGCATTACCCACAACAACCCGTACACGATTGAGATGCAAAGTATCACAATCGAAGTTAGTTACTCGGACTAGGAGACAGACATGAACCCATTCACGATGATGTTTCTCAGCACTATGGTTAGTGGTGGGTCAAAACTGATGGCCGGCCAAGCGGAATCAGATGCGTTCAATGAACAGGCACGAGAGACGCGGCGAGTCGGGGCAGAGAAGTCTCGTGTTGCTGGACTTGAAGGTCGAAGAGTTGTCGGGTCTCAAAAAGCCGGTTTCGGAGCAGCGGGAGTGGAACTGGAAGGTTCTCCGATGCTGGTAATGATGGAATCAATTGGGGAAACGATGCGAGAACAAGAATCAATAATAGCCGGTGCAAAATCGGAAGAAAAGACTCTTCGCAAGAAGGCGAAGCAGTCCCGAATGGCTGGTTACATGGGCGCAGCGGAATCGTTGTTCACGCTAGGCGCGAATTCGTAATAGATATGCTCAAGGACTAGGAGACAGATGGCGATCAAGATACCTCGTTCCAGGATCAGTACCGCAGGTACGGCTCGAAGAACCCTTATGCCTGGATCAGAGGCTGGACTGGTCTACAAGAGTTTCGGCCAGTTAGCGGACTCGGTGACTCGTATCTCCGCTGGCCTTCTTGGCGAGCAGATGAAGGAAGACCAAGGAGTTTGGGAAACCAAAGCCAAGGCGAACTTCGAGAACGCTGAGATGCTCAGGGATCAGGCATTGCTGGAACTGAGGAATGAAGAGAACCTGAACCCGATGGATCAACCCGTTGCTTTATTTGAGATAATGCACGACTTCGCTGACGATATTGAGGCTGGCGAGAAAGCGGCCCTAGAGGGTCTCCACCCCCGCTCCCAGAGGATCCTGTCTAAGTCTTCGGCCACCCGCCTGGAATCCCTTAGAGCCACTCCTGGCCCCCTTCTCAAGGCAATGGCTGATAGCGTGGACAAGTCCCGGCTGGATCTCATTAATAGCCGTGCCCTGAATAACTATGGTGATTCCACAGACCCTGGTTCTCAAGCTGCTACCGACCTGTCCTATGCTGCCGGTCTTCTCGACCGAGGGCTTATCAATGCTGGCGAGTTATCGGCAGTCCAGACCACTGCGCTAAATGGAATGCGGACCTCGTATTTCTCTCGTGGTGCCGAGGGCCGTATGGATTATTTCCTTGGAGCCTTCGCCGAGGCTGGTTCAGGTGGTGTCGCGAATCTTCCAAGGAACATCGTCGATAGGATTCGTGGAGATGTTTTACAAAACCGTGAAGGATATATCGGGTCTACTGCCACACAGATGTCTCAGTCGGAAGATGGATCTTTCACCGCCTCCCCAACGGGCGGGATCCAGTATAATTCTCCTGATAGGGGTGACCTTGAAAGAGGAATAGCAGTAATCGACGCACTGGCTAGAGCAGGATTCGGAGAAGATGCGGCGACTCTCTTTGCTTCGGTAGAGATGGGTGGGCGCGCCCAAGATCGGATCAACAAAGCTGGCCGTGATTCGGTTAGAATAGCAAATGCGAATGGTCCTAGCGGGAATCTTGATGCTGTTCTGGGTGAGACCAGTTCCAGGCCGGTAGACCTCGACAAGTCTTTATCCGCTCTGCCTCAAGAACTCCTCAATTTTAACTCCGAAGCCCTCATAAAGATTTCAAATAAATACAGTGCTTTGCTGCCTTCACTTGCTGAGGCACTTAACAACAGAATGGACGAGGGCGACCCAGATGCTTGGCAAACTGCGTCAGATCTTATGGGGGAGCTTGGATTCATTCCGGTGAAAGCACTCCCTGATGGGTTTAAGTTTTCTCCAAAGCGAATCAGTGAGATCGTCAACTACGGCAATGCCAGAGGAAACCAACCTCCTGCCCAAGCGGTGGTCAACGCTGTCGCCCAACCGAGCCGTGGCACTGGTCAAGGGGCAGGAGGCGGGAGAACCGCAGCCCCTGACCGAGCCGATCTCATAGAGTTAATTTCAGAGGCCGTGAATCGCAATCCAGCAATAGGACCAATGTCTCAAGCTGGCAAGGACTCGATCACGAATCTTATAGTGAACAACTACTACGAGAATAACTTGCAAACGATCCAAGCCGCCCCTGCTAACAGCACTCGCAGTGACGCTGAGAAGATTGGGTTAGCAATCGACGAATCAGTGGGTCAAGTCCTGAACGATTATCCACCTATCAAGAGGAACGGTCAGTCGTTCTTCCATCAGATCAGTCTTCCAGAAGAACAAAGAACGGACAACTCTGGAAATCCTGCTGACTCGGAAGCCTGGATCTATGATGAGTTGTTCAAAGTCCTGTCGGGGGGTTCCACGACCTTTCTTGATGACATAACCGAGGAGGAGTTCTTCAGCGATATCGCACCGTACTTGCATATCCAGCCATTATCTACAGTAACGATGGGTGGTAAATCTTCCACATACACCGTCTCGTTTTTTCCGAAGGATGGCGAGTATGTTGATTCTCGGTCGGGACTAATCAAGAACAAGCAGAACACTCAGTTCATTTTCGAGCCACAGTACAAAGACTCTTTCCGAGCGACGGTGGGGCCGACCCCGGCAGGCCAGGATCCGCTCACCTTCGATACTCGGGAAGAGATCTCAGACGCGTATATCGAATCCTTGGTTCCTCTTGGCGACGGTTACTTCAAGCAGGGAACCCTTGGTGGATGGTTTGAAAGACAAGGTAGTGCGGCTACTAAGAATGTTGAAATGATTTCTTCAGAGATGTGGCATGGAACGACAGCTGTGTTCAGCCACCTCTCTGGAATGGTGCAGCGGTCGTTGATCGGTAACGAGCCGTTTGATGAGGCTAATGCGAAAGAACTAAAAACACTTGAGAAAGACTTTGCCCGGTGGAGAAATCGCGGTTTAGAGAAGACAAGAAACAGTAACGAACTAGCAGGGCAAGTTCTGCTGATTTCAGGGAAAGTGCCACCAGCCTTGCTTAGAAATCCAGAGCTGGTTCCAGAGTTCAAAGATATCCTCGACCATAATGCTCGGGTATTAGACCCGTCATCGGGCGCGTCCGACACGATAACAGTGGACGGTGAAGAGATTAAGTTGCAGCCTTGGGCACTAAAAGCCAGGTCGAAGTTTGCCGCATTTTGGCGGTTCCAAGGATCTGGCGATATTGCCCTCCACTCTCCTGAATACCAACAATATGTTTATGAGATGTCTCTCCACCAGCTCCACGATAGATTGGCCCAGAGATTTGCCGACGATCCAGAAGAGTTTATGAAGCAGTACCCTACCGAGATTCCTGCCGGCGCAGCCTCTAGGCTCACCCCTGACGCAATGAGGGCGTTAGTGGCTTCGACCCCCACCATACAGGTTTCTCAGTTTCGTGCGGACCATCCAACCAAACCCGGTAGTTGGATTCAGGTGCCAGGAGACCCACAACATGGTCCAAGCGAGTTCCCCCTCAAGCCATTAGATTACAATCCCATCGACACTATTCTCGAGCTTGGTCCTGGTGCCCGTGCGTTTGATGTTCCAATCGGCGACCCTCGTGTTGTAGAGAAGAATGTTGAGATATGGCTCAAGCAGAATAACGCTACTGGGTCACTGATGCCCCCCCCAGGGGGTTATGTTCCACCAGGGTGGCATACTGATGTCGGGCTTATACAGGAAGTGGTTTCTGAGAATCCAAAGGAGTACACGAACAGGGTGGCCTCTGCCTTGTATGGAAACATCGGCGGCGAGGCAGGTGCAGAGGCGATCTTCGGGCAGTTCGGCTTCATTCCTGGTGCAGCGGATATGACCAACAAGAAACCTGGATGGATCTGGAAATACTACACCGAAGCGAGCCGGAAGTATGACATTGAATGGGGCACTCATCCAAATGAGGAACTAGCAAAGATGAAGATCACTATTGCCAGCCTCGTTCCAGGCGATGGTGCTTCTATTATGGCTTTAACGAACAGGCAGTTCTTCGATGTCTTGGAGGCTGGGTACAAGATCCACATCGTTGACGAAGAGCGCAGGATACTAATGGCTGTTGGTCAAACTCTCGTGGAAGAGTTGCCGGCTATTATGCTAGAGGAGTTTGATGATAGGTCTGAGTGGTCGTATTACCGCTTCAGAGAATCAGCAGAAAGAGGCGACATGGGTGGTGCGCGAGTGGCTTTGTCTAAAAAGATAAAGAGTCACCGAGCAACCGTACTCGAACTGGTAGCGGCTAATGAGAAGATTCGCAAGTCTGGAAAAGGCGGGGATCCGGATATATATACTGATGATATCAAGGATCTTACCGATGGAATCAAGAGACTAGAAGCTGCGGCGGCTATGCTTAAGGACTACAAGGGCAAGTCTACGAGACCTTGGCGAAGCGGGGGAAGATAATGAAGTCCCAACTACAACTACTCCAAGAAGCAATGGCAGATAAGACCATCCAGCAGCAGAGGTTGATGTTTGCTCAGGGATTCCATTCCCCGAAGACTGCCCTTGCCAAGAATACTGGTTTCACAGATCAGGTTGGTGCTTTCTTTCGCCAGACAAACACCGTCTACAACCTTGCGATTGCAATGAACGAGCCGATCTTCCCGCCGGAGCGTGGTTACAACCCAGCTGAAGATCCTGATGTCATGGCTAATCCGTGGATCAGAGAGAAATACCCAGAAGCCTTTACCAGTTTAATGAAAGCGGAGAGTCGAGTAGAGGCGAACTATCTCGTCAATAAGATCAGAGAAGAGAACCGAGACCGGGAAGTCATCCAGGAAGGCGGGTTGGTTTCCAATATCTTCGCTGGCTTAGGAGCTGGCGTGGTGGACCCAGTAAACTGGATCGCCTTCAGCGGTGCGACCAGGGCAGCCAAAGCCCTGAATGTCGCGGCTAGGCCAATGACGATTGCTGGGATAGGTGCCGCAGAGAATGTCCTTGGCCTGACGGTGGCCGAGCCGTTCTTGAGGATAGCCCAAGAAACTAGAACCGATGAAGAGTTCCAGAGAGACTTGGTTGGCGGCGCGATCTTCGGAGCGATCATTGGAGGTATGAGCGGAGGCATCAGTTCGACTCGAACTGCTGCGAGCCGAGCCTTGCTAGGTGCGGACACCGTGGAGGATGCTCTCGACCCTGCATCGTATTCAGCATGGCTCCAGAGGAATCCAGTTGAGCAACAAAGACTAGACGAACTGATCGAGGGTGACGAAGGTTTTGCTATCTTTGGTCAGGACCGAGAGGAAGTTGCAGGGATCCTCCTTAAGGCTACCTCGGAGATCAACCCAGGTCTTGCCAAGGTGCTTGGTATATCTCAAGGGATCTTGGGCAAACTGTTGGCGAAGTTGCTCTTTCTGAATCCGGAGATGAACCTTGCTCGTTCGGAGTCTCAGTTTGCAAGGGGTGCCCTAGACATAATGTTGAAGCCAGCCATCGTTCGTACCGACACTTTGAATCGTCAGAGTGTAGAAGCGGTAATGGGTATTGCTGAGATTGCCGGCTTGCGGATTCGCCATGACATGAATCTGGTATTTGCAGAGTACAGATCCGCTGGTGGCCGCCTGAGTAATGCAGAAGTAATGGTGCTTGGTGCTAAGGCAGCGGTGCGCGGTGATATCGTTGACCCGGCAAACGCTTCTCACGAACTTTCGGTATCGCCAACCACTGGTGAACTGGAATTGGTAAACCCCTTCGAGTCTATTATCGGAGACAGTCAGACCATTAAGGCTGTAGAGGAAGTTGCAAAGATAAACCGCAAGTTCTTTGACACACTCAGGAAGACAGGCGAATCGGCAGGGGCGTTTACCGGCGAGGATTTCATAAACTCTATTGAGTTAGAGAACTACCTGACACGGGTGTACAAAAAAGAAAAGATCATGGTGTACCTCCCGCAGTTCAAGAAGAGCATCTTCCTTGCCCTTGAAGACAAGAAGGCTAGAGAGCTGCCGGAGATGGAGGTTGAGCGTCAGAAGTTGGTGGACGAGCATGAAGCTCTTTCTGCCCCTGACCCAGTGGAGGGCGTGGTGCCGGAGGGTCCACCCGTTGCTCCACTTGCCCCCGGAGAGTTTGAACTGCCTTCAAGTGACCACCTCCGGTTCTATCACTATACCCGTGGAGATGTCGAAGTTCTCCAACGAGAAGGGATACGCTTCGACGAGGCTCAGGGCAGTACATATAACGAGCCTAACCAAATCTGGGCCAGTACGGAACCGCCGCCCAATACCAAGAATTTTGTCGAATTTGTGATACATAAGGATGATCCCCGGATTGGGGGCACGATCCCTCGTGGGGCAGGGGACTCTCAGGCAACCTTTGTCGGTGACATCTTGCCCAGCGAAATTGTTGCCACACATACGCCGGAAAGTAATGCAGTTCGCCATCTGTTGTCTAACGAAAGATTGTTACAGGAGGTCCGGGACTGGTCGCCAAATATGCAACGACTAGACCCCGATTCTGCACAGGGCCGAGCAGCGGCTAAAGTGCGTCAGATGATAGTGGAGGGCGAGGCCCCTCCAACCAGAACACCGTTACCCCTGGAGGAACCCCCTTCTCTCGCCACTCCAGATCCATCTTCAATCAATGAAACCACATGGTATCACGGGAGTGCTGTCGAGATCGAAAGACCAACCCAAGATCTTTCAAGAACCGATAGTTTGTTCGGCATAGGCTTTTATATGACTGACGCGCCCTCGGTCGCTCGTGGGTATGGCCCGGTAAGTCATCGGGTGAAGGTAGATGTTAGAAAGACATTGGATTTCGATGAGGATTTACCTGATGACGCTTTTGACCTCATAGTTAGCAACGCTAGAGTTCTGCTCGGTGATGACAATTGGGTGCCGTCCAGCCGAAAGGGTTCAGAAGTTTGGGATGACATGGTGACGGAGTTATATCAGATGACGATCTCCGTCGATGAAGCAGCAGAAACATTCCAGATTATTGCCGACGAACTGCGTCATGTACTGGGCTACGATGCTATCACCCACATCGGGGGTGGTCGGGCCGGTAGAGGGCGAAGGATGCACCGTGTCGTGATCTTGTTAGACCCAGAGGGGGATCGGTGGGGTGCCGTTCCTCCCGATTCAATTAGCCACAGGTCAGTTCTATCTATAGACACCGAACCACCCCCTCCAACCACCACCCCTGATCCAGCCCCTGCCCCCACTCCCCGCTCCCCCGAGGATCTTGCAGAGATAGTGTGGGATCGTGCCCGACTAGAACGAGAGATCGCCGTGTACGACGAGTGGATTGCAAAACTTGGCGACGAGGAGCGGTGGGAAGAGATCGCCAACCAAGTGTATGAGAACATCACCAACGACACTGGCACCGGACCTCTTGGAGGAGGAGCCGGCAATAGCCTGAAGCAACGAGTCCTGACGGTAGAGGATCGGTTCATTGCTCCTTGGCTTGAAGACGATGTTATGAATATCCAGGCGAATCAAATCCGAAACCTGCTCCCTAAGTTGATCCTTTCTGGTGAAATGGATTCAGCAATGGACGGGTTCCAGGTCTCGGCGAATCTTAAAAATCGACTGACTACCGTAACAGCCAAGCTCGACACCTTATCAGAGGATCCAACAAGCCTTACCCCGGCTGCTTTGGAATCTATCCACCTTGAACTAGAGCAAGTCCTCGACGACGCAGCTCACCTGAATCTGTCATCGCACATGAGGCTACATATTGATGTGAAGCAACTTGGGTTCTCCTCGATGGAGAAGGCGCAGACTCACCTGAACTCCTTGGTAGTTAATCTGAAGAACTTCAGAGCGGATCTCCATGCCAAGAGAAAGGTTGTTCGAGGTATTGATTCACAGATCGCACTGTTGAGGTCAGAGATTGAGGGGCTAGATGCTAATGGAAGGCCAGTGTCTACCGCGATGCAGAAGTCTCTTGACGACCTAGTTGTGGAAAGAACCAAAAAGAACAAGGAACTTTTAGAGGTGACTGCGGAGTTTGACCAGACTCGATCTGGAATAAACACAATGGCTGGCAAGTTAATCTTCACTGAAAAAAGTTATGGCTGGAAGTTAGGGAGCAGCGCAGCTGAACGCTCAGATGCTCTCAAGTTCGGCAGGAACTTTATCGACGATCTCGGAGCGGTCACTGATCTCCAGAAACTTCAACGACTGATGGAGATGCGGGCAATGGTAATCCAAAGGTCGTCGAGTTCTCGAAGGTCTGCATTTGACATCAACTCAGACGCAGAACAGGTCAAGGCCAGGATCGAGGAAGACTATCGTGGTCTTCATATTGGTGTACAGCAGAATGCAAGAATGACTATGAAGAAGAAGAAGCGGGAGGAAGAGAAACTACTAAAGAGAAAAAGTAGAGACCTTCGAGATATGGGATTGATCTTCGATAGATTCCACCGCACTGACGGTACAGGAAACGAGAGCTTGGGTAGAGTTGGAGCTGCGATTCGTGAAGCCAACTATGTTCGCCTTGGTGGTGGGTTCCTGCTGTCAAGTACCCCAGACCTCGCAATGGGGATCGGACAAGTAGGTCTGCCATCGTACTTCCGTGCCCTCGCTCGGTACATGAATCCATTCTTCAGAAACAAAAGACTATCAGAAGATATGGCCGACTGGGTTTACGCGAGTGAGGCCACCCTCGGTGGTGACCGAAACAGGAGGATAGCCGGCCTCGATGAGGAAGATCCCAAAAGGAATCACTTCATTGAAAGAGGGTTACACGCTACGAGCAAAGGTTTCAATAACCTGTTAATGCTAAACAAGTGGAACGGAATGATGAAGAGCGTCAATAGCGTGGCGATCCAGAACAAGATTATCAAGATAGGAAACAAACTTCGATCAGGGAAGCGACTGAGCCGGTCAGACAAAGCCTTCATGGGTGGTCTCGGCTTAACCGAAGATCGACTTCAGAGGATTGCAATCCTCCAGGAAAAGTTTGGTGACACTGAATCCACGATACTTGGCGGGAAGTTTTATTTATCTCGGACCAGGAAGTGGGGTGCCGCTGGAGATATCGACGCGAGAACTGCCCTTGAGGATCGGTTGGCGTTTGAAAGAGCCACCTTCCAGCGTGTTCAGCAAACGATCATCACTCCAGGTGCTGGAAGTCTTCCGAACTGGATGACCTCAACGGAATTTGGAAGGATTATCGGGCAGTTCGGATCGTTCACAATGGCTGCTACATCTCAGCTGCTCATTCCCATGCTCCAGAAAGGGGCGATGATGGGGGACATGAATCAAGCATTGATGTTTGTTGGTGCCTCCACCCTTGGAGCTGTTGGATACTGGGCGCGCCGGAGTCTCGATGGTAAAGATCCATTTGAAGACGAGGTGAAGAAAGACAAACGAGGTCGGGTTACTGCCAGAGTACCTTGGTGGAAGAAGAGCATACTAGAGGGGATTGACCGAGGGGGTACGCTCGGTTGGTTGTCACAGGGAAATGCTTACATGGAGCGCATGACCGGGGTGGGCGCGTCCACCCTACTCGGAGCAGGGCAACTGTCGAGGATGAAGTCAAGATCGAAAGTGGATATGCTGGCCGGCCCGACTGCTGGTCTCCTCAATGACTTTGGAACGGTGCTTGGCGCACTCGCTGAAAAAGGATTTGAAGGTAAGGAATTAACTGAAGGGGCTTACAACGCTGGCCGGCGGATGGTTGGTTGGCAGAACCTCATCCAGACTCGACTAGCGTTGGATGTTGCTCCTAGTATTTATGACGCACAGCGAGGTGGGTATGGGTCTCCGACCTATTTCGACAAGTTCATCCCAATCCAGCAACGGTTAAGAAATACCCTGCAAGAGGAATAGCACATGGAAAACCTTGATTTTGGAACTGGCCTCGGAGGTATAGCCCTCACAATATTGATTCTTCGTGAGGTTTTTTCTTTCATTAAATCAACCAAAGGCCCGAACGGAGCGGTCGCGTATGAGACAAACAAAACTATTGGTATGCTGGAGACAGAGATCCGCAAGATGTCTCACGCTATCACTAACTTGAATCAGTTGTTGACCATGCAGACGCATTTGTTGAAAGAATCTAGAGCTGAAAACCAGGCACTCCTGGCCGAAGTTCGTAAACTAAGAGAGGAGACTCGGCGATGAAGTGGAGTCTATTAGTTCTGATAATGTTGTTGCTGTTTGTTGGGTGCGGAGTCGTCGAGGATTTGTCCAACACCTTGTTCTATCGTGATCCACCAGGGACCACCAGTAACGCTGAGACAGCCGTGGAGATTGCCCGACCGCTGATACCCTCGCCGTGGCGGGAGGCAGCAGTGGCTGTCACAGCGGCCCTGGCGACATGGTGGACAGCGAAAAAGAAACTCTCTATCGACAAGGCCAAGTAATAAGGTATAACCTATGACGACCAAGCCGACTCCTCTACCTCGTCGAATCGTGGCAGTGACATGGAAAGACATCACTTCACAAGCTGACTGGGTAGGGGAGTTGGAACAGGTGCTTGAGGAATGCAATCCGATTCTCTGCGTAACAGTGGGTTGGATCTTGAAGGAAGACGAAGAGGTCATGGTGCTAGCCGACTCGGCAACCAAGGACCGCACCTTTGGAGGGGTGACTGCGATTCCTAAATCAGTGGTAGTGGAAATCATAGATCTCAGGAGGGAGAGTGCCCACGATTTCCTGAAGAAATCTACCCTGAAGGAATGTGTTAGGAAGAGAAAGAAGAAATGAAGAACTTCTTTGGATCGTTCCTGGATCGAACGATAGAACTTCTAAGCCTCTCTATTATCTGCGGTTTGCTTTGGTTGATAGTTGACTGGCTGTTCTTTTAGGAAGGAACCTAGCCATAAAACTTACAGACATGGACTACAAGCAGTTGATTCTAATGCGGGAAACTGGGCGGATGTTGTTTCATCTGTGCGAGAAAAACCTTGCGTACCACTCGAAAGAGAAGCGTTTCTATATTCGCCTCTGTTCAGATGACGGCACCAGAGAGAGGTGGGTAGTCGCGCCGGCAAGAGGTCGTGCCCAAGCAATCAATAGCCTGTTAGGTGAGAAGCGAAGTTGGATCATCGCCAACCACTCGCAAAAGATTTACAACCTAGCGATTGTGTACAAGAAGAAGTTCCTTTGGTCGATAGCGGCAGCCGCTGCGATTGTTAGATAGGGGGGGAAGATGGCGAAGAAGTACTCGGCTCTTCAAAACCAAAGAACTGCAAAGAAGAAGCCGCCACCCACAAAATACACAATCACCGAACTGATTAAGCGTAGCTGGGAAGGAACTTTATTCAGAAAAGGCTATAACGAAAAATGGCCGTTTGAGCCAGGAGTGTATCCCGGTAGATGCCCAGGCTGGGAGTCTCCCGAGGAATATTCGTATCGCTGGCGTGCTTGGCGTTGGCTACAGGCAGAGGCTCGTCTACACCAAAGAACCGAGGATGATAAATTGAGGATAGGAATCTGGCCTGAGTTTACTAAGGAAGAGCAGAGGATTATCAGGAAGGAACTCAAGGGATTGGACGCTACTGGTCTCGCCACTCCTCGCGAACTGATGGACTGGGCCAACAAGGCTATCGCTGACCATCTCGAAGATGCAAAAGAGAGGCAACGGGGATTGTTTGAATGAGGAAGAAGGAAGAATGGATAAGTTAATCGAAGAGGTGGAGTTCACGAACATTGGCCGGCACAAGATAACCTCAAGGGTGGGGATTCGATTCGGAATACCTGTCGTTCACAATATCACAGGCTTCAATGACCTACTCTGGTATGTCGAAGTTGACGGTGGATATCCCATGTCTAAGCATCCTCTTGGGCCTGTCAGTGAACACAGATTCAAGACTTGGTTGGATTCTCACCAGACCAGAATGTTCGTGACAAAAACCGGGTTGGATTTCTCACCAAACAAACTGATAAACCTGAGCCTCGACGGTATGGCTAAGCACATACTAGGACTTGGTGACCGTTCGGATTCAAAAACAACTGGTGAAGAGTACCGAGAAGCCGCGATTGAGGGTCCGATTCGTAAGTGGATCAGCGCACTCAACAAGGCAGTGATCGAAGCGCAGCAGTGGTATGAGGACGGAGCTGCCCTATCAAATGAACAGATAGAACAGCTGATACCTTGGGAGAAACGCATGGCAAACAGCACTGACATGGACGGAAAGGAATACTTCCTCGGACTGTGGAGAAACCTGTGTGCAGGTAGGAAAGTCAGGACGAAGGAAGAACCGCTTTCAGCCAGTCAATCATCCGACCAGCCTTAATGTCTGGTTGGGTGACCCGAAGCACCCTCCAGCCCATAACTAGCGCGCTGTTGTATTTCTCACAGTCAGAGATAAACCCTTTCGGGTTGGTGTGCCGGCCACGATTCCAGATACCACCCTCTACCTCCAAAGCGACATACAGCTCTGGCCAAGCGAAGTCGAACCTCCACCTTCTGACTGGATGAAACCTATGTTCTCGGATGAACTCAGGAAGATGGTGGCTTTTTATGAGGAGGGCCGCTTGTTTCTCCAGGTGGCTCTCGCCCCGTGGGCGGGGGGGTGTACTCGATGACCGCTTGCGGCGTGATGAGGACGACCGCTTTCTTTTTGCTATCCCAAAAGACTTCGTGTTCGAGGTCTTCGATTTGATCGTGAAACTTTTGCGGCCAGGAAAGTTTGAGTTTGAGTCTTCTGCCGATATTTTCAGGGCGCATCCACTTCTACTTCCTACTGTCGTTTCTCTGCTTCCTTCGACGCTGCCCTGGTCGCGAGTATTTCTTTGGCATACACCCACTGGTCTCGCTGTTTGTGCGACCTGATGTACTCAGTAGGTTGGGCAGCGGCCTCTTTATAACACTGAAGGGTTTCGGCGGCCATAGGGCAGCCCCAACCCCACCATAGTTGACAAGCACAGATAGATTTCTCAATCATACAGACCAGATCCCTGGCAGTTTCAGACCGGCATATGATACCGAGAAAAGATAACAAGCTATTGTTTGTAGACGGCAGCTCGTGCAGGAAGCGGAGGAGTTCTTCAAGATCTATCTCGGTAGACCTCCCCTCTTTATCATAGTATCTGAAGTTCGCCTCTTCACCCTCATTGGTTACGGGATAGGAGTAGAGGGTCTGGATGTCGTGAGTCCCGTCTTGCAGATTATGAATGACAATCTGCAATCTCACTCGACCATGAAAGTGGTATACCTGGACGGAGAACCTTGCTCCGAACTCCACCAAACCGAAGTCTTCAGTTGGCGTAACTTCCAAATCTCCAGACCCTCTCTTAATCATTCGACTTCTGTGATATCAGCAACGGAGAATGCAGGGGACTCAGGCTTAGAGTCGGAATCCCTGTAAGCACCCTCTCTAGCAGCAGTGAAGTGGTCCTTGCCACCCCTCTTCGGGATCCGCAACAGCACATCCAGGTCGCAGTTTTCCTTCCAGTCCTCCACCTTTGAGGAATCGAAGGGTACGAAAACTTTCTCTACTAAACCCCAGAACTCCTCGGCGTTACCAGGATTAACCCCTTCTGCCTTTGCCCGTTCCTTAATCATCCGCTCCCGCATGACAGTGATTTTATACCACTTCCGAACAGGTGACCCAATCATTGCAGCAACCCTCTTGGCGTGTTTGAGGTGGTCCTCATGATCGAACCTGGGAGAGGGGGAAGAGGGTTCCTCTACGGGTGCCTCAGGGGCTTCAGGTTCGACAACCACCACCACTGGCTCCGCTACCACTGCGTCCACGATACGGGGCTTATCGACGACGACAGCGGGCGTGTCGAGACGCTCCACCAGACCCGCGGACCCACGCTTCTTTGCCGGCCTCACCTCTGCTGGCAAATACTCAGCGTCGTCACTGCTCTGGATCGCTTCCTGTACCTCCGGACTCAGCTTGATACGCTTCAACGCCCTGCGAATCACACTCTTCTTGGCCATCTCCTCGAAGTATTGTACCCAAGGTCCGTTGTTTCCACTGCGGGAACCACTACGCACCTGTTCGATATCCTCAAGGTTCATCGTCTCGATCTGACGGCTACCATTCTTGAGGTCAACAAGACAGTAGCATCCTACCACTGGACCCCTCGACTCAGCAGTTCCGAAAGCATCGTAGTCGTGAGAGAAGTTATCTTCAGTGCGCTTGTAGATATCATTCTTCCGCACCACGCCAGAGTGAATCGCATTCACCGTTCCACTTCGGTTCGCAAGGTCAATCAACCCAGCATAACCAATCACAAGGTTAGCTTGGTCACCATATGGCACGATCCACGCACTACCCAGCACTCCAATGTCAAGGCCCAGGTGGGTGGCTCGAATGATGGAGTTGATAATCGTATCAGGCCGGCAGTTCTGGATAGCCGGATTCATCTTCACCTGACTGCTGACATTCCTGAGGAATCTGTCCTGCTCGATATTCCCAGGCAACAACTCCAAAAGTTTGGGGCCAGATTTCTCCAGCCAATTGTCCACTCTCTGTATACTGTTCACTTCTTGCGTCCCTTCCATCGGAGTACTCTGAACTCCGTGTCGTTGGTTGTGTAACTAGCCCTCTTCTGTTTCAAATAACTCAACTCACCCAAACTACAAGTACCACCCTCTGCGTCAGACAACGCAGCCATCAAAGCAGCTTTCGCATCCCGTTCGTCTTTGGTTGCTTGAGCCTTCAGCTCCCTGGTAACTAGCCAAGAACGCACCAGATCTTCCGATACTTCTACCGTAGAGTCAGGTTGCCGGCGTAGATTTGTCATGGTTTCCAGGCTCGGTAGCACCTCAGTCGGTGGAACTTTCGGGATAACATGATCGTTCCAGAAGGATAGAACTTTGGCCTTAGCACCCTCAAAGATCTCCTCATTCTTGTGTACTATGTAGAATGAGCGACGGAGATTCCCGTCACCATGCAGTACCGGAATCACTACGCGCTGAAGATCTGCCACAAATATTTGCCACTGTGCTTGCACCAGTATGTGGTCAGGCACCTCGTCGGTTCCTTGCTCACCAAACACCCCATACATCGAGGTAGTCTTCGCCTCAATGCCCACCCTCTGGTCTCCGTATATCGAGAAGCCATCGAGGTTGGCGTGGGCCGGTAACACCCTACCGTCTGGCTCCTCCACCAGCTTCGTGAACTTCTTGTCTACCTCCACGAGACTGTCCGGATTCCTGTTACCCAACTGCTCGTCTGCCCAGATCACAAGCATAGGCTCGCAATCATTACCCAGATTCTGCGCCTCAGTCCCTCCTCCATGGTCAGTACCCACAACTTTTTGCAGGTAAATGTCGTGAGCATTTGCAAATGGACTCAAGCCCATGATCGCTGCAACATCCGAAGCCCCGACAGATACCCGCCTAGCCTCCAGTTCTTCCACTGATATAGGCAATACAAACTCCCTTCCTTTAAAGTAATCTCCCACCGATTGGTCGGATAAGGTACACCATTATCGTGGTATGGTCTTACATTCTTTTCTTCTTTTTCTTCTTAGCCAATAGTTTCTCCTCATGCTCGACAAAGACCTGCATGGCAGTGGCAGCAAACAGCACAGGATCAGCCTCCCAGTCTGTTGCCTTCCATATGTGGAAGTCCTGGCGCAACTGACAGAGGTCAGTCTCAGGCCAGAGTTCCTTCATCTTTGCTAGATTCCAGGGCTTCATGATCGAATCAGTGAAGAAACTTTTCGGAAGCTTGGCCCTTGCTATCTCCATTTTGTCCGCGAACCCCATAAGATTCAGCCCTTTGCTCCTCATTAACATTCGCACCGGGTGCAACTCAGCAAATAAAAACCTGCTGATATATTCTCTACCTCCCTCATCTTTGTACGGGACCAGATTGAATACCGACCTGCCCACTGCGTCTTTACCATGTTTGTCCATTGATAATCCCCTCACCCTGTGCAGTTGAGTGCTGTTCTTGTCCCTGCACAAATCAAACAACATGAACAAGTTGTCCCGCTCATACTCGTGAGCAGAGATACCACCGATTTCTGTGCAACCACTATCCCTTTGCTCTGAGATAGGGTCACCGTCTCGTAGTTCTTTCAAGTCTTCTCGGTACTCCTCATATTCCAGTAAGAGAAAGTATCGGGGTAACTTTTGATCGTAGTGACGCGCTCGCCCAAGGAATCCCTGCTCTCCGAGAGTGTTGTCTGGTCTTGAAGTATTGTATTTGTTCTGTGATCTAAATCTAAGTACCGCAGACTTCGCCCAAACTGCTAGATTCCACAGAGCTGTACGCGTGAGTAGTCCTCCAGCTGATATATCCGGTGGAATCCTAGCCATTAGTTTGTGCAGGGGTTGTGGTCTGATCTTACTCGGTTGTTCCAGGAATCCTACCGGCACAGCTCCTCCCTTCTCTGCGCGGTAGGATTCTTGGGTGCCACGGGTCGGGTTGGGTCAATAAAGTCCGGGAGAACCGATCCTGCGCGCCCCATCTTACAAGCTTTCCAGGTATTGGACGGTCAAACCATGGAATCTGGCATGTCTCCGGATACCAGACCAGAAATTAGAATCATCGGAGTAGGATTCCCATGTGACATCACCCTCGGTATATATCAGGATCTGTAGTCCAGGTACCGAGTACCAGATGCCGAAGTGGGGAGAATCATCCGGTGTCGTCAACGGATAGAAGCCTAGATCCTCACGATCTGTGGCATTCTGTATCTTATCAACTTCTGCGCCGTCACTCAGGATGATGGTCCCTCGCTCCTCCCGGTAACTATGGGAATCATCTTTGTGACCTATGCCATCGGATGTCTGTGTCCGGATCGTGCCACCCCACTTCCCGGAGCTAACACAATCCATCCGCGATATCATCCTGTGTAGTAATTGTAGTCTCATTTTGTACCCATCTTCCTATTGTCCATTCTTCCTACGATCTAACTCTGGAACCACGATCATGATAATCACTAACCCGATGATGGTTATTAACATCCGGTCACCGATACACAGAAACCACTTGCGATTGCGTGTTTCCTACTAGCTTGTCCTTTCCATTCTAGGAATTGCCATGTTCCGGGAGTGTCTCGGTATCTCACATCGTGACGGTCACCATCTTCTACTGGCAAACCACACCATGTTGACGGAAATTCATGTCTCTTTAGATTCACCGGAACCGCAACCGATCCTCCGCGATTGACGATATCAACTGACTGTCGATGGTTCTTTTCGCTTCTTGAGTAAGTAAGATGCCGATTGTCTGAAAACTTACCCGATAGGAATCTTCCTAGTCGCGATGTAGATTTACTGTAATCGTAGAAATTGCAATCGGAGAATCGGTCGAACCCAGACAACACATCACCTATCCCTGTATCGGTACTACCATCAATTCGTGCTGCCGGTTCGATTGAATTTCTACGACAGCTTAAGATGTGACTGTCTAATTCCAGCATTAATAGTCTGATGAATAGGTCTGGATTCCCTACTAGTAGCATCGTTTTCCATAGTTTGGAATTCTTACCAGATCTGATTTTCAGATGCCAACAACCACGACCTAGACATCCGGCAGTACACGCCGGACTCCTATTGTCGCATAACTCAACTCCGGATTCACGACCGGGAGAACCGTACCAGATCAGGGTCTTTACTGGTTCCGGGATCGACTCCCCCTTTTCGGTTTTGGTACCGCTGCCAAATATATTAATGCTGGCATCCGATACCGGGAGAATTGGTATCACCCTCCTGAATCCTAAACCGAGCGCGCGGATCTGTATTCTATGCCATGTATCACGAATTTCCGCGCGGATACTAGATCTAGATCCACAATCCACATCGGAGTACTTCCACAACTGACTAGGCGATATGATGGGGTAGGATTTTCTCATTGTGGATCCCCTTCATCATCATCATCATCGTCGGGTAGATCCTCAATTTCCATCGTACTGGCCACCCACCGGAACCACCTAGCGCGATGGGTTTCAAATTTGATACACTCATCGCGCATTTTCTTTAGTGTCTCATCGTCCATTATTCTCTCCCCCTAACATTCTGACCCCCAACATACCCATCCGGACTCACGATCATGAAATCCAGCATCTGGATTCCTAACAACTTGCCGGCCGATTCTAGTCGTGTCCTCACTGCCATATCTTCCCTACTGGCTACCAGAACCCCCGATGGATGATTGTGACCGGCAATGAAACCGGCAGCATTATTGAGAATCAACCCCTTGAAAACTTCTCTAGGATGTACCAGCGATGCACATAAACTCCCGACAGAGACAATTTCCGATGCGATGATCTGGTTCTGCACATCTAGATGCAATACCGCGAATTTCTCCCTATCAGAAGAACCGATTAGATCCTGTAGAATTCGGCCGGCATCCTCTGGTCCAGAGACCCTATCCAATTCATCTGGTCTGGATTCACTCACTAATTCAGTCGCGACAAGTTTTACTGACATTTCCTACCCTCCCCAATTGCACGATAAGATGTACAACATTGGCCAGATGGCCAAGAATGCTAGTCCCATTATGAATTCGAACATATCCGCTACTTTATCGTCTTCCATCTTTCCTCACTTTCCATAGGAATAAGGTAATACCTTTTCAAAGTTACCGCAACAATTGAATTGGGTTAGTGGATTTTCTTTTCGATGGATGGTTAGTGTTCTAATTATAGTGGAAGCTTAGGTGCCGATTCTGCTATCGGAGCTGCCGGCGGATGGTTTGCCAGCTGCAGCTCGACAATCCAGCTGGAAACCGATCATGGCACCATGCCGACCGTATCACCTATCCTAGCAAGATGGCACCATGTAACAACTTACCCTAGAATCGAGTCATTCTATCCCATAATGCATCTTATCAGACCATGCCAGAATCCGACGATGGGGGGTGGGGGTGGTGGGTGGTGGCCCCCCCCCGGAGCCAGGGCTGCTCATGGTATATAAGCCCTTTCCACGATGCTTTCCGCGTGAGGGCTGGATTGCGCTAAGAGGCTAATAATGGACCGACTAATCCCCAGTCTTAATATTTAAGACCTAAAAAGAGATTAGCCGATCCGCCGCAGAGTTAGTGCTTATTATAAGTGGGGACCAGCTTTGGAGGAAGTAGGAAGACTTGAGCTGGTCCCCGTAGGAAGGAATGTAAACTAGGTCAAAAGTCAAAAAGAACGGTTACCAGCGTTTAACTGGTATAGGGGAATCATTTTCACTTTAGATCCCCGTAGATTTTAGAGCAGGTCAAAACCCCCCCTACCCCCCCTTTAGATCCAGGGAGAATAGGAAGAGTCTTTACCTGCTGAACTTCACTTTGAGTCCCTCGTGAGTTCCGTCGCAGGGTACTGTAGACCCCCCAAACTAAGTACCGACTGAGTGTCGTCCCTGGGGTTCTACCATGGTCCCTGGTTAGTTTCAAGGTTTAACTAGAAAGGAAGTTCTACCTTAGGTCCGTCGTCATTGGTTTCTTTTTTATAGGAACTTTTGGGAGAGTAGTCTCCGGCTTTTTCACAATGTGGGAAGTGTGCAGAAAACTTAGAGGGAAAGTTTGGGTGCATGGAGATGGGGACTTTCTTCCCTTTTTTCGATAGTATCCAAAAGATGGGTTTCTGGCATTGTCGGCATTTTCCTCCGGGCGCGTCGTTAGGTTTTTCGCAGAGCCAGATTTCTCCTTCTTGGAACCATGAGGGAGTGGGTAGAGTTTTCCTTCCGTCGGAGGAGGAGGATTGTTGTTTATTTTGTCCAACGGCTGTGGAGAGTCGGTGAAGTTCTTCGTTCAGTTTTTCTAGTTGGGTGTTGTCTTCGGCGAGATTTCGGATATCGAGTAGCAGTTTGTTTTGTTCCTTGAGTAGTTCAATGACTACTTCAACGGCTTCTTCTCCGGGGTTGTCCATGGGATCACCTTTCTGTTATGCTGCCGGTTGCAGCAAGGGGTTACAATGTCCTACCAACACAAGATGCCAAATGTGAAGGCTTCACGCCAGAAGAAAGTTGGAGTGTATTTAATCCGGGAGCGTCGTCGAGAGGTGATGGGTCAGAAGATGGCATCGGGGATGCATTTTGTGGATGCAGCAGAGGCGGCTGGTATTCCGTATGAGGTTGCGATGGGTTCGGTGGCAGTGGATGAGGAGATGAGGGGTTGGTGGAGATTGAGTGAGGATCGTCCTCAGATTGGTAAGGGGAAGTCGAAGGAGATGGTGGACCGGCGTTCTCCCTTGCAGATAAAGCGTGATTTTGTGAACAAGTTGGCTGAGGCTGGTTTGTTTGACAAGATCCCTCAAATGGTAGAGGAGGCAGACCCTTCTACTGCTGAGGGCAAGGAGATGTTGGGATTCATGGTAAAGTTCTTGATAAAGGACATATTGCCAAAGGAAGTTGCATCGAAGATTGAGCATACCCAGAAGTCTGAGTTAACGGACATGAGTGACGAGGAATTGGTTCGATTGCTGCATGAGCGTCGTCATGCCCGATTGGGAGCAGTGGCGGAGCGCGAGAATGCAGACAAGTCCCGTATAGCTTATATCGAGGGTAAGGAAGAGGAAGCTCCTGGCGACGAGTCAGAGGACATGGACTAATGGGTCGTAATGAACAAGACCGAGAAGGTTTAATAGCCGAGTTTGAGTTAGAGCGTGAGTTGGCTCGTCGTGCTGAGTACGACAAGATCGGTCGATTGGCTCCGAATCTTCGTCAGTGGGAATTCTTAAACTCTCATTCTTATGAGACATTGTTTGCTGGGTTGAATCAGGCTGGCAAGTCAACGGCGTTGTGTATGAAAGCGTCGTATCATTTAACGGGTATCTACCCGGACGGCTATGACGGTCCCAAGTTTAAGGGACCGATCCAGGCGGCCATTGGTGGTGAGACTGCTCAGAGTACTCGTGACTTGTTGTGTGACCGCTTGCTTGGGGGTCTCCAGGATCGTGGGAGTGGATTTATCCCGGAGTCCTGCTACGACCCTCAGAAGGACATTGTGAGGTTGAGTGGTGGCATTGCGAATCAGATAGATTATTTCCTGGTTCGTCATCATAATGAGCATGGTCATTTTGACGGTATGAGTAAGTGCATGGTGTTCTCGTATTCGACGGGTTGGCAGCGTCTCCAGGGTTATACCTTGAACTGGATTGGTATTGACGAGGAGCCGCCCTTCCCTGTGTATGACGAGTTCTCGGCTCGTTTGAATGCTACGAAGGGGAGAATGGATATATCCATGACTCCCTTGCGTGGTGAGACGGAGCTGTACCTGCTGTTTGAGAATGACAACAGTGGTATCCGTGCATTGGTGAACTACGACATTGACGATGCGACCCACATGGACGAGGACCATCGTCGTTCGTTGATGTTGAAGTACAAGAATCACCCGTTAGCAGAGGCTCGATTGCATGGCCGGCCAGTGCGTGGTGTGGGTCTAATCTACACGATGCCGGATGAATTATTAGTCATGGACGACTTCCAGGTTCCGCCCCACTGGCCTCAGATAATTGGGTTGGACTTTCCTCACGGCGTGGGTTTTTTCGCTTTGGTAAAAATGGCATACGACCGCGACAACGACATGGTGTATGTGACTGGCGAATACAAGGATCACGGCAAGGACACTTTTGCGTATGCTCATAGAGCGTTGGCTATGGGTGCTTCGGAAGTGGTTTGTGCTTGGCCGCACGACGCTGGCCGAGGGTTCATTAACGGCGGAACGATCAAGCAGAAATATGACGAGTTGGGTTTGCGAATGTTATCTACCAGTGCCCATTTCATTGGACCTGACGGTAAGAGGACTTTCGCTATCATGACGGCGATTGAAGATGTGATTGACCGGATGCAAGCTGGTGGCTTCAAGATCTTCAAGAGTTGTCAGGAGATCCTCATGGAGAAGCGACGGTATAGGCATGACGCAGGTCGTGTTAAAACCAAGCAGGACGACCATTTGATTGACGCGATGCATAAGGGAATAATGATGTTGCGAGAGGCCCGTACTCCAGGGAAAACGGGTAGTGCGATCCCGTACAGGTTACCGGACATGGACTTTTTTGGGATGTAGATAGATAAGTTAGAATGGGGATTCATGTCGTTAGCAAATGAACTATCTCTCAGGTTGGGATACCTGAAGGGTAGAAGGAACAATCACGAGCAGACTTGGCAGGAGATCAACGATCTCATGCAGCCCTTCCGTGGTGATATCACCACAAAGAAGTCTCCTGGCAGTAAGCGCATTGGCTCGGTGTTTGATACGACAGCGATGCAAGCTGCCGATTCATTCGTGAACTTCTTGAAGAGTGCAGTGTTGCCCAGTTCGACGGACTGGTTGCGGCTCAAGGCTCGTAAGGCTGGCTCGGACATCGAGGTTCGTGCGTTGCTAGACCGCGCTGCGATGAAGATTCTCGAAGCTTTAGGCGACTCCAACTTTTATATCCAGGCGACCCAGGCGTTACGAGACTTTGCGATCCTCGGCAACTCAACTCTTTATGTTGAAGAGAATACTCCTCGCCTGAACGATGACGGCACCACCTTTGCGGGGTTGCTATTTGAAGCGGTTCCGGTGGGGAATATGTGGTGGCTGTTAGGCAAAGACGGTTCGCCGATCATGGCTGTCAAGGAACTCGACTTACCAGCAACAGATGCCTACAGTTATTTCGCTGGTCAGGCTGGCGAAGCTGCGAGTAAAGCGATGAGTGGCGGCAACCCAATGGAGTTGATTCGTTACTATCACTTTGTTTTCCCAACTGCCGGCAGTAGTCCTGTTCGCAGTGCGGTCAACACGGACAAGAAGTGGGCTTCGGTCTATTACTGTGAGGCTTCAGCGAGTGTTATTAAAGAGGGTGGTTACGACTTCCTTCCCTATACTATCTCTCGTTTCATGGTGGTGGACGGCGAGGAGTATGGTCGGGGGAAAGGGCATCTTGCTCGCCCAGACGCAGCTGGAATCAACGAACTTCGCCGGCAGGTTTTGATTGCTGCTGGCCGGGACTTGAATCCACCTCTCATGGTTGAGCATGACACAATGGTTGAACTTGACATTGCGCCTAACGGTATCGTGGTGACTCGCCCGCCGCAGAAAATGAATCCTCAGTTCCTCAAGAGCGGAACGGATTACGGGGTAGCCGATCTGATTGCTCGCCAAGATCGAGATCAGATATTAAAAGTGTTTTTGGGTGATGTGTTGCAGGAGCCGGACTCTCAGCCGAGAAGTGCAGAAGAGAGTAGGCAAAGACAGGTAAGAGCAATTCAGAGACTGGCAGCTCCAGCAGAAGCGGTGAACCATGAGTTCCTTCAGCCGATGATAGACACTGTGATTCAGATCATGGTAAGGGGCGGCGCGCTACCGGAGTTGGAGGAAGTTGGGGATATGTTGGGTGGGACCACCATTGATGTGGAGTTTGCCAGTCCATTCTTTACTGCTGCAAAAGCATCGAGTGCATTGCGAGTCCAGGCATTCCTTGAGCGAAGCTTGGCTATCTATCAGGCGACCCAGGACGATGCTTACATGGAGTACTTGGATCCTGACAAGATTGCCGCTTACAACGCCGAGATGAGTGATGTTCCGGCGGTGATCTTCAGGACGGACGAAGAGGTTAACGCTCGTCGTCAAGCGAAGGCGGACAAGGCAGCCCAGCAGAGGATGATGGAATTGATGGCAGCGACCCAAGGAGGCACCCCACAGTCAAGCCCATCCCCTCTCCCGGCTTCCGCAGGTAACTTACCAGGAACTTCGGTGCCCTCAGAGGTTGGAGGACAATGACCAAGGGGAATGCATACTCAGACAAGGACCGGCAACTGATCTCAGATTTTGCCACAGCCTTTAATACGCCGGCAGGTCAAAGAGTTTTGGAATGGATGGAACGGGCTTTTCAGGTCAAGGTCACCCTTGAACCAGAGGAGTTGCTGAATAAACAACTGGAGATTGCTGGGGAGTCTCACCGAGTGGTGATCGACCCGACAGCCCTAGCGAAGAGACAAGGGCTAAGAGCTGCGTACTATAAGGTGTTGGCGATGGTCGAAGAGGCTGCCGTGATTAAAGATAGGGAGACCCTGAAAAAATGAGTCAAGAACAAAGTGGAGAAGAGAACACTACTATCGAAGGTGACACATTGGGCGACCTCCTGGGGGAAGGGTATGAGGGTCTAGCAAAGAAGTACAAGACTCCTCAGGATCTCGCCAAGGCGTACCAGTCGTTGAGTCAGAAGTTGAGTTCCACGGCTCGGGTTCCTGACGCAAATGCTCCGGTGGAAGAGTGGGGGGAGTTTTATTCCAAGCTTGGCCGGCCCGAAACCCCGCACGGTTACGACCTTCCAGAAGGGGAGAAGGCCAGAGCTGCCCTGGACCCCCTCACAAAGGCAGCCCACGCTGCCGGTCTGACCAAAAAACAATGGGACAAACTGCACCCAGTAGCCCAAGAACAACTGGTCAGAGACGAATCGGCGGAAAAAGAGCAGTTAGACAAGGCCAGAGAAGAGTGGCAAGAGGGCGCGCGAAGAAGATATGGTGAGGGGCTTGAGGAGAAACTAGCCCTTGCAAAGAGAAGTCTTGATGTCTTGACTTCAGAAAACCCAGATATCCAGCAGGTCTTGTCGAAAACTGGCCTAGTGGATCATCCAGCAATCTTGGACATGATGATAGAAAGAGGAAACTCGATGTCAGATGACTCGACCCCAACCAATGCAGTATCGGATACAGGTGGCGAAACTGACCCGATGAAGATCGCTCAGAAGATTCGTTCGATGATGAAGGATTCTGCCCATACAGATCCCCGTCACAAGGACGCAGAGGTTCATCGAGAGGAATACTACCGATTACTGGGTGAGTTAGCGACTCTTGGCTACGAAGGCGTTTATGACGACCGTCTAAAGCCAAGGTTCTAATATGGCAAGGAAAGTACGCAGAACCTTCATAGTGGACCCAGAAGCCGTGGAACGGGCCAGGAACGCTGTTTACTGGACTCCAGGCATGACCCTGGCGAAACTGGTCACATCTGCCCTCCACGAGAAGGTGGACCGTCTAGAGAATGCCCAAGGTAGTACCTTTGAACACCGAGAGGCTGAACTCCAAGGTGGGCGGCCTTTACAGAACATGAAAAAATATATGTTGCGAAAACCTCCAGACTCTGGATGATCTACCACCGGAGTCGATACCCTTCCTGGACCGGCCCCTGACGCTGTGAAAGAACAGCGACAAGGAATCGTTAACCTTACGGAGACCCTCCTTCGGTGGACACTCTCACGGCATTGTGCAAACCAATAGCTGAGAGAGAAATACTACTATGGGATACCCAACCACCGGGAAAAACACCTCCTGGCCCGGTTCACTCGGTGACAACACCAACTATGTTGCCCTTTTCAAACAAGCCTATGCCGACACGATTCGGCTCAAGGCTCAGGAAATGGAAAGTCGCCTTTCCGATACTTGTTTGTTTGAGACGCTACACGGCGATCCACTGAACCTCGATTCCTTCAAGCAAGTCGCCACCACCACTCGTGATCGCGGCCAATTGTTCGGCGCAGCGGGGACCGACAAGAAATACAGTGAGACGGTCACTGAGCGTCGCGCCCTGACTCCTGGTTTCCACGAGTTTGCGGAACTGTTCGATCCTCGCGACGAGCCGGCCTTGCTGCGTTCGATTCGCCCGGATTCCAACTACCTCATGAATGTGACTGCCGCATTCAGCCGCTTGAAGGACTCGACCATCGTCGCTGCCTTCGACGGTGATGCGACTGTTGACGCTACTACCCGGACGATTGGCGCGGACGGTGCCTTGGCTTTTGACTTTCCCGCAACTGGAGTCCCGTCCGGAACCGCCGCCGAGAAGCTGGCCTTGGTTAACACGCTTCCTGCCGGTTCGATTGGATCTAAGGCAACTGGCACCATTACTGGTGCCCCCGGCCTCCACGGAATGACTGCCGATGTCGGTGCTGGAACTTCCACCCTCGGTGTAGCGGACTTGGTGACTGCTCGCGAGATGCTTGAGCAGACTGGTGCGATCACTCCTGGTGATCCGGTCTACATCGCGATTCACCCGGCAGTTGCCCGCCACTTGCTGGCCGATCAAACCTTGACCAGTTACGACTTCAACGCTCTTCGTCCATTGATGAGTGGCGAGGTCACCCAGTTCATGGGATGTGAGTTCCGTCTGACGAACCAGATTGCGAACAACCAAACGGTCAACATGACAGGCGATGATGCCGGAGTCGTTACCTCATCCACTGCCAACAAGGGTGCCTACACCTATATGTACACCAGAAGTGCAATGGTGTTTGGCATGGCGCAGGACATGACGGTTCGTTTCGACGAGTTGCCGGAGCGCGGTTACTCGCTCCAGTGCTTCCACAGTCTCGGTCTTGGTGCTGTTCGCATGGATCCCAAGAAGATCGTGCGGATTGGTTCGATTAACTAGCAATGGAGTGACCCATGACTGGTAAGACAAATCCTGTTTCAGGTACAGTCTTAGAGCGTTTCCGTGGTTCCGCCGCGGCAGCGTTCAGCCAGACATGGGTCACACTATTCTCCACCAACCCGATCACTGACGGCGATGCTACAACATACGGAACTGGATATGTTGAGTGGGCAGCCACGAACGGGAGAATCCGCGTATTCACCGACATGGTGACTGACCCGTACTGGACAGCTCCGTCAGTGGATGAAAACCGGATGAAGATAGAGAACAGTACAACAGTGGGCTGGTCCTTATTGATCGGTCTTCCAGCCGCCGGCGAGACTGTCGTGGGTGTAGGTGTCTTTGATTCTCAGACGGGTGGAAACCTATTGTACTGGGACGAACTTGATAACTCTCGCCTCGTAATGCTTGGTGACACATTCCAGTTTTCAGCGTTATCGCTGATAGTACGGGAAGACTAAATGAAGATCGGTATCCAGGAGATTGGTACATTTACTTTCAGAGTATATGACGCTGATGGAAATCTCAAACAAGAGAAGATCACCAGCAACACTTTAACGAGTGAGGGTGCTGCCCGTATTTTGCAACTAGGATTTGATGCTGCGTTGTCCACCCCTGTAAGGGATACTGGATATGTTGGATTGATTGACAATGCAGGTTTCGCTTCAATAGATTCGTCGGATCAAGCGACTGATATCCGTCAAACAGGAGTGACCTTGGTCAACGGTTGGGGAGAGATCGCTGATAGCGGATACGATAATGGACTCCGCAAGTCAGGCACTTGGTCCCAGACAGATAACGGAGGTACGGTAACCCCCTCTAAGGTTACTTGGACGGATGCCACATTTACCTCCTTTACTGGAACGCAGACTATCCAGGGAGCGTTCCTGGCTAACACGAGTGCGGTGGGTCAAAACACAACGGGAGTATTGTTTGCTGCCTCAAGTTTTGCGGCTGGAGATGTGAATGTGGGTACAACAGATACCCTGAAAGTAACTTTTGAAATGTCATTATCATAAGGAGATAAGATGACCGAGGCCGAGGGAAACATGAGTTGTTCTGCAACTCCCGAAGTGGTTCGCAACCAGCGAGTGGAAGCGATACTTAGTGAAAATCAAGGTGGGTTTGAGGCCGGTGTTTTCCATAGCGTCCTGACCGACAAGGACGGGAATGTCCTGTGGGAAGATTTTTCTCACAACGGAACGACTACAGAGTTTGCAAAGCAGATTTGGCTATCAGCCTTACCTGCCGCCACCCATCAGACCGTTGTTTTGGGGCAATCGGGTCGTTTGCTGAAGATGGGATGCTTTTCCCGCTCTTCCGCTGGGGCAGCCCCTACTCTTTCAATCGCTGACACCTACGCCAACACTGTTGGTGGCTCCACAGGGTCGTTCACTACCAGTCCCCATTCGATTACTACTGGCACTGGTTGGGCAGCGATCAGTTATGATCCTGGAGCCGGTAGCGGCACCTCAGCAGTGGCGATCCAAAACAGCACTGCTGTAGCATTCATAGGTAGTGCCCAGACCAATGTCGAAGGTGCCTTCATTTATACTTGTAACGCAGCGGACAGCGGTGGCACCTTGGTCGCTTCTGCGCTCTTTGGTTCTCCGATTGCTTCCGTAGCTTCTGGTGACACTTTGAATGTGACCTTCACTGCGACCCTCAATGTGAGTTAAGGAGCTGTAATGCCTCCGAAGAAGACCAAGAAAAAGGGGAAATAATGGCGAAGAAGACAGGTAAGACTGGTCGTAGAACCTCGACGGCTGCACAAAAAACGGCACTAAAGAGAGAGGCCGCCAGAAGGAAAGACATCCGCAATGCGAAGGCTCTATCAGCCTCTAAGGGCAGTGTCCGACATGCGGCAAGTCATAGCCCCATGTCGAAAAAGTTTGCAAGTAGTCAAGTAGATGCCAGTAGGGGGCACGACTCCCGCACTATACGCACGGGGGAAGAGAACACTTTCAAAGAAAAACAGGACACGAAGAAGCGGGATGCGGCCCGGAAAAAAGCCCGCACAACAGAGAAGACAGCCAAACAGAAGAAGGCAGGATCAACAGAGAGGACAGCCGCACAGAAGAAGGCCAAGAAGAAGGCCAAGAAGCGGCCAACGAATAGACGCAAGTACGGGAGTGTATAGTGGCGAAGAAGAAGGGCACTGCTAAGAAGAATCCGTCGCGCCCCAAATCAAAAGCACCGACTAGGAAAGTCGGTCGGCGAAGAACAGGCTACTAAAAAAGACACACCTCCTCAGCGGGGGGGCGGGGGCACCTAGATCACCGTCCCCCTGCTATTAGGAGAATGACATGGCCGTTTATGAGTTCACTGTGGATAACTGCCACCCGTCATTGGTGAACCATGGGGCTGTTCGTAGTTTCGCTTTTTCCCCCGGTCCAGGAATGACGATTACAAAGGTAAGGGCTAAAGTATCATCAGGCACTCTCGCCTTTAATATGCGTCTCGGAGCTGCGAACAAAGATCTTTTTGACGACTCGGATTTTGACGAGAACGGTGAGATGCTGTGGCACTTCCGAGCCGAAGATCTAGGTGCCCCTGC
>Ga0233415_10000154_pt1 | contig 33585 bp, 47 predicted proteins | sample Na_anoxic_12_MG_FD_188631 | JGI IMG/M metagenome (GOLD analysis project Ga0233415, IMG submission 188631) | Seawater microbial communities from Saanich Inlet, British Columbia, Canada - Na_anoxic_12_MG | ecosystem: Environmental > Aquatic > Marine > Inlet | place: Canada: British Columbia...
CGGTCTGACCTGACGGCGGAACTGCCCAACTTTATCAACAAGGGCGAGGCGATCCTGAACAGGGAATTGCGCCTGATGAATATGGAAACGTCGTCAAGCGAAACGCTGGCCGCTGATGCAGACACGTTGTCACTGCCTACAGGCTTCCTTGAGCATATCAACTTGCGTCATTCGTCAGATAACTGGTTGCTGACACAATCGGCATGGGATGACCTGGACGATTTGAAGTCCACTTCAACAGGTCGGCCAAGCGTTTACGCAATCGGGACAAGCATTGAATTTGATCAAGCTGCAGACACTGAATACACGATCAAGCACCGCTATTTCAAAAAGTGGGATATTGCGACTGATACCACAAACGCATTGCTGACGAACAATCCAGACATTTATATTTATGCCTCACTGGTTGGCTCACTTTCACGCACAGGCAATCACGCAAGGGGCGAAGGCTGGATAAATCTACTTGACGCGGCCATTAAGGGCTTGCAACGGGTTGACGGACGGACGCGCCGCCAGAAGGTCATGCGCGTTGATCGTTCACTGCTTACAAACCGCAAATTTAACATCAACAGGGGCTGGTAAATGGCGATGGTTCCCTTTGGCCCTTGGTTGCCAGACCAGTCGGATTATTCCAATCCGGGCGCGACCATTGCAAAGAATGTCATTCCGCGCACAGCGGGCAGCTACGCCCCGTTAGGTAGCCTTTCAACCGTATCCAATGCCATGACGAACAGGGCGCAGGGTGCGGCTGCATTTCGTGATGATGATGGCAACGTTCACACCTTTACTGGTGACGCAACAGACCTGTTCAAGCTAAACACAACGTCCCTCGACTTCGACGAGGTGACAAGTTCCAGCGCGGCTATGACTGTCGCTGAAGATGACACTGTTGAATTTATTCAATACGGCAACCGGGCAATCGCCTGTAACGGTCATACAGACGCTATTCAATCCTATGTTATGGGAGCGTCCACAAAGTTCGCTAACCTCGCTTCTGGTGCGCCACGGGCGCGGCATTTGGCGGTCATTAAAGATTTTGTGTTCGCGGGCAATACTTGGGACAGCACAGACGGATCAAAAGGCAACCGGGTCTGGTGGAGCGCCATAGATGATCCAACGTCATGGCCTACCATTGGCACTTCTGCCGCTGCGGCTGTTCAGTCTGACAGGCAGGACTTGCCGGTCGGAGGTTGGGTGCAAAAAATAACTGGTGCATTGGGCGGTCTTGATGGCGCTGTTTTCATGGAACAGGCGATTTATCGTATTCAATACGAGGGACCGCCTACAGTTTTCGGCTTCTATCTGGTTGAAGAAAAACGCGGGACGCCTGCACCGAATAGTGTTGTAAACGTCGGAACACACGCCTTTTATTTGGCTGAAGAAGGTTTCTTTGCCTTTACGGGTTCAGGGTCCACAGCCATTGGTGATCAGAAGGTGAACAAGTGGTTTTTCAATGAACTGGACCAGACTTATTTCAACCGGATTTATGGTCACTCTGACCCACTCAATCACGTTGTCTTTTGGGCGTTTCCGGGCGCAGGTTCGGTGAACGGAACACCGAATAGATTAATCATGTATAACTGGTCTGTTGACCGCTGGAGCTATGCAGAGGTCGATACTGAGTTGCTGTTCAGGGATTTAACGACAGGCTACACGTTGGAGCAACTGGACGCCATTAACTCAAACCTTGACCTGCTGACGCCTTCACTGGACAGTCGGGCATGGACTGGCGGGCGTTTAATCCTTGCCGCAATGGATACAAGCAACAAGCTGGCACGATTTACCGGGGCGAATATGGAAGCCACGATGGAAACCGCAGAGACAGGCGGGCCGGGAATGACAATGGTCAACGGCATCCGGGTTTATGTTGACGGCGGCACTGTAACGGCTGGATTGAAAACCAGAGACTTGCAGACCGCTTCAGAGGTCTTGATTGGCCCTAATGCGATTGATGCAGACGGTCAGGCACACTTCAACAAGACGGCGCGTTATCATCGTGGCCAAGTCGTTGTTGCGGCAGGCGGTACGTGGTCACACGCTCAAGGCATTGAATATGATGCAACGCCGGAGGGTATTGTCTGATGACCGTCACAGAGTTCCCCACACCCGCAGAGAAATACCCTGATCAGGAACAATACAACAGGGTAAACGCGCAGGCTATCAGGTCAATCTTGCATGGGAAGTCAAACAACGTCCTGGACGTAACTTTGGCAACAGGCGGGGCAACCTCGACAACCGTCACAGACGCCCGTATAGGCATTAACACCGTGGCGCTGTGTATCCCGACCACAAGTAACGCAGCAGCCCTGACGCCGCCTTACAGAGACTTCAGCAGCCCGGTAAACGGGTCTATGAGCCTAATTCACGCAGCAGACGCAGACAGTGACAACACCTTCAAAGTTATATTGATTGGATAAGACAATGGCAGTTTTCGGACAACCAAAAGCATACAACAAATGGTTCGGTAATCAGCTTGTCATTCCAGAGGCACAGCGTAACCCTCTTGTGAATGTCGGCAATACCGGCCCTGTCTATCCCGGCTTTGGTCATTCGGCACAACTTGCGCCACCTCCGCCACCTGTTCCGGGCGCTGTTCAGTCAGATCGTCAGCGGCAGTATCAGGAGCAACAGCAGGGCGGCGATAATGGCCCCGATTTCAGCGCAGGTCCATCCGAGGGCACCGGCAGCGCCCCCGACTGGCTGGGCACGGTGGGCAAGTACGCCGCTTCCGGATTGCTGGGGGGTATCCCCGGACTGGTCACGCAGGGAGCAAAAGACATTTACGGTAACCTGACATCGGACAACGACCCGGTTGCGGCAGCCACGGCAGCTAACCGTGGGCCTCAGCAGATGACCGGCGTCGGTGGGGCAGCTATCCCCGGAGCGCCGGGGTCCATGGACACGGGAGCCTTCCCGGATGCTGCGGCTAGGGCGGCGTACGGTGAGGCCATAGCCGCTGGTCTGTCTTCTGATGAGGCGCAGACTGCAGGCTGGAACGCGCATGATTTCGGTGCACCTACGTATGCCGGGCCTGAACTGGACGTCGAAGACTACAACAAACAGTTTTCAAACAACCGACACGGCGCGGCTGCATCAGGGCATGGCTCTCATGCCGGGGCAGGCACAGGACCCCAAAACCCCCACGGCATCGCCGTGGAGGCAATGGGACAGGCAGCAAACAATGGTGTGGGGTACTCCGGCACCGCAGCCGACGTCGAAGCCTACAACAATTCAATGGCCGAGCAGGGGATCGAAGGCTACAGCATGAGTGAAGGGGCTGCGGGGGAGGGCGACCCCGGTACCGTCATCTGCACAGCCCTACACGCTCAAGGCTTCCTGCCTGATGAGGTATTTCTTGCTGACGCCGCTTATGGCCGCACACTGGACCCTGCCGTCTTGGACGGGTATCGCAAGTGGGCAACGCCTATCGCGAAACTGATGGAGCGCAACAGGACATTCGCCGCAATTATGGCCCCGATTACGGTGCCTTGGGCGCAGCATATGTACGGCAATAAAAACTGGCTTGGCGCACTATATTTGAAGGTCGGTGTACCGATTTGTCGCTGGTTGGGTAAATGACACACCTTTGGGGTGTTCAAAAGGACGAGGTAGACAAAACATGGCCTCTGGTCACAGACTTGATAACTGCGGCTCTTGATCGTGGCGAACGTCATACAGAGGACGAAATACGGAAGGATATTGAAAGTGGTGAAGGCCAATTGTGGATTGCGTGGGATGGTGAAGGCGTCAAAGGCGTTTGCATCACGTATGTACTCCAACACACGAAATCGAAGGTCTGCCGCATTTGGCTATGTACGGGCACGGAAATGAATTTGTGGCATCACCACTTAGCTACAATTGAGGCTTGGTCAAAAGAGCAAGGGTGTGATACAATCGACGCGGTTGTTCGGCCTGGCTGGGAAAAGATTATGAGCAACTACAGAAAAACCCATGTGGTTTTGGAGAAAAAGTTATGAGTTCCAGCAAACCGTCAGGCCAAGCGACCACTGTTGTCAGCAATGATCCGTGGTCAGGTCAGCAGCCTTATCTTGAAAGCGGGTTCAAGGACGCCGAAGTCCTGAAGAACCAGCCGCAATCATTCTACCCAAATTCCACTGTCGTACCTTTTCACAGTGCCACCACTGACGCCCTTTCCGGTATGGAACAGCGGGCGCGGTCAGGCAGCGACTTGTTGCGAACAGGACAGGCACAAACACAGGCAACGGCGGCAGGCGCTTACGAAAGCCCTTCTGCTGGTGGCTTCGGTATGTTCGGCCAAGGTCAGGGCGGCGGTCAAAGTCACCTGTCAAATGTTGCGGGCGGCGGGATGCTGGGTTCTAACCCTTACCTCGACAACGTGGTGAAGCAGGCTCAAGACACTGCGGGCGCTGGTGTAGATGCAAGGTTCTCAAGTTCAGGCCGGTATGGTTCTGGTCAACACGCCAAATCCATTGCAGACACAGGCGCGAATATCGCCTCACAGATTTACGGTCAAGAGTACGGCGCAGAGCGTGGTCGTCAGGATGCCGCTGCCGGTAACTTGGCACAGACACAGCTTTCAGGTTTGCAGGGCGCACAGTCAGGGTTCGATGCAGAACGTCAACGCATGATGGGCGCTGCCGGAATGGCTCCGGGTATGGCGCAAGCTGATTATCAAGACCTGTCACAACTTGGGCAAGTCGGTGCAGCTTATGAAGGCCAAGGTCAGGCAGAACTGCAAGACCAGATCAACCGTTACAATTTTGAGCAACAGGCACCTAGAGACGCCTTGCAGCAATACATGGCGACAATCGGCGGGGGCTCATACGGTAACAGTCAGACGACTTCACAGCCCATCTACTCCAATCCGTTTGGTGAAGGTCTGGGCATGGCTTCGACGGCTGCGGGCATTGCTGGCAACCTTTGGGGCAAGGGTGGAGTGTTCAAATGATTGATCTGAAGAAATATGGCCTGATGATTACAGACGCCGATAAGGCGCAGGCGGCATATAAGGGCTTGATGAACGCTGGCGCACAGCTTATGGCAGGCTCCGCACCCTCGACCCGTCCTGGTGGAATGATGCGTGGCTTGGCCGCTGGCGGTCAGGCGTTTACGAATACGTATGATGATCAGATTGCCAAGCAACGCGCCTTGGGTATGCAGGAGTATCAGTTAGGGCGTCAGTTCAAGCAAGACCAGCGGGCCGACGCTGAACATGATTACAATGAAAATCAACGGGCGCAACAGGCCCAAGCCATCCGGGCTATTCAGAGCGGTTATGGTTCTGCATCTGGTATGCACCCATCTGTTGAGCGTGATATGGGGTCTGTTCCTGCTGGATTGGCTATGCAGAAGTATCAGGCAGACCAACAGCGCAGCCTAGCCGTTGAACAAGCCGCCGCCAAGGAAAAGCAACGCCTCGCGCAATTAATGGAAGGTCGGCGTTATAAAGAGGGCTTGACGGATGAGAAGATTAAACGTGACAAGATTGAGCAGGAGCGCAAAGAGGCCCTAGCCAAGAAAGTCAGAATGGAGCCTTTGTCAGAAGCCAGACAAAACCAAAAACTTGCCTTGGCAAGAGAGGCTGCAAAGCATAAGCCCTTGACGCAAGACCAATCTAAATCTGGCAAGTTTGCTTTGAGGATGGCCGAAGACAGCGACACGCTCCAGACTATTGTTGCTGGCCCTGATGGTATCAAAGGCACTGCTGACGATTACGACCCGACTAATGCGAAGGACAGCGCCGCAGCTAAAATGCCCGCTGCGTTGGGTAATGTTGCGATGTCTGACGAAGGACGGCAGTATCGTGCGGCTCAAAGCGACTGGATACGGGCGAACTTGCGGCAAGAAAGTGGCGCTGTTATCGGGGCGCAGGAAATGGCTGATGAAATAGTCAACTATTTCCCTCAATACGGCGATGACCCGAAAACAATTAGGGACAAAGCCAAGAGGCGCAGCCTTGCAGAAATCGGAATGGAAGTCAGTTCTGGTCGAGCATTTAAGGAAATGTCTGAGGTAAAAGCTGCCCGCGCTGCTGAGTTAGCAAAGAGGGATGAGCCGTTGCCGCTTCCTCCCGGCGTAACAGAAGAAAATGTTATTTATACAATGAAGCTGCGTAGTCTGACCCGAAATCAAGTAATCTCACAGCTTCTTTTGTTGGGAGACGATTAGCATGGCTGGTGTTGATCTTTTGGCTGGAACGCCAATGCCTAAAAAGGGTGTTGACTTGCTCGCACAGCCTACACAGGCTGCGGTTTCTGCGCCTGTTCAGCAAGTGCCTGTCGCGCCCCCTATGTCTGGCGCTGGCCCCGGTGGTTCTGACTTGCGTTATGATCAGCCCGGATTTCCCCAGCCTAAACAGCAACAGCGTCCTGACCTGAAGTGGGGCGACGTTCCCGGTCAGGCACTGGAAAACACACCAGAGAGTGCAAGCAAGTTCGTCAGCGCCTTGACACATATGGTCACGCACCCTTACGGCACAGCGAAATCAATTACTGATATTGTCGCGGGCGTAGCGCAAAAAACAATTCCCGGCCTTGGTAATGATCAACAGGGCAAGGCTGAAGCTGTCGGAAAATTCTTTGCTGACCGCTATGGCGATGCTGAAGGTTTGAAATATACATTGGCGACTGACCCCGTTGGCGTTGCCGCTGACTTGTCTATGTTCCTCACAGCAGGGGCAACAGCTATCGCACCAGTAGCGGCGAAGACAAGCAAGGTCGCGTCTTTTGTTGGACGGTCCATTGATCCATTGAACGCCGCTGTTATTGCCCCTGCAAAACTTGCTTCTAAAGCTGTGCCGCATATTTTGGGTGGCGCAACTGGTGCTGGTGGCAGAGCAATCCAAGAGGCTGCAAAAGCCGGGGCCAAAGGCGGGCGAACAGGTCAAGCGTATCGAGATCAATTGCGAGGCATTGCCCCGGTTCAAGATGTCGTAACAGACGCCAAGCTGGCCCTGTCAAATATGAAACAGCACAGAGCAGCGCAATACAGGGAAGGGATGGCTGGCGTTAAGGTTGACACAGCAGCAATTGATTTCGGGCCGATTGACCTTGCACTTGATAAGGTTTCAAAAGTCGGCAAATTCATGGATCAGACGATCCGCCCTAAAGCTGTTGAAGCCATGAACGAAATCAGGGCTATCGTTGATGAATGGAAAACTCTTGATCCAGCAGTATACCACACGCCTGAAGGCATGGACGCACTGAAACAAAAGATTGGCTCTGTCGGGGAAAAGTTCGACCCTATGACAGCGAAACAAGCGCGGGTCATTACAGATCAGGCTTATAGTGCCGTCAAAGCTGAAATAGTAAATCAAGCCCCGGCATATGCCAAAGTAATGAAAGACTACGAGCGAGCGAGTGAGTTAATCAGGGATATTGAAAAAACGCTTTCTGTAAACCCTAAAGCCAATGTTGATACAATCGTTCGCAAACTCCAGTCTGTTATGAGAAACAACGCCACAACAAACTATGGCCGACGCGTTGACCTTGCAGAAAAACTGTCTGATGCGGGCGCTCCTGAATTGATGCCACGGCTTGCCGGTCAGGCGCTATCCAGCCCAATGCCTAGAGGTATTCAGGGCGCTTTGGCAATTCCCACAGGTTTGGGAATGGCGGCAACAAATCCATTGTTTCTCCCTGCTATGGTCGGAACTTCCCCAAGGATTGTTGGTGAGGCTGCGTATTATGCTGGCAAGGTCGGAAACAAGCTAAAACAAACAGGTATAACGCCTAGAGGCTTGATGGCGACAGGCTATCAGGGCCGGAATAAGGATCAATAAATGTCAACTCGGATCGTAGACTACTCAGCAACCCCCGGCAGTAACTCGACAGTCGATAGTATTTCGATTGCGGAGGGTATGTTGCCGTCAAACGTTAACAACGCCCTGCGGGCCATTATGAGCCACCTGAAGGAAATCACGGACGGCACAGCCCCAATCGGCTATTCCGCTGTTGCAGACGCCGCTGCTGGACCTACGCTGGAACTTCACAGGAACAGTGCAAGCCCTGCCGACAGTGACCTGATCGGCAACTGGATTTTCACTGGTGAGGACGACGGCAGCAACAAGACGACATACGCTGAAATCGCCGCAAAAATCATCGACGTAACGGACGCCACTGAAGACGGTGCTCTGCTTCTGAAGGCAATGGTCGCCGGAACACTGACCACGATTGCCACGATTGACGCAACTGGCCTGACCGTTGTTGGTACGGTTACGGGTACAGGATTATCAGGATCAAACACAGGCGACGAAGCTGCTGCGAGTGTTACCGTTTCCGGCATTTCAGAACTTGCCACCACGGCAGAGACAACAACAGGGACCGATACCGCCCGCACAATAACGCCAGCGGGTTTGCATGGTGGTTTGGCTGCTCTTGGTGACGCGACAATTACAGCAAGTGATAAAATCGTCTTTGCCGATGTTGGGTCCAGTGACGCTTTACAGACAGACACGGTTCAGGGCATTCTTGATCTGGCGTCGACTGGTGTCGTAGGTGACGCGCTGGTTCATGCCTACGTCAGTTCCCAGATAAATAACGGCTGGGGCGATAATGCCGAATACACAGTGATATTCGACACTGAAGTTGCAGACGTCGGCGCAGATTACAACACAGGAACAGGCGTATTCACTGCTGAAGCCACTGGGTACCATCTCGTCACCTGGCATCTTGGTCTGGTCCCCGGTTCACATGCTGGTGGATACACACACGTAAACACTTCAAACCGCGAATATTATACCGGCTATATGAATACCGCCAATTCTGTGAACGCTTCCGGTATACGTAGCATAGGCGGCGCTCTCCTGATTGATATGGACGCTGGCGACACGCTCACGATTGACCAGTTGCTTGCCGGGGCATCCAAGGACGCTGATATGGCTGCATCGTCTACAACATGGCTTTCAATTATCCAACTGACATAGGTGGAACATGATCACCCCGACACAAGAAGAATTTGACGAACTGGACCTGATCTGTGACGCGCAAAAATGGATTGTTGATCTGAATGAAAATCCGAAGTGGACAGACGAGCGTATTCAAATTGCCCTGGATAAAAAACTAGCTCGTCACAAAGGAAAGTTCACTGAAAAGAAATCAGTGCGTGACCCAAAAAGGGTTCCCGACCCCTGGACAGTTTCGGATGAACGCAAGGTCGCGTATGGCTTCGTTCAGGACCAGCTTGATATGCTGTACTGGGATCAGGTGAATGGCACTTCCAAGTGGAAGGACCACATTACCAAGGTCAAAACGGATCATCCGAAATGACCATCCTCATCGCCTGCCTTATCATAACACTAGGTGTTACAGATGTCTGGCTCACAAACAAGATCATCGACGCTGGTGGTCGTGAGGCCAACCCCTTGATGGCATGGCTTCAGTCCGTGGTCCCGTTCTCATGGGAGTTCGTCAAGATCATCGTGCATGTGATGGTGGCTATCGCTGTCCTGACCTATCCCGCCTTCATCTACGGCGGTGTCTTGTTCGCTACTGCATACATCGGTGTGTGTGGCTGGAACGTCCATATCTTGAAAAGGATAAATCCATGAACAGTTACATCCCGCCTTGGTATATTCCGATTGCAGTTGAGAAAGACTTTGGATTCATCGGTGGCGGTCACGCTGTTATCGACGGCTCCGGAGGCTTCAAGCCATGAAAGCCATCGGCACCTTTCTGACGACACTCGCACTTGCGGTCACGTTATCTGGTGCCGTGTCTGCCAAGGGCATCAACTTGCTCGTCAACTGCAATCCCAAAACCCAGACCTTCAAGCACTTCATCGAAAAAAAGCAAGCACCGTCTGCTTGGGGTGTTTCAGAAAGCGGCAAGGTCACAATTCATTTGTGGCGCAACCACGATGGCAGCGCCTTCACTGTTATCGCCACAACATCGGACGGCATAAGTTGTGTTCTCGCCGCAGGCAAAGACTGGAATTCAATGATCTGGCATCTAAAACCAAAAGGCCCAGCGACATGAGTGAGTCATACGAGCGCCATCAAGGAGACCACGAAATGCGGGATCGCCTGACCAGATTGGAAGTCACCAGCGAACAGACCCGCTCTGACGTTTCTGAGATTGCTACGGATATGAAAGACATATCAAAGCAAATCGGTAAGATTGCTGAAAGTCACACTATTTTCGCAACCGACATCAAAGGGAAACTGACAGGTATCAAATGGGCTTGGGCTGCTATCGTTGGCCTTGGTGCTGCAATCGTCAAACTAAACCTGTTTGGGACACACACATAATCCATAAGCCGACAATAAAGGTATACTATGGTTGATGAGCGATTACGCGAGTTCGCAACAGACCGGCAATGGCAGATATTATGCGCCTACGATGAAGCCGGAAGTCATGCCGCAGCCGCAGAGCTTTTAGGCTGTTCACGCAATCTAATAGCGCAAGCCGTACAGGCGGTAAATAACAGGGCTGCGAAATCCGGGTGGTCGCCGGACTATGACCTGACGAGGCCCACAGCCCCCGGCTTCAATCTCAAGGGAACGTCAACTTTATACGGCGAAGACGGGCAAATTAAAGTCCAGTGGGTTAAAACACAGGCCGATCAGGAAAGCCGCTTAGAGGCTGTTAGAGAGGCAGTGGCGTCTCTGACTGCTGATGCCCCCCGGATGGCCCCTGTCCCCCCTCCAGACGCCTGTATGACCGATCTAGCTAACCTGTACGTGATAACGGACTACCATATGGGCATGTTGGCTTGGCGCAAAGAGGGCGGCGAAGATTATGACCTGAATATCGCCAAGGATTTGCTGGTTAAAACATTCGCGCAAATGATGGCACAGTCTCCTGCGGCAGAAACAGGGTTTATCTGTCAACTGGGAGATTTCCTGCACAGTGATTATCCCGCTTTAACCGGATTAACGATGTCCGGGCATAATCTTGATGTCGATGGGCGTCCCAGTAAGGTAATCGACGCGACGATTGAAGTTCTCAGGGCGCTGGTTGATATGGCGCTGACGAAGCATGAAAAAGTCGTTGTCCTGATGGCTGAAGGCAATCACGATATGGTTAGCAGTATCTGGCTTCAATGTCTTTTCTCTGCCTTATATGAGAATGACCCAAGGGTTGAGGTAATCAAGTCGCCGCTGCCTTATTACTGCCACCAACATGGCGACACTGCCTTATTCTTTCACCACGGCCATTTACGCAAGATGCCAAACTTGGGCGCTGTCTTTGCAGCACAATTCGCACCAACTTGGGGATTGACTAAATACAGATATGGTCACTGCGGGCATTATCACCACAAAATCCGTATGGATGAGAAAGAGGATATGGGGATCAGCTTGACGCAGCACAGGACACTTTCCTCGAAAGACGCCTATTCAAGCCGGGGCGGTTATTTCTCAGAGCGCAAGGCAGAGTGTTTGACATACAGCAAGCAAAATGGTCTTGTCTCGACAGTTCACGTAACGCCGGGGATGGTTGAAAATGTATAAGTATTCTGACAGATCGCTGAATAACTTGAGCCAGTGCCACCCAAAACTGAAGGCGCTTATGGAAACCGTCATCAAAGGTTATGACGTTACAATCATATGTGGTCACAGGGACCGGATTTCGCAGGATAAAGCCTATTCAGAAGGCAACAGCAAGGCCAGATGGGGCGAGAGTTTGCACAACAGCTTGCCGTCACGCGCCGTCGATATTATCCCGTCGCCGTTCAAGGGGTGGGATGATTATGAAGGATTCGCCCGAATGGCAGGGTTTGTCCAGGCCGTTGCTATGGCGCAAGGTATAGAAATCAAGTGCGGTCGGGACTTCAAAGGCTTTAAGGATGCTCCGCACTTTGAATTAGGTCGAAAGGAAATCTGATGTTCAATATTATATCTGCGCTGGCAGGACCGCTAATCAGTGGTGTGTCAGGCTACTTCACAAAGAAGCAAGAGGCCAAGACCGCGAAGGCAACAGGCGAGGCCAAGCTTGCCCTGAAGAAACAGACCGGCGACGAAAACATAACCTTGACGGATGCGGAATGGGAAAACCTGACAGCCAAGACCCTTGGCGGATCGTGGAAAGATGAATTTGTCACGCTGGTTATTCTCAGTCCTGTGATTTCCATAATGGTCGGTGCGGTTTGGAACAGCTTTACCGGCAACCGCAAACTATTGGACGGCACCCTTGAGGGTATCGACGCCCTGATTAATCTTGGTCTTAACTGGGAGCTTCTGACGACCGCTGTAGTGCTTGCAGCTATCGGCTTGAAAGTTTGGCGGTCTAAATAATTCAGGTTGTTCAGATATTGCCAGAAGACCGCCAACAGTGTGGCAACCTCGCTCATTTGATGGACAGGTCGCGCTTGATCTCGGCTACGCTGTCCATAATTTCTTGTGCGTGTTCAGTCACCATATAATTGACGCGAAGACGGAAGCCCAAACCTATGACGATAATCGTTGCTTCGATCCCGCCCATAAGCCTGTCATCTTCGATTTCAATTTGGATCAGGTGAAACGTGCGCCAGTTGTAATCCGGCCCAAGCTGACACCATTCCTCAATCCATTCAATGAACCAGTTCATCTGTCTATCCTCACGCTGGTTAATCATGGGGTTTAATGCCACGCCATCCAATCCGAAATGGACCAAAAGCAAGCATTGGATGGAGGGCGTCATCGGAAACATTCTTGAGTTGCCACCAGAAGGGGCAGAGTCCAAATCCGATTGAAATGCCTTTGAGTTTTTTAAACATCTGTATTCCTCGCTCGTTGGTTACAGGGTGTAATAAGAAGGTTCATAGCCATTGGCGTACCAGCAGCGGCAGAGCTTGGAGCCTGTCACTGTGCCGTCGGTATTCAAAATAAGTTGACGCCCTCGAACAACGGCACCTGTCAAACCATCGCTTCTCAAATATGCACGACGGCGAACGTGTTCTATGTCAGGGGTGCCGGGGATGTTCATATGAATGACAATCGGCACACCGGAGAAGAAGGACAGCAGTCTTCTGATCATTTCAAAAATCCTCGATTTATGTAGATAGCGCCGCTTTGAGCAGGTTCCCGGCGTCTTCCGGGGTCCATTGTGGCGGTGAATTTTCTGGGTCAAGATCAAGAGCGATTAGCGCGATACCTGCAGCATGGTCGAGATTGTGATTCTTGGTCTTCAACACCCTGTTTTCAGAGCGCAGCTGCTCATTTTCTTTTTCCAGTCTCTTGGCTGTTAGTTCATCCATCATCTTTCCTTTCGGCTCGTTTTATGTAACTGGCTAGTGCGCTTCCACATATCTTCAGCCACACCGATAGCAACCGGTATCATCGCGCGTAATTCATTCATTTTCTCAAAGCCCACTTCGCCAACCAGTGCGCTAACGCCAAATTCAGCCTCGCCGTTTTTGTCAAAGCCGATGGTGATTATTTCAGTTTGTACGCCCATGCTCGTTTCCTTTAATGCTGGTCTAAATAGAGTCTGTTTCGGGCAAGGCGATCAGGCGATATCTACACATGCCCATGCGGTTTCAGATTTCATCTGTCGTGCCCTCCGGTACTGGAAGAAAGGGAAGTTTTCTGCATAGTCATTCTCCAAAAAGAACCGCCAGTGTCGCTAGCGCTGTGGTCAGCCAGATCACGAGGCCACTGGCGGTCAAGTTCCTACGACTGCGGAGCCGCAGGGTGGGAGTTCATTGCTTCATGGATCATTCGCGTTGCAGTCAACAAAGGCATTTCTGACAGCCCGACAAGGCGGTGAATGGCGGCGGCGAAGCCAAGGCGTCCGGCTTTGACTTCGGCGGCGAGTATTTCTGTGATGGTCATAATCTTTTCCCTTTCACCCCGCCACAGCGAACCGCAGCGGGGATTAAGTCAGGAGCCTACATTACCATGCGGGCTTGTTGAGGTCTTGTGCAGGAACTACCGCAGCAGGCTCCACAGAGGCCGCAGGAGGCGGTGGGACGCTTCCTGATGCTTCTGGGGCCGCTGGTGCAGGAGTGGGCGCAACTGGCCCCGTCTCCGCTCCAAAGGCCTCTGGACGGTCTGCCCAATCAACAATGGACAACTGAGGCTCGTAAACGTCAGCCCGGCCCACCGTTTTCTTCAATACACCGGTACATGCGACCACTGGCAACTTGCCTGCGGCCTTTTCCGGTGCCGCTGCATACGCTTCAAAGATCGTGTTGACAGCGGTTACAACAGTTTTGGCGGTAGACGAAAACTCACGCAGCCCGCCAAGGTTCTTGTCCGAAAACATGCGGAGTTTGAAGCCTCGCTTGTGTTTGTCGGAAGGGCGAGGGGATGGCTGGCCGTTCATATCCATCTGATAGTCTGGCCCCATTCCCTCAAGATATGCAATCCATCCACCTTCTGCGGTAGCCAAATCCCAAATTGCGACGGGGTTGGTGATTTCGTCCAGATCGTCCTGGCCTTCAACCCGATTGTACCAGCGACCTGCCCGCGCATCGTACTTGATGTATGGTACGAAATCGCCGCCGTCGCCTTCACTTACGCCTGTTACTAATGCCATTTTACGTTTTCCTTGTTCTAGTTTCCAATTAAACCAATTTAGCGGGCTTTTCTTTCGCCCATTGGTCACAAAATGATGCGACATTGCAGAAATGTTCACACCTCGTACAGCTACCCTCTGTGACTTCGACAACCAAGTCTTCAGCACTTTCGGCTAACTGTTCGGCAGCGTCCCTGTCTTCAAAGACACCACCTGAGACGGCGCGTTTGCCGCCTTTCTTTTTCACCTTGTACAACGTCGGTTTCTGCCAGCGTTCTTCAGGTGTACATTCTGGTAACTCCCTTGCGGCATTTCCATGCGCCATGAGCCTATCCTTTAGAAATTCTTCAGCTTCGTCAAGCCCCCAAACGCGCACAGGGATAATATCAGTAAAATCAGGGTAGCTTTCTGGCTTGATTTTCGACTGCATGATTTTCCAGTCAGGAAAGAACCTGACGATTTCCAGTGTCTCCGCAACCTCACCCTGATCCGCCAACATAAGGCGGTAAAGGTTCAACTGTTGCTCCCACTCAGGCTTGTCCGTAAAGCCCGCAGAGGTCACGCCCGCCGTCTTGTAGTCCTGTATCATCGTCGGGATGGGGTTGCCGTCGTCGTCGTGCCTGACGATCCTGTCAACGGCACCTGAGACTGTCCAGCCGTGGCGCTTGATAAAGAACCTTGTCTCACACTCGCCAATCGTGTCGGCCTTCTGGAAGGCGTCATGGATCAGGGTGCCAAGCCAGCTTGCAACACGGTCCTGCGGTGTTTCGTCGGCCAACTGCCCCTCATACATCCTGCGAAGTTGGGCCTGACGGGCCGGGGCAATCAGTCCAGTAACGCTAATGTCTGCGTCACCTTTCGTGTAATTGTCAGCCAGCAGGGCGTCTCGTATTGGTTTCAACATATCATCAGTTCCCAAAAACCAGACCTGCGAACAGGATCAGCAACAGACAGAGGGTAAACATAAACCCTTCAATGAAATAATAGAGTTTGCTTTTTCTCACTGGTAGTCCCCTTGATGTTCTGCTGCGAAGGCAATTAATTCTTCTGAAATAACCTCAAGGCCGTGAAAATACAGGTCCATGCACTTTTGTCCTAACGGCACAACAAAATCACCTTCGTCATTCATCAAGAGTACGCCGCCCAAAACAAGTATTGGATGTTCATATTCCTGGCCGAAAGGGTTAGATGCGGTTGCGGCTTCCTCACTGACTGACGCAATGACATTGTATTGAAAAATCACTTCTTCGTCATTCACTGTCGCCTGATACTCATGTTCCATTTTCATGTTCTGTACTTTCTGCTGGGCATATAGCCGGTTGAAGTCATCTTCATGGGGTTGGGCTTGAACTTCTTCGGAATGATCGTCACGAACTCTGTACCAACATCCCCATCCTGAAACTGGCGGCACTCTTTGAAGCCGATAATTTCGTCCTTGAACCTGATGGGCCACATTCTCGCGGCATAAATCCACCTGGACGACTGCATGGTGATGCGAATGAAGATGTAATTGAACTCATGGCGTACCCGGTGGATTTCAGTCATTGCTCTGGCACCCGGTTGCGGATTTCCTGTTCAATGATGTCGTTCAACATCACAACATTATGCCCGTCGTCAATGCCGTAAAGGCCGGTCAGGTCCAAGGTGGGAAGGTCTGTCACCTTGCCGTCAGTATAAACCAGACGAACATGGTATTCGTAAATCTCGCCGTCCCGGTCTATGTCAGCGTAAACGATGGCCTTGTTCTCGCCAATCGTGGTGGTGAACTCTATATCAAACATTTTCCTATTTCCCTTTTCCATTTGTTCGTCTACGCCCTTAACCCCGGCGCTAAACTTTGCCGGGGCTGGTTGGGTGCTATCTATCGACCCCTCTGTCAACTTCTCCGGGCCAAGTGCAAGAAATGTTTTCCATCATGGCTTTTTTGCTTTTCCAGCTTGCCTGCCATTTGTACCAAATTGTGTTGTCGTAAAACTCAACGTCTGCACACCAAGGGCGGGAAGGTGTAAAATCGTCTTTGTAGATTGTGACCCTTGCAACTTGCTGCTGGATTTCTTCTGCGTATGCCATTTTCCTGTTTCCCTTTTCCGTTTGTCTCTGTACCCATCATATGATCACAGATCAGAAATCATGTAAAGCATAAAATGAAGTTTTTTTCAGGTTTACACAAATTAATTTATATGGTACTTATTCTATATAAGATGTCAAAATCCGGCACCTTAAAAAGAATAGAGTAAAATCAACAACTTGGAGCTATAAACATGATCGACGACACTGAAATTCTCTCACTGAAAAAGATCAGGGATGCCCTGAAGGGCCAGCGGCTCCTATTGGTGGCAGACGCAACCGGCCTGAGTTTCCCGACAGTCAACAAGCTGGCGACGGGCGAGGTCAGCAACTATTCCTATGATACGGTCAAGCGGATCAGCCAGTGGATACACGCACAATGATTTCGTGTCTTTTCGTGTCTTTTCGTGTCCACCTAAAAGACTTGACAGCATTGGAGACTAAATGATTATCCTTGGCATTGACCCCGGCATTAACGGCGCTGTCGCTTTATACGACACTGGCAGCAATACCATCGTAACAACGGGCTACCCGCACAAGACGGAACCATATAAGAAGACCACAAGAAAAATCATTGATGGCATTACCCTGCACAGATACCTGTCAGCCTTTGCCATTGATGAGGTCTGGATGGAAAAGGTCAACGCCTTCGGGATGGGCCGCACCAGTGCCTTCAGGTTCGGTGAAGCCAACGGGGTTGCAATCGGGGTCATATCTGCTTTAGGCTTGTCAATCAATTTCGTGACCCCGCAGAAATGGAAGTACCATTTTGCACTGGATAACGACAAGGCCAGATCAAGGGAACTAGCACAACAGTTCTGGCCTGACGCCGCTGACCAGTTCGCAAGGGTGAAAGACACAGACAGATCAGAGGCCGCACTAATAGCGATGTATGGAGCATTGACTAATGGATACACAACTAAAACCTGATACCAACAGCATCCTGTCGCACTTGGAAACCATATTCGGTGACCAGATGACGGGTCTGGTGGAACTATCATGGACAGACCCCTTTGGGCCACTCAAACACGCCCAGTTATTTGAACTCGACAATCTCGACAGCATGGCAGAAAAGGCCGAAAGCCTTAATCAAACAGAAGGCGTCAACGTTTATTATGGTCAGGCATTAAGAAGCCCAAACTGTGCGCCGTTCGGGCGTACCTCTGACAGTGACGTTATCGCCCTCACAGCCGTCTATTGCGATCTGGATGACGCAGGTGCCGCAGAGGCCGCAAGGGCCATCTACACGGCAATAGGCATAAAGCCCACCAGTATCGTCATCACAGGTGAACACCCTCACGTTCGGGCGCAGATGCACTACAGGCTACTGGAAGCCATCACAGATCACGCCCAAATGCGAAATATTAACAGTGCAATATGTCGCACATTCTCAGGCGATCCTACAGTTGTTAATCCCTCAAGGGTTCTGCGATTACCCGGCACAATAGCGTGGCCCCACAAAAAGGGCCGTGTTGCAGAAATGACGCAACTTATTGACAGCTTCCCTGATAATAGGCCAAAATCACTTGCGATTGAACATATAGAAAGAGTTTTTTCGGAGAGCAGCGACGGCGGGCCTTCCCTCCCGTTTCAGTCAGCAGCCCCGGATAGTGGGGTCCAGACATTGCCTCCATCATTGTCTGGCCCCACACCCCCTAACAGGCTTGTCGCAGGTGTAGAAGGTCAGGAGTACTGGCTAGAACGCATCAAGGCCGGGGACCACTGGCATAACAACATGATCAAGCTGGTTGGGTCCATGATGGCCCAAGGCATTGCAGACGACGTTATACTGTCACTCGCCCCCACAATAACCCTGCCGGGATATGCCTTGCCGGATACCCTCAGAGAAATGGGGGTTGCCATTCAAGGCGGCAGAAAAAAGGGTTTCACAGAAGGCGTATCACCTAGTGGTACACCAGAACAGTTAATCCCTGAAGGCGACTTGATTGCCACACCACTTAGAAAATTCGACCCTGCCACAATACCGCCACGGCCTTGGATCGTCAGCGGGCTACTCCTAAAGGGTAAGGTTTCAGTCATTATCGCCCCTCCCGGTGTTGGTAAATCCACACTGACCATCCAGATCGGCATTGCCATCTGCACAGATAAAGACTTTGGCACACTGGTCATCAAGGATCAGGGCAAGGTCTGGCTATACAATAACGAAGACGATCAGGAAGAACTGGAACGCCGTGTTGCTGCCGCAGCTATTCACGTTGGTATGCAAGCCAGTGACCTGACAGATGTGATGTTCGTCAACTCAGGAGAAAACAGGGAACTCCTAATAGCAAGAGAAGACCCAAACACCAGCTACGTCATCCCGGTTGACGTTGATGCCGTGGTCGAGCAGATCAAGGCCAACAATATCAAGGTGCTGGTCGTTGACCCATTCGCAGAGACGCACACGGTCAACGAAAACTCTAATGATCATATCAAGCAAGTGGGCCGTATGTACCGCCAGATAGCCCAGCGCGGTGATTGTGCCGTCTTATTGGTGCATCACACCCGCAAGCCCTCACAGGCCGCTGGTGACACTCATATAGGTAATATGGACAGCGGGCGTGGCGCTGGCGCACTGTCAGGCGTTGCCCGTGTCGTCACCACATTGTACGGCATGACAGAAAAAGATGCTGACCGGTTCGGAATACCCGCAGAAGAACGCAACCTGTATATCCGAATGGATGACGCAAAGGCCAACCTTTCACTGGTATCAAATGAGGCTAGATGGTTCAAACGGACCTCCGAAAACCTTGGGAACGGCCCCATCGGCGCAGGTGATGAGGTCGGCGTTCTCAGCCCCGTTGACCTGTCCAGCAATGAACAAAAGGCCAAAAAACAGAAGGCTGACGAAGAATCGCAGATGATGTTTGATGTCCTTCAGGTCGTCAGAACTGAGCCAGCAACGCCAAATTACATTGCCGGGATCATGGCGAAAGGAGACGTTTACACCACCTCCAGCGGCACGAATTTGAAGGCAAACGCAGTGGCAAACAGGATCGTTACCAGCCTGACTTATGGCTCGATCAGGGTCGGAGATTGGGTCATAAATATGGAAATTTTCCCTGATGGAAAGAAGAAATATCGGGTCTTCGCAGAGGAGAAAAAGCTGTGAAAATATCCCATTTCTATCCCAGCAATCTATCCCACCACAGTATCCCATCTATCCCAGCAAAACCCCGTGGGATAGGTCAAACCCTTATCCAGCAACGGTTTCGCTATCCCACGGGCATTTCTATCCCAGCAGATTTGGTGGGATCGCAAGTCATTGATATCAAACGGTTATTTCTATCCCACTATCCCACCTATTACATAGGACAAGCCTTTTGCTGGGATGCAAGGCAATCCTCTGCCAAAATGGCTACTGGGAAACAGACAAAATGGAGAGTAAAAAGATGAAAAAGAACACCCCTGAAAAACCCATCGTTAATTTTCATTCCGAAACACCAATTTCGGAAAAAACAAAGTTGGCACACTACGTCCACCAGCTTGATGCTTTCCTGATTGATCGTTGGGGAATTGGCTGGTCGGAGACTTGGGCGACTGATATTGTCTTGCTGAAGGTGTGGGAGCAGAGAGGGCTAACTTGGTCGTCTTTGGCACTTGGCACCATCGAACAGGCCAACATACACGCAGAGGCGTATAGCCGGGCCGTGAAGGCGCTTGATGACAACGCCCACCAGACAGGCCACGTATCCAAGGAAGGCACAGAGTTCGTCAACGCTGTCCTTCAGACGTTCCCCGGAGCGCAGGTCGTCGGCGTCAGGGATGCACAGGCACCGCTGCCAGATAACGGCGACGATTTACCGTGGGATTTGTCTGACGTACCGCTTCCGGGTAAACAAACTGAATTAACTTGGTAATGGAGGTTACTATGAAAAGATTTGATTTTGATGGAGCGTTAAAAGCTGTTGCGGTCGGTGTTGTTAATGCCAGGCCGGGGATGGTTTTAGCCAAAAATGAAAGTGAGATAGCCCTTGGAGAAATGGAGGATATTATATTAAACGCGATAAAACCTGATTTTGCACATTTTGTTTTGGATGTTGGCGCGCCGGATGATGGTCTTCATGCTGCGTATGAGGCCGCTAAAATTGGTTTGCTAAACCCGCCATTTGAAAGATGCGTTTTCCATTGCGACAGGTCTTCTGATGGTGGCAGGGATTTAATCCTGATGGTTTGCGATGAAAAAGGCGTGAGAATTATTGCGTTTAACGGCTCTAGTTATTCTCCGTACCCCGTTCGAGTGATTGTCGAAGATGGGGCGTTTGTTATGCAAATGGTAGAGGGTGCGGGGGAAGACCAAGAAGACTGGGGGAATTATATTGCGGCTCTCTACACGCATGTAATATCAATTGTTTCTGCCACAGGAACTGAGGAAAACATAATTCCAGCCCCTGAAAAGCTGAACCGCCGACGCATGAAAAAGGGCAAGACGCCAATCCCTGAATACCGTGAAATCATCATAGGTGGTACAAAGAGCCAATCAGGAGAACATCAAGGCGGAACACACCGATCACCAATCCCGCATATGCGGAGAGGCCACATCAGGGAACTTGAAAGCGGCACAAAAACATGGGTCAGGCCATCATTTGTCAATAGTGGCGCTAATCCAAAAACATACATCGTGAAGGGAGCAGAAGCATGACAACACCGAAAGAACAGCGCGCAGGGTTCATGAAGACCCAACAGGAAAAACAGGATAAAGATTTCCCGCCATTACATCATCCGGCTTGCCGATTTCCTAATTTTGAATGTGAGTGCAGCTATGAAAATGTCACGCCAAAAAAACAACAAGCTATGAAACGGTCAGGCCACAAAGCCCCGATTTCAATGTTACCGCCTCACGCACTTGTTGAAATCGCCAAGGTCAGAAAGATGGGAGCAGAGAAATACGCAACGTGGGATTGGCTCAACAGCCGGGAATGGTGCGACTACATGGACGCAATCCAGCGCCACCAGCTTGCATGGCTGGCAGGAGAAAATCTTGACAGTGAGAGTGGATTAAGCCATCTTGCTCACGCAGCCTGCGGTTTGATGTTCCTTATGGAGTTTGAGGCATCCGGCGCAGGTACAGATAACCGGGGCAAAGGTTTGATGGTTCCTGACTTTGAGGATAAAACTGATGACTGATCAAGACCTGAAGCAAATCAACGCTCAAGTGGCATGGGAGCAGGACAGTCATGCCAGAACCCGCAGGCTCTTGGACGACACAAAGGCACAGCTAGACGCCGCCCTGACAGAGCTTGCAGCCTTGAAACTTCAGGCCAAAGAACTGGAAATCCAGCAGACACGCTTGGGGGGTGGGCTATGAGAGGCAGGCCACCAAAAGCAGAAGCAGACCGCAAGCTGGCGTCACTAGGATTTAGGCCAACACCAGACCTTCGCGCCAAGCTGGACAAGGCAGCAAAGGACAACGGGCGGTCATTGGCCCAAGAGATTAGCTCAAGGCTGGAAAGGTCGTTCTATGACTGACATAGTACCCAACATTCTGGTTGACGGCGAGGAAGCGCACTGTGCCAAAGACATGAGCATTATGTGCACCGGTTCGGAGTGCATGGCGTTTGTATGGCTCGACATTGAGAATGAACTGGGTATTTGCGGCAACGTCCCGACAAGTGTGGAATTTGTCCGCAGGGCGTTGACCAGAGAGACTTTGAAAGTTGTCTAGGATTATGGTATAACGGAATATGGAAGTTAAACAAACACCCCTTGCAGACATACTGCCCTATGCGGCAAACGCCAGGACACACAGCGTTATTTGTGCTATGTGCGGCACGACAGACGGCTTGCAGGTCCACCACATTGTTCCGTTCCGCCTTACCAGAGACAATACGCAGAGCAATCTTGTCCCGCTTTGCTTGAAACATCATAAGCACGTTGAAACTGTTACGCATGACATTGAGGCTGTAACCGAAGATTTTGAGGTGATGAAGTTATTTATGGGAAATATAATCAGGGAACATCAAGACAGGTGGAGGCTGGCGCATGGATGATAAACTTGAAATAAAATATCTGTCTGCCGACGAAATTCGACCATATAAAAACAACAGCAGGACACATTCCGCTGACCAGATTGATAGACTGAAGCGGTCAATAAAGCAGTTTGGCATGTTGACGCCTATCGCTATTCACAATGGCGATATTGTTTATGGACACGCGAGGTTTACAGCCCTGAAGGCATTGGGCTGGACGGAGTTCCCGACTGTAGATGTTTCGCACTTAAGCGATGAAGACAAACGCGCTTACATAATCGCTGATAATCGCCTTGCACTTGACGCCGGATGGGATTTGGACCTGCTCAAGATAGAACTGACGGGGCTGGACGATGAAGGCTTTGACCTGTCCCTGATTGGCTTTGACCCCGACGAGTTAGCTAACCTGATGCAAGAGCCGACAGAAGGGTTGACCGATCCCGACGCCGTTCCCGACATACCTGACGACCCTGTTACAAAGCCGGGGGATGTCTGGATTATGGGCAAGCACCGATTATGCTGCGGAGACAGTACGAGCGCAGACGATGTTGCGAAGGCGCTTAATGGTGTTGAACCGCACTTGATGGTTACTGACCCGCCTTATGGTGTCGAGTATGACGCCGAATGGCGCAAGGAGGCGTTGCCAGACACAAACCCCGGAAAGACGGGTGGTATGCATGGCAAGGTGTCAAATGATGACAACGCAGACTGGTCAGAAGCTTGGTCGCTATTCCCCGGAGATGTTGCGTATGTTTGGCACGCTGGGAATAAGGCAAATATTGTTGCTGATAGCCTGTTGAAATGCGACTTGAACATTAGGGCGCAAATAATTTGGAACAAACACCAGCACGTTATTAGCCGTGGCGACTACCATCCGAAACATGAGCCATGCTGGTATGCTGTGCGGAAGAACAAAGTGGGGCATTATTGCGGAGGGCGGAAGCAGTCAACAGTTTGGGATATTCAGAAGCCGCTTAATTCAGAAACAGGCCACAGCACGCAAAAGCCTGTCGAATGTATGCAGCGCCCTATAGAAAACAATTCAAGCCCCGGTCAGGCGGTTTATGACCCGTTCCTTGGTTCCGGCACAACAGTCATTGCCGCAGAGCAAACGGGCCGCGCTTGTCACGGTCTGGAACTGTCCCCAGCATACTGTGACGTTATCGTAAAACGCTGGCAGGACTTCACTGGCGAACAGGCCACACTTGAGGCAGACGGGACCGTTTTTTCCCCTGATATAGCAAATGCCCCGTAAACCAAGAGGCAAAGCACACGGCAGGCCAGCGTTCAAGCCGACTGACGATGACCGCAAAACGGTTGAATTGATGTGCGCTGTAGGCATACCGCATGAAGGCATTGCCCGCTGTATTCAGGGCGGCATTGACGACAAGACGTTACGCAAGCACTTCCCCGAAGAACTGGAAACCGCAGCTATCAGGGCAAATACAAAGGTTGCCGGGTCAATGTTCCAGTCAGCTATCAGCGGGAATGTTGCGGCGCAAAAGCACTGGACTTCTGCCCGCATGGGTTGGAGCGAGAACCTGAAGCTGGACGCCACAGTTAGAAAGATCAGCATGTTTGGTGAAGAAATAGAATGATTGGTGCTGCGTCTGACAAGTTCAAGCCAATGCTGGCCCGCAGCCGTTATAAGGCTTTATACGGTGGACGCGGAAGCGCCAAGAGCCACTTCTTCGCAGAGGCGTTGATTGGTTGCGCTGCTGACAGTATGGGGTTTCGTGCCGTCTGTATCCGCGAAGTCCAGAAGACACTGCGGGAATCGGCCAAGCGACTGTTAGAGGACAAGATTGAAGCCTTCGGCCTGCAAAACAGCTTTCAGATACTCAATGACAGGATTGTAACGCCGGGCGGCGGCACGATCATCTTTCAGGGTATGCAAGACCACACGGCGGAAAGCATCAAGTCGCTGGAAAACTTTCAGGTGGCTTGGGTCGAGGAAGCGCAGACATTATCGCAGAAGTCCCTTGAACTGTTGCGCCCAACGATCCGATCAAAAGGCTCTGAGTTATGGTTTAGCTGGAACCCGCGCTCTGCAAGCGACCCTGTAGACAAGTTCTTTCGTGGCCTGACCCCGCCTGAAAGTTCAATCATTATCGGGATCAACTACCCGGACAACAAACTATTCCCGACTGAACTGGAAGCAGAACGCCAGCACGACTATGCCACGAACCAAGGCCGCTATGATCATATCTGGCTTGGCGGTTACGAGCCTGAAGCCGTGGGTGCTATCTTTAACCGGGCCAACATTCACGAAAACCGCAAGGCAGAAGCACCTGAACTTGAACGCATCGTGATTGGCATTGATCCTGCCGTCACAGACAACGAGAACAGCGACCATCACGGCATAGCAGTCTGCGGCCTTGGCAGCGACGGACGCGGCTATCTGTTAGAGGACGCCAGCTTACAGGGTGGGCCGCACCAGTGGGCAACCAGAGCCGTTGCAATGTTCGATCTGTACGAGGCCAACGCCATAGTGATTGAGGTCAACCAAGGCGGAGACCTTTTGAGGCATACACTTGAAACTGTACGCAAGGGTATCCCGATTATTGAAGTCAGGGCGACGAAAGGCAAGCACGTTCGGGCAGAGCCTATATCAGCATTATACGCTATCAACAAAATCAGCCATATCGGCACGTTTAACGACTTGGAAAATCAGCTTTGCGTAGAAGAAGGAACACTAATCGAAACAGACCGTGGGCAAGTGCCTATTGAGGATGTTACCTTGAGCGACAGGGTTATGACCCGTAACGGCCTTGCGTTAATTGACTGGTGTGGCTATACTGGTGAAGCAAGCAGTCTTATTGAAATTGAGACTGTAAATTCAGTCTTGAGGGTTACGCCATGCCATCCGATATATCTACCAGAGACAAACGAGTTTGTGACTGTGGAGAGTGTTCTGATTTCCCACAACCTACTAGAAAGCCGCAAATGGGCAAGAATGGCCAGCCTGTTGCGTGGCGAGGTAGATGGTATGGGAAAATGCCAAGAGGCCACTATCGCAACTCACATACAGGATTACTTCACAGAGAAATATTTGAGGCGCATACAGGCCCAATCCCTGAAGGCTTCCATATTCACCACGTTAACCACGATCCTGAAGACAATCGCCCTGAAAACCTTGTCGCACTTTCCCACGCCGATCATCATGCCTTGCATGAGCGCATGGGGTTTGATGTCTTTGACGGCACAATCACAGTCGGCAAATGTGTCGAGTGCGGAGCAAGCACCGAAACAATACGACTTCACGCCAGCGAATACTGTTCGCAAAAGTGCTATATGCGGAGATACAGACGCAGCAAACCCAAGACAACATTCGTCTATGGATGCGCTGAGTGCAGCCAAATCATTGCAACAACCCATAAGAACGGCAAGAAATATTGCTCTCCGAAATGTAAGGCGCGTGGATTTAGGAAAAGACACAAAGCGGGTCTATAATATTACGGTTGCAGAAAGTGGCCTTCCAGAGTATTATGCTAACGGTATCCTGACCCATAATTGCAAATTCACCAATGTGGGGTATGATGGCGACGACAGCCCTGATCGTGCTGAAGCTGCAATTTGGGCGTTTACAGAATTATTCCCGGCGCTGGTCAAACAGAAGCCGAAGAAGCAACACCAGAGGCCACGTAAAATTAGCTGGATGGGCTGACAAAGCAGCGTTGTGAAACGCCGCAACCCTTGGATGGACAGATGGCACACGATCAAGACGACGACAAAATCTTAGAAGAAGCCAAAGACCTCTTTGAGCAGTGTGTCGAGGCTGAGAAAGAAAACCGCATTGAGGCGCTGGCTGATCTGAAGTTTGGCCGGATGGGTGATCAATGGGATGACGCAGACCGCGAGGCCAGAGAGCAAGACGGTCGCCCGATGCTCACAATCAACAGATTGCCTAGCTTCATTCGCCAGATTGTGAACGAGGCAAGGCAAAATAAGCCATCCATCAAGGTTCACCCGGTAGACGACAGCGCCGATCCGGACACAGCCGAAATCCTGAACGGCATTATCCGTAACATTGAAATCCAGTCAAAAGCTGACGTTGCTTATGACACTGCCATTGATAGCGCCGTGTCGAATGGCTTCGGCTATTTCCGCATCGACGTTGATTATGACTTCGGAGATACGTTTGACCAGTCAATCAAGATCAATCGTGTTGGCAACCCCTTCACGGTCTATCGCGACCCCAACAGCACCAGCGCAGACACTTCCGACTGGAACCATGCCTTTGTCACTGAAATGGTACCAGAGGACGAGTTCAAGCGGCAGTATCCAGACGCAGAGCCTGTAGACTTTGAAAGCGACGAGCGCGACGAAAAGACCCGGCTATGGTATGAAGATAAGTCTGTACGTGTCGCGGAGTATTGGGTTCGTGAAGAAGTCCAGGCCAATCTGGTAAAGCTGTCAGACGGTCAGTCCATGATGGAAAGCGATTACATTGAGAACCAAGAGTATTTTGAAAGCGTTGCCATTCAGGTCGTCGATAGCCGCCCAATCCCGACGCACGAAGTCACGCAGTATCTGATTTCAGGCGCTGAAGTGCTTGAAACTAATCCTTGGGCCGGTAAGTTCATTCCGATCATTGATGTGATAGGCGATGAAGTCAATATTGAGGGCAAGCGATACTTCCACAGCCTGATCCACTTCGCCAAGGACAGCCAGCGCATCTACAATCACTGGCGCACCGCTGAGACAGAGTTGATTGCATTAAGCCCCAAGACGCCATTTATCGGCAAAGAAGGCGCGTTTGATAACGATGACCGCTGGGCCACGGCCAACACAACAAGCCATCCGTATCTGGAATACAGCGGCGAACATATGCCGCAGCGTCAACCGTTCGCAGGACCGCCCGCTGGTGCCATTACCGCAGCCCTAGCCGCCTCTGACGATATGAAGTCAGTCATGGGGATGTATGACGCCAGCTTGGGCGCAAGGTCAAACGAGACAAGCGGTGTTGCTATTCGTGCAAGGCAAGCTGAGGGCGACGTTTCCAACTTCCACTTTCTCGACAACATGAGCCGCGCCATCCGTCACGCTGGCGTTGTGATACTGGACCTGATCCCACACGTATACCATGAGCCAAGAGTGATGCGGATTATGGGCGAAGACGAAACCCCTGAAGTAGTACGGGTTAACCAAGAATTTCCAGTAATGGGTCGGGGCGGTCAACCACAAATGCAGCCGCCACAGATGGACCCTATGGGCCAGCCATTGACGCAAGAGCCAGTGATGCAGATTTATGACCTCACTGCTGGCAAATATGACGTAACAGTAAAGGCTGGCCCATCCTTCACAAGTCGCCGCGAAGAAGCCGCGCAACAAATGACGCAGCTATTGCAGTCATTCCCACAGGCCGCGCCGGTTATTGGCGACATATTGGCTGAAAGCCTCGATTGGCCCCGCGCTGACGAGATTGCCAAGCGTCTTAAGTCAATGCTACCCCCCGGTATCGGTGCTGACGATGACGAAGAAGGCAACCCGGAGGCCGAAGCCCTGAAGCAGCAAATGCAGCAGGGTATGCAGGCGTTCCAACAGCTACAGCAAGAACACGAAGGCATGAAGGTTGACAAGTCGATTGAGCAACAGAAACTGCAAATTGACCAGATGAAAGCCCAGGGCGAACAGGTCAAAATCCAGATCGAGCAATTCAAGGCTGAAACTGATCGTATGGCCGCAGAAGCCGAAGCCATGAAGGATCAGGCAGAAGCCGCGCACAAGACCGCTGAACTGCAAATGAGTATGATGGCACCCGCAGAAGCCCCAACGGCCCCTGTCGCGCCTCCTGAAGCCTCTGAGCCTGTTGTCGTCAACGTAAACGGCAGTCAAGCCAAGGTGGTGAAGGTTCATCGTGATGAAATGGGTGTAATGCAGGGTGCGGAGGTGTTTGAACAGTGACGACAGAAGGCGTCCTCCCCGTCCCCGGAACTGGTGAGCTACTGGATACGACTGTTGTCACGCAAGAGAATGGTGAATCACAGGCGCACCGTGAGGTTGTTGTCCTTGCTGATCCTGATGATGCCGCTGCAAGAGCCGGTGTTACAAACGCAACGCCGTCTTCAACAGATTACGGCAGTCTGATCCGGCAGATAGAGCATCCTGCGTCGCGTGGTGCTTTCGGCTGGCTTCGTGTAAGCGCACCGACAACGCTGTTCGACAGCAAACAGCTATTCGACAACGCGCCCCTGTACTGGGATGACCAAGAGGTCAGCGGCAGCGGCACGACCAGCGTGCATTCAGCACTAAAGGCTTCATCCACCCTCGGAGTTGCCCTGAACACCGCAGGCAAGCGGGTGCGGCAGACTTTCCAGAGCTTCAATTACCAACCGGGCAAGTCACAGCTTGTGATGATGACAGGCAACATGGGGGATAGTGGCGGCGGTTCCGGCATTGATGCAGGCATGGGTTTGTACAACGGGACTGATGGTGTCGCCGTCCGCTCTGTTGATGGCGTCCTTCAGTTGTTTGTTTCGAGCGGCGTGTCTGGTTCCGTTGTCGAGGACAGCGTCAGCCAAGGCAGCTTCAACGGAGACAACCTCGACGGCACCGGGCCGTCCGGCCTGACACTGGACCCGACACAGACGCAAATCTGGTGGATGGATATGGAGTGGCTCGGCGTCGGGACCGTTCGCACAGGGTTTGTTATCAACGGCGAGTTCATCCTGTGTCACTCGTTCCACCATGCCAACCTTGTCGGCAATGTCTACATGTCAACGCCCAACCTGCCCTTGCGCTACTGGCTTGAGAACGACGGTACGGGTGCGGCGACGACATTGCAGCATATTTGCTCGACAGTAATCAGCGAAGGCGGCGTTGAGCGTATCGGCAACCTGCACTATCACTCGACAGAGGGGACGCACATCAACGCGGATACTGCCAACACCCTCTATGCGGTTGTCGGCATCCGTCTGCAAGCCGCCAAGATCGGGCAGGTGGTTGACCTGACAAACATATCCCTGATTAACGCGGCTGCGGACGACTTTGAGTGGATTGTGATGTGGAACCCGACCGTTGCCGGGACGTTCACGTACACTGACCACGTAAACAGCGCCATTCAGACGGCAGTCGGTGCAACGGCTAACACAGTAACCGGGGGCCACGAAATGAACGGCGGCTTTGTCAAGGCAGGCAATACCACCGGCTCAGTGTCTGTCGAGATAAGCAACGCATTGCGGCTTGGCGCTGCCATTGACGGTACCCTTGACGAGATTGTGTTGTGTGTCCGGCCTCTGACAAACGGCGCAGACATTGATGGCGGCGTGTCGTGGCGTGAGCTGACCTGATGCTGGCCGCTTTACTCTTATCAGAACGTCCCGGCGGTGTGGGCAAAAAACCGGGCAAAAATTTGCCCACTTGGCACGTATTCAAGACAGATCAAGATAAACGTGAAGACGCCAAGCTAGACGCCTTCATTGACGAACAGGAAGCCATAACGAAATCGGCAGAGGTTTTTGTTCCTTTCCCCTCTGTTGATGCCGCGCAGGCAGAAGTATCGCCAGCGCCGAAGGTCGCGGCAACTCCCCAGCCTGTCGCGGCCTTCCCGACACAAGACGACCTGAGAGCCTTGCAGCGGTTACACGCACTTGAGGCCAGACAGATGATAATTGACATGCAGGCAGCGTATTCTGCACAATTATTAGACGACGAGGAGACGTTGATTGCGATATTGCTTGCGATTGACTAAAAAATAGGCAATAATGCCTTAACCAGATTGAACGTCGGATGACGTCCAGTCCCATAGATGGAAAGTATACTGGTTATGTCAGATACGGACGACTTTGCAGAAGATGCAGAACCCGTTGAAGCAGAAACCCAAGACGCCGAAGAATATTCGGATGACGTTGCGGACGAAGCTGAAGACGAAAACCCAACAACAGATGATAGTGATGATGATGCAGAGGCAGATGAAGCCGACGCTGAACCTGAATACAAAACTATCAAGTACGGTGGTAAAGAGTACGAGGTTCCCCCTGAGTTAGAAGACGGCTTTATGATCAAGTCGGAATTTACTCAGAAAACTCAAAGCCTCGCTGAACAGCGCAAGGCTGTTGAAGCGCAGCAGGCCCATTTGCAGCAACAAGAGCAAATGCGGTCGGTCAACTTCCAACAGGCCGCTGAAGTCAGCGCAATGGATCAACGACTGAACCAGTACAATCAGATTGATTGGGTTCAACTGAACCAAGAGGACCCTGTAGAAGCCCAGCGTTTGGATTTTGAACGTCGCGGCCTTCAACAGCAGAGAGACGTAGCCAGTCAACGGCTCCAACAGCAGGTCGATCAGGCCTCTGCCCATCAAGCGGACGCAATCCGCAAGACGGCAGAGCGAACCAGAAGCGAACTGAAAGCGGAAATTGACGGTTGGTCGGATGAGCTAGAGGAAAACATGGCGCAGTTTGCCATTTCCGAAGGCATAAATGAGCAGCAACTCAGGACGACTGTAGACAAGGCAACCCTGAAGATTTTGCACAAAGCTTATCAGTACGACCAAATTCTGAAGCAACGCGCAGCCAAGGGCAAGGTAAAACCCAAGCCCACACCAGCAAAGCCTGCGGCCAAGATCAAAGGCCGGAAGCAAGGTGTAGCCAAAAACCCGGACCAAATGTCGGTCAAGGAATGGACGGCATGGCGTGAAGCACAGATAGCCAAGAAAGCGGGATGACCTGTTTTCTAATCAATTTCATAGGAGGCCATAGTGGCTAACACAAACCTTACCCCCACAGCAGTAACGCGGGAAGCCCTGCGTATTCTGCATCAAAAGCTGAACTTCATTGGCACAGTCAATCGCCAGTATGATGACAGCTATGCCAAGTCCGGCGCAAAAATTGGTGACAGCCTGAAAATCCGGTTGCCTAACCAATTCACAGTTCGTACTGGTGCCGCCCTGAACGCACAGGACGTTACCGAAACTTCTGTCACAATGCAGGTTGCCACTCAGAAGGGTGTTGATCTTAACTTCACCTCTGAAGAGTTGACAATGGACATTGACGACTTCAGCAAGCGCATGATTGAGCCTGCAATGGCCGTCTTGGCTGCGAACATTGAGAACGATGCAATGAGCATGTATCAGAGCGTTTACAATGAAGTTTCTGACGTTGGTGCTTCATTCTCGACTGCTGACATTCTCAATGCAAATAAGGTGCTGACCGATAATCTGGCCCCTTATTCAGACCGCACCCTGAATATGTCAACACAGCAGAACGTTGATCTGGTAACTGATTTGAAGGGTCTGTTTAACGACCAGTCAAAAGTTGCACAGAACTATCGTGAAGGCCGCGTTGCCAACAACACGTTTGGCTTCCAGTCGCTTATGGAAAACAGCCTCTGGCCGACCCATACGACTGGCTCTGACGACGGTACCGGCGATCACCTTTGCACAGGCACTGTTTCCGGCGGAACCATTACACACGGTTCTGAAGGTTCGGGCACTCTGGCTGTTGGTGACATCGTGGTTATCGACAACGTTTTCCGGGTTCACCCTGAAACCAAAGCCTCAACAGGCGTATTGCAGCAGTTCGTTGTAACCACTGCAATGTCGGCAACTGATACAACTATGGTTGTTTCTCCGGCTCCTGTTGCCTCTGGTGCCACGCAGAACGTTGATGCCTTGCCGGTTAATACTGCCAAGATCAACAAGGTCGAGAGTGACCGTTCAACTGCAATCGGCGCTTCTGCTGATTATGGTATCGGCATGGCTTACCACAAGGACGCGTTTGCCTTCGCAACTGCTGACTTGATCAAGCCTTCCGGTGTTGATTTCTGCGCCCGTCAGATCATGGATGGCATCTCAATGCGTATCGTACGAGATTACGATATTAATAATGATGCTTTTCCGTGTAGACTGGATATTTTATACGGCTATAAGGCGATCCGCCCTGAACTGGCTTGCCGCATTGGCATGAACTAATCGACTGGGGGTGGCTGACGCTGCCCCCACTTGGTTCTCTTAATAAGGAAATAGTCAAATGGCTGTTGAAGAAATCGGAAAAAATGCCCCTGACGGTATGCGTCTTGGCAATTCATCGTCTGAGAAAATCGCTTTTCTTGGCGCAACCCCCTCGGCTCAGGTGGCAATCGCTGCTCTGGCCTCTGCTGCTACTATTGCGACGGCAGTAGCTCAAATCCAGCTTATCCAAGAAGAACTGGAAAGCAAAGGCCTGATCGGCTGATGACGAAAATCAACTTTGTATCGCTTGACCCTGTTTCACAGGAAACTCTTGCGGAACATCGTGATTACAGTCGCGGGTTGGGATTGCCGGAAATCGGTTCCCGACCCGTAACTGATCGTCTTGCTATTGTTGGTGGCAGTCCTTCTGTTGTTAACCACATTGAAGAATTACAGAATTTTGATGGCGAAGTATGGGCCATTAACGAGGCTCACGAATGGTGCCAGAATAACGGCATTGTTGCCACATTCTATTGCATAGACCCGACAGATACATTTGAATATTTAAGCACAACGACAAAAGCCGTCCTGGCTGATATTGTTGCACCTTCTGTATTTGATGACCTGATAGCAAATGATTGCGACATTGAATTGGTCCGGCTTGATGAGATTATGCATGGCAGCGCGGCAGCATCCAGCGGCCCACAGATAGCCCTTAGACGCGGCCACAAGCATGTAACAATGTTCGGGTGCGCCCAGAGCTTCACAACGTCCACACACCTTTACAAAGACGTATCAAGACACAACCAGTTATGGGTTGAGTGCGGCGGGACTGAATACCGGACAACCTCGCAGAACGTAATGCAGGCCGAATTGTTAGCAGAACTGGCAACGGCTTTTCCATCATTTATCACAGTCAAGGGCGAGGGGTTTCTGCCCGCACTGATCAAACATGGCGACTATGACGTTTCGCACGTTTCCAGACATATCCATGATGCACTATTCGGAGAAGCAGCGTGAGAATTTTCAAAGATAAAACCGTTCACGGCATTAAAAAGCTGATGGTCATGGAAGCTGATACCTGCCCTGAAGGCTGGCGCACGACCAAGGTGCCTGAAGTTTTCACGAAAGTTGAAGCCCCAAAAGAAACTATTTTCTCCAAGCCGAAACGTGGCCGCAAGAAAGTCAAGTAAATGACGATACCCACAAATTACACCACGTTGCAGACGGCTATCGAAGA